>Ga0256840_1003848_pt1 | contig 11724 bp, 9 predicted proteins | sample 355202metaG_FD_185969 | JGI IMG/M metagenome (GOLD analysis project Ga0256840, IMG submission 185969) | Hydrothermal vent microbial communities from Mid Atlantic Ridge, Atlantic Ocean - 355-202 | ecosystem: Environmental > Aquatic > Marine > Hydrothermal vents | place: Atlantic Ocean: Mid...
CTGCGCTTTGATACCGAAGCCTTCCTCGCCTGCCCCTCGGATTCGATAGATTACGCGGTGATGGAAAACGCCAAAAACATCGCCATGCTGCCGCTTTCAGCGGGCTGGGGCGATATCGGATCTTGGGCCGCGCTCTGGGAAACTGGCCCGAAAGACAAAGCCGGTAATTGCCTGCAAGGCGACGTGGTGAGCCAAGGCTGCCGTGGCAATTATATTAACGCCCAAAGCCGCTTGGTGGCGGCGGTCGGCTGTGATGATCTCGTGATCATAGAAACCAAAGACGCAGTGCTGGTGGTGCCCAAAGCGCGGGTGGCCGAGCTGGGGCCGCTGGTGGCGCAGCTCAAGGCCGAAGGGCGGCCCGAGGTCGCCTTTCATCGCGATGTATATCGGCCATGGGGCAGCTATGACAAGGTGGATGAAGGCGCGCGCTATCTGGTGAAACGGATCACGGTAAAGCCCGGCGGCAAGCTGTCGGTGCAAAAGCACTTTCACCGCGCCGAGCATTGGGTGGTGGTGCGCGGCACGGCGCAGGTCACCAAGGGGGATAACGTATTTCGACTGTCGGAAAACCAATCGGTCTATATTCCGGTGGGGGTAGAACACGCGCTGGAAAACCTTTGCGAAACCCCGCTGGAGCTGGTTGAGGTCCAAACAGGTGCCTATTTGAGCGAAGATGATATCGAGCGCATCACCGATGCCTATGGGCGCGTGTAGCCCCAAAACCGAAGGATAAAACATGTTTGCCGTGATTTTGAAGGAAGACGGATATTCTGGGCAGGCCACCGGCCCGCGCATCGAAAACGCCGCCGACTGGCTGGAAGCCGCCGAGCTGCCCATGCCGCAAGCGGGGGCAGGGCAAGTGGTGGTAAAACTGCGGGCCGCCTCGGTTAATCCGTCAGACCTGCACTTCATCAAGGGCGAATACGGCCAGCCACGAGTTAAGGGTGCCCCTGCCGGGTTTGAGGGCTGCGGAGATGTGACTGAAACCGGCGCGGGGGCCGAGGGGCTACTGGACAAGCGGGTGGCTTTTGTGGCGGCAGCAGCGGGGGCATGGGCCGAATATGTGCTGTGCGAGGCGGCAAATTGCATCCCCCTCCGTGCCGATATTTCTGACGAAGACGGGGCCGCGCAAATCGTAAACCCGCTCACCGCCATGGCGATGGTTGATATCGCCGCCCAAGCCAAATCGGCGCTGGTGATCTCGGCCGCCGCCAGCCAGCTCGGCAAACTCATGATCGGGCTAGCCAAAGACATGGGCCTAAACACCATCGCGCTGGTGCGGCGACCAGCGGCCATCGCCCCGCTCAAAACCCTCGGCGCAACCGAGGTGCTTGATATCACCGCCCCTGAATTTGACGCAGCCTTCGCCGCCGCCAGTCGCGCCCTGAAACCGCGTATATTTCTGGATGCCGTGGCCGATCAAACCTCAGAACAAGTGTTTGTGAATATGCCGGGCGGCGCGCGCTGGGTGATTTATGGCAACCTCGCGGGCACTCCGCCAACGCTCACCCAACTTGGGCAGCTCATATTCATGGATAAAAAAATCGAAGGGTTTTGGCTCACGAAATGGATGCGCACCACCCCGCCTGCCGACCAAATGCGCGTGGTCGGCGAGGTGCAGTCCCGCTTTGCCGATGGCCGCTGGCACACCGATATCGCCGCCGAGCTGACCTTGGCCGAGGTGGTGCCAAACCTCGCCAGCGCCACAAAGGTGAGCGACGGAAAAGTCATCATCCGCCCCTAAAACCCTGCACCCCCAGTTCACATTCACTCAAGGCAATGTGACCCCATGAAACATAATTTACCCCTATATACTGTGTAATCTTAAACCACAGTTGGAGCCTCCCATGCTATCCCGCCGCACCTTCCTTGCCACCTCCGTCGCCGCCCTCGGGGCCTCCTCCCTGAGCCTACAAAGCCAAGCCGCCGAAACCTTCGAAATTATGCTGTCTGATGCCGAATGGCAGGCCCGCCTAACCCCCGCCCAATTTGCCGTGCTGCGGGAAGAAGACACCGAGCGCCCCTTCACCAATTCACTGCTCGGCGAATCCAGCCCGCTTTTGGCCGAGCACCGTGACGGCACCTATAATTGCGCTGGCTGCGACCTGCCTGTCTATGAGGCCGCCACCAAATTTGACAGCGGCACCGGCTGGCCGAGCTTTTACGCTGCCATTCGTGGCAACGTAAAAAACCGTCGCGACCGTAGCTTGTTTTCAGTGCGCATCGAAGAACATTGCCGCCGCTGCGGGGGCCATCTCGGGCACGTATTCAACGACGGCCCCGCCCCCACAGGCAAGCGCCATTGCATCAACGGCTTGGCGCTTACCTTTACGGCAGCCTAGCCCTTGTTGGCTACAATATGCACCGAAGTCGGGTAGGGGATATCAATCCCCTGCGCTTCCAGCTCTTCCTTAATGCCCCAAAGCAGCGCCGATTTTAGCGCGCCGTAATCGCTGGACATCGTCCAAACGCGGATGGTGAAATCTACCGCGCTATCGCCCAGATTAGTGACCCTCACAAAAGGCGTCGGGTCTTGCAGGGCGCGGCTGTCGGCATCAATCACCTTGCGCAGCGCCGTTTCGGCCGTTTTCAGGTCGGAATCATAGGCAACGCCGATAACGATATCGCAGCGGCGGCGGTCGTAATAGGAGTAGTTGCGGATCGATGACGCCCAGATATCGCCATTGGGAATGGTGATCTGGATATTGTCGGAGGTAGCGATTTCAGTGGTAAAAAGCGTGATCGCTTTCACCGTGCCGGAATGCCCGCCAACCTCGACATAATCGCCGATTTTGAAGGGGCGAAAGCCCAGCAGCATAACCCCCGCCGCAAGGTTGGAAAGCGTGCCTTGCAACGCAAGGCCAATGGCAAGGCCCGCCGCACCGAGCAGGGCTACCAGCGAGGTGGTCTGGATACCAAAGCGAGACAGCACAAACACGATCGCAATCGCCAAAATGGCATATTTCGCGAGGCTGGCAAGGAAGAGGAACAGCGTGTCGTCCAGCTCTTCATATTTCAGGCCCATCTTGTTGATTTGCCGCTTGGCAACGCCCGAAATCCAGAACGCGCCGATCATAATGACAGCGGCAATGACTACGTTCATCCCGAGTTGGAGGTACCAGTCTAAGTTGTCAAACATCTATTTTTCCTTGGTTTTGTCCAATCTGCCCACGGTGGAGCAGCAGGTGATCTAGAATAACACAGGCCATCATGGCCTCGCCCACAGGCACAGCGCGGATACCCACGCAGGGGTCGTGCCGGCCCGTGGTAATAAGCTCGATTTCGCGGCCATCTTTAGTAACGGTCTTGCGCGGGGTAAGAATAGAGCTGGTCGGCTTCACCGCAAACCGGCAGACAATATCCTGCCCCGTGCTAATGCCGCCAAGAATGCCGCCCGCATGGTTGGAGCTAAATTCCACCCCATCCGGCCCCATTCGCATTTCGTCGGCGTTTTCTACGCCCGTAAGCATGGCGGCACTCATGCCCGCCCCGATTTCAACCGCTTTCACAGCATTGATAGACATCATCGCGGCGGCAATATCGGTATCAAGCTTGGCATAAACCGGCGCGCCAAGGCCCGCAGGCACGCCCTTGGCCACCACCTCTACAATCGCCCCTACCGAGTTTTTATCCTTGCGCAAACCGTCGAGATACCCGGCCCATTCCTGAGCGGCCTCGGCATCCGGCACCCAAAACGGATTGCGCTCAATCTCTTTCCAGTCAAAATGGGCACGGTCAATTTTTCGATCGCCCATTTGCACCATGTAACCCTTGATTTCAACATCGCCAAGCAAGGTAGAGATGGCCGCGCGCGCCAGCCCGCCCGCCGCCACACGCGCCGCCGTTTCGCGCGCGCTAGAGCGCCCGCCGCCGCGGTAATCGCGATTGCCGTATTTAGTGAAATAGGTATAGTCCGCATGGCCGGGCCGGAAGCTCTGGGCAATCTCGCCATAATCTTTCGAACGCTGGTCCGTGTTGCGGATCATCAGCTGCACCGGCGTGCCTGTGGTTTTGCCCTCAAACACGCCCGACAGGATTTCCACCTCGTCAGCCTCTTGCCGCTGGGTGGTATATTTATTCTGCCCGGGTTTGCGCTTATTCAACCACTGCTGAAGCATCGCCGCATCTACCGGCACATTGGGCGGACAGCCATCAACCGTAGCACCCAGCGCTGGGCCGTGGCTCTCGCCCCATGTGGTCACCCTAAATAAATGGCCAAAACTGTTCATTGACATGGCAATCTCCCTTTGCCCTGTTCTAGCGCAACCTGCGCGGAGGCAAAAGCCCAAATGGCGCGGGGGGCGCTTGAAAAAGGCCGTTGGTTCTATCCATACATCACACACCCAACCCATTGGCTGAAAACAAAATATACCCACATCACCATAACCACTAACCTAGGTTAGTAGGTATGATGCGCCCTTGAGGAGAAAAAGTGATCCCCAAATCACCCAAAATACCCCGCCCCGCAAGCCATATTGCCTTTCACCCCTGCGTGCCCTATCTTGCCCTTACCTCGGGGAGCCTTCCGGCTGAGACGCATTTCGCGGACCCGTAGAACCTGAACCGGATCATGCCGGCGTAGGGAAGGTATGGGCATCTCCCACACTTTGCTTGCGTCGTAGCACAAGGAGAAACCTATGAATAAATTCCTTCTCGCTGCGGCCCTTTGCTTGCCTTTTAGCAACGCGACCGCCGAAACCCTCACCGTTTACACCTATGACAGCTTCGTGTCTGATTGGGGCCCCGGCCCACAAATAAAAGCAGCGTTCGAGGCAGAGTGCGATTGCACGCTCGAGTTTGTCAGCGCAGGCGATGGCGCTGCCGTGCTCTCCCGCCTTCGCCTTGAGGGCGCGCGCACCGAGGCCGATGTAGTGCTCGGGCTGGATAACGCGCTGATGGAACAAGCCCGCGACACGGGGCTTTTTGCACCGCTGGCTTCTGCACCAGAGGGGCTGGCCCTGCCGGTGGATTGGGCCGATGACACCTTTGTGCCGTATGATTGGGGCTATCTGGCCTTTATATATGATAACACTAAACTGGACCTTGGCCCAGCCGATTTTGAGGCGCTGGGCGCGTCAAACCTCAGCATCGTCATCCAGGACCCCCGCACCTCAACCCCCGGGCTTGGGCTGGTGCTGTGGGTGAAAGCGTATTATCGTGATGATACCGCCAGCATCTGGCAGGGGCTTTCAGATAATATTGTCACTGTCACCAAAGGCTGGTCAGAGGCTTACGGCATGTTTCTGGAGGGCGAGGCCGATCTGGTGCTCTCCTACACCACCTCGCCCGCCTATCACCTGATCGCCGAGGGTGACCCGAGCAAATCGGCGCTGCCAATGTCCGAGGGGCATTATTTGCAAGTGGAAGTGGCTGCGAAGCTGGCGAGCAGTGACCAGCAAGCACTGGCGGATCAATTCCTCGCCTTTATCACCACCGACAGCTTCCAAAGCGTGATCCCCGAAACCAACTGGATGTATCCGGCCACCAATACCCCCGTGCCAGAGGGTTTTGACGCCATGATCACCCCCGCCCCCGTGGCTGGCCCGCTCACAGTTTCCGATGCCACACGCAAAGCGGTGGTGGCGGAATGGGTGGCCGCGCTTAGCCAGTGAAACGGCTTGGCTATATAGCCCTGTCCCTGGTCGCGCTCTTGGTGCTGGCTCCGGTGGTAGCCCTGCTTTTGCGGGCCGAAACCGGCACCAGCGCCCCGCTTTGGCCCGCGATTCGCTTCACCCTGCTGCAAGCCAGCCTGTCAGCGCTGGTCTCGGTAGCGCTGGCGGTGCCACTGGCCAAGGCGCTGGCACGGCGGGCTTTTTTCGGGCGTGGGCTTATGCTCTCACTATTGGGCGCGCCGTTTCTGCTGCCCTCAATCGTGGCTGTGCTCGGCCTGCTGGCCATTTGGGGCCGCAGCGGGGTTTTTAGCGATATCCTCGCCCCGCTTGGCCTCGCCCCGCTTGATATCTACGGACTAAAGGGGGTGCTGCTGGCGCATGTGTTTTTCAACCTGCCATTGGCCACGCGGATGCTGCTGCAAGGCTGGCAGGCGGTGCCTACCGAGCATTTCCGGCTTGCGGCCCAGCTCAACCTAGCGCCGCGCGCACGGTTCGCGCTTTTTGATATGCCGGTTTTGCGCGGCGCCGCCCCCTCGGCGCTTTTGGTGATCTTCATGCTGTGCATGTCGAGCTTCGCCGTGGTTTTAGCGTTAGGTGGCGGGCCTAAAGCCAGCACCATCGAGCTGGCCATTTATCAGGCGCTGCGCTTTGAGTTTGACCTATCCACCGCCGCCAAACTGGCCATGGTGCAACTCGCCTTTGGCCTCGTGGCAGCGCTGCTGGCCTTCCAGTTTGGCAAGGCGGCCCGCTTTGGCAGCGGACTAGGCGCGCCATTTGAAAACTGGGATATGCGCAAGGGGCCAAAGTGGCTAGACACCCTCACCCTGCTGCTCGCCGCAGGGTTTGTCGGCCTGCCGATGCTGGCGATTCTGCTCAAAGGGCTGGCAGGGCTAGGCGCACTGCCGGCTGGGCTGGGTGCCGCCTTTGCCGTGAGCCTTGCCGTGGCCGCCGCCTCCACCCTGCTGGCGCTGGCGCTGTCTTTAACCCTCGCAAACCTGATCGAAACCAGCCAGCACGGACGCAACATAGAGCTGTTTTCCCTGCTGCTCCTAGCCACCTCACCCTTTGTGATAGGCACCGGATTATTCATAATTATCAACCCCTTCGCTAGTCCCTTCGCGCTAGCCCTCCCGATAACCGCCCTGATAAACGCCGCCCTTTCCCTCCCCCTGATGCTGCGTATCCTCCGCCCCGCGCTTAGCCGCGTGCAACAAAACTACGGCCCCCTCGCCAACGGGCTGGGCTTGCACGGCTGGGCGCGCTTCAAGTTGCTCACCCTGCCCCAAATCCGCCCCGAACTGGGCTTTGCCACCGGCCTTGCGGCAGCGCTTTCCATGGGCGACCTCGGGGTTATCACCCTGTTTGCCCCGCCAGATGTAGAAACCCTGCCGCTCCTGATGTATCGCCTGATGGGGAGCTACCAAATGGACGCCGCAGCGGGGGTGGCGCTAGTGTTGCTGGCGGCGAGCTTCGGGCTGTTTTACCTGTTTGATAAAGGAGGCCGCGGTGCTGGCGCTTGAGAATTTGACCCTCACACAGGGCCGCTTTCACCTGCGGGCCGATTGCCGGTTTCGCACGAGTCACACCACGGCGATTCTCGGCCCTTCCGGCGGCGGAAAGTCCTCTCTTCTGATGGCGCTGGCAGGGTTTATCCCCCATGCGGGCATAGCACGCTGGGGAGGGGAGGCTCTGAACGGATTGCCACCTGCCGAGCGCCCTGTTTCTATGCTTTTTCAAGAGCATAACCTGTTTCCCCACCTCACCATTTCCCAGAATGTCGGGCTGGGCCTGCGGCCAGATCTCAAGCTTTCGCGCGCCGAAAACACCCACATAGAGGCAGCCCTTGAGAGAGTCGGGCTGCACGGCAAAGGCGCGGACCTTCCCCGCGCACTTTCCGGCGGGCAACGGCAACGCGCGGCGCTGGCACGAGCGCTGCTGCGGCAAAAACCGCTCTGGCTGCTGGACGAGCCTTTCGCCGCCCTCGGCCCCGGGTTGCGCCAGGATATGCTAGCGCTGGTCAAGGCCATTCGGGCCGAGCAGGGGGCTACGCTTTTGCTGGTCACCCACGCGCCGGAAGATGCCAAACAGATCGCAGCCGAGGTCTCTTTTGTGGAGGCAGGGCAGGTGACTGCCCCCATGCCAACGGCGGCGTTTTTTGCCCAACCCGGGGCAGCGGTACGGGCCTATCTGGGGCGGTAACCGCAGGCGCATATGCGGGCAGGCGGGCAAAAGGCGTGCGGCAACCCCTTGCTACTAAACCAGTTTAGTAGCAGAAAGAATGTGCTTAATACATCAATAATTACCTATGGTTAGGCCAATTTTACTGCGGAAAATCCGCTCCGATAATTAGCACAATACAAACCGGATTTCCTCTGCTAAACTTCCCAGAAACCGCCAGATGGACCCGCCCGTGACCCGCACCCTTTTTATACTTGATGAGCTTTATCCGGTTGACCGTGGCGGCATTGGTCGGCTGATGTTCAACATCGTGCAGCACGCCAAGCAGCAAGATCCCGCACTGGACCTGCACATCTTACTCGGGCGCGCGCGCCCTGCCGATACATCGGTGCTGGACACGGCGCTTAACGGGGCCGCCCAGGTGCATTATCTGGATAGCCCCACCGAGGTTTCACACTGGCTCGGGGTGGCGGATATCACCCGATCTATCGCCACCAACCCGCAATTAAGCCCGCCTTTTCAACAAGGTTTGCAAGTATTGCACGCGGCGCTGAGCGTGCAGGAAAAGGTTGGTCGGTTTGACCATATCGAAATTCCAGACCATATGGGGTTGGGGGCTGTGTTGCTGATGGCGCGGGCGGCTGGGCAGGTTTTTCAGAACACCGAAATCACCTGTAGATTGCATTCTAGCCTTTCGGCCATTCTGGCTTTCGAACCATTTTTCCACCCCCGAAATGACTGGCTCGCGCCACGGGTTGAGTTCGAGCGCTATAGTTTGCAGCAGGCTGACCGCGTGGTAGCACATATTCCTGAGATTGCAGAATTCACCCGCCAACATTTCGGCTTTGAGGCGGCGTGGATGCACAAAGTCGAGATCGCATTCCCCCCCGCCATTTGGCCCGATGTGCCGCCGGAAACTGTCGCACTCCCCGCCGAGCCAGACTTTGTTTTTACTTCACGGTTTCAACCCTTTAAGCGCCCAGAGCTGTTTATTAAGGCCGCCTGTGCCTTTCTTGACCAATCCCCTGATTATAGCGGCGTGTTCCGGCTTATTTCTTACGGCTATAGCGCTGAATATATTGATAGTCTTCGGCTGTTGGTGCCAGATCGTTTCTTGAACAAAATCATTCTAGGGGTGAATTTTTCTGATGAAGCACGCCACGCAGCTATGGCGCGGGCCGTGATTGTGCAGCCCTCCAGCTTTGAGAGCCTATGTGCGCTGGCCTATGAGGTAGCGAGCGCAAAAAATCCGATTTTGCTGGCGCAAGATTGCGCGGCTTTCGGGGGTTTTCCGCGCTGGATAGACGGTGAAAACTGTCTGCTTTTCGCACCGACCCCCGCCGCCCTTGCCGACTCCATGCGCAAAGCCGTGCGCTGGCGGCCCAGCGCGGCGGTGGATATAACGCCGGACAGCTCGTATTTCACACAACAAGTACAAGAAACACTTTTTTTAGAGTCCGATACCCCCGTCACCGTATTTGTCGGCCCGCTAGGCTCGGATTCTTCCTTCGGTGCCTTTGCGGATTTCGCAGCGCAAACCGGCATTTCGGCCGTCGGGTTTGCCTCGGCGCGGTATCAGCGCGAAGGGGTATCGGGGGTTGCGTGGCTGGACGAAGGCGGGTTTCAAGGGGCGCAGCTTGTGGCTTTGGCCGCTGGCCACCCGCGCGTGGTATTTGCCAGCCCCGAGGCGCTTCCGACCAAAGAATTCATAAAAACTGGGAGGAAACTCACAAAGTCCGGGGTGGCCTTCTCTGCCAATGCGACCACACCCGATGCGGAGCGACTCTATATATACAGCGGCAAAATGCAAACGCTGCTGCAGTCAGATCATCGCCCCTGCCCACCCTGCATCATGCTCCACCAAGATGACCTTGGCTTGATCGCCCCCGAGGATGACCAAGATATCATCCTCCGCATTTTGGCACGGCTGGCGCAATCTGATGTCGGTTTACAGATGTCACCCTTGCCACTGGTGATTGAAACTCTGCCATTGGCCGCACAAAAACCAGACCGCCGCTTGCTCGGCTATGATCGCGTGGGCAACTGGCAGCACGGGGTGCAGAAAATTGCGGTGGATGTGAAATCAGCCCGCCACACGCCCTTGCTACATGCCGAAACACCGGAGGTTACCACCACCGCAGACCTGAGCGCGCTAGCGATTCCCGCCAACACCCCCACCGCCATTCCGCTGGATTTCGGCAAGCCGTTTTACGGCGAAATTATTGGCATCAAAATTGTAAACACATCGGATTCAGAGGCGGCGGTTTCGTTGCATCGGGGGCAGCCCGAGGTGGCGATCAGCGCACATGAAGCGGGCAAGCAACAGCGAAAATTTGGGTCTAAACAGGGCTATATCGCGCGGTGGAGCGCCAATTGGGGCGAAGGAAAACGGATGTTGGTGGCCTCGTCTGAAGCCGATATTGTGCTGAAAATTGAGCGCTTTATGCTGTTTTCGAGGGAATAGGGTGGCCGAACTGCCCGTTATCATCATCGGGGCCGGCATTGTCGGCATATCCACCGCGCTCTGGCTACGCCGTGCGGGCAAATCGGTATGTGTGCTCGACAGGGGCGAAGTGGGGATGGGGGCCTCCTACGGCAATGCCGGCCTGCTCGCCGCTTGCGCCATGGTGCCGGTTACCACGCCCGGCCTTGGGGCAAAGGGGCCGCTGCTACTGCTCAACCGCAACTTCCCGCTGTTTCTGCGCTGGCCATACCTACCCAAACTCGCGCCGTGGTTGCGCCAATACCTCACCCACGCCAATGACTCTGACACCCGCCGCATTGCCAGCGGGCTGGCGGACATCACCACCGATAGCGTGGCCCAGCATGATGCCTTGGCGGGCAGCACAACGGCGCAGAAATGGCTTACCCATAGTGACTATGCCTTTGCCTATAAGGACCGCACAGCCTTTCAGACCGATAGCTACGCATGGCAGCTTCGGGAAGCCGCCGGGTTTACCCCGCAACTTATCGAGGGCCGTGCGGCCCGCGAATATGAGCCGCTACTTGCGCCCGCGACCAGCCTTTTGGCGGTGGTGAAAGGCCACGGCTATGTGCAGGATCCGGCCCGCTATGTGCAGGCGCTGGCTGCCGTGCTCAAGGCCGAGGGCGGCGAAATTCGGCAGGCGGAGGTGGTGGATATCGAGCTCTCCGAAGGCCGTGTGCGCGCCGTGATTACCGATCAGGGGCCGATGCCCTGTGCCGCCGCAGTGCTGACCACGGGCGCGTGGTCCAAGCCTTTAATGCAAAAGCTGGGGCTGAATATTCCGCTGGAAACCGAGCGCGGGTACCATTTGCTGTTCAAAAACCCGAGCCAAATGCCGCGCCAGCCCTTGATGATTTCGGCCGGAAAATTCGTGGCGACCCCCATGGCAGAGGGGCTGCGCTGTGCAGGAGTTGTCGAATTTGGCGGGTTGAAGGCGGGGCCGTCAAAACCGCCGCTAGCGTTTTTACACCGGAAGGTGAAAGAGAGCTTTCCGACGCTGAAATATGCGGGCGTGGAAGAGTGGATGGGCCATCGCCCAACGCTGGCCGACAGCCTGCCGATGATCGGCGAGATCCGCAATTCGAGCGTTTTTGCAGGGTTCGGCCACCACCATATAGGCCTGACCGCTGGCCCGAAAACAGGGCGGATATTGGCAGATATGATCACGCAAAAGCGCCCGAACGCTGACTTTTCGGCCTATGACCCGATGCGCTTTGGCTGACATCGCAAAAAATAGCCCCAGCCGTTTCCGGCAAGGGCTAATAACTACTTAACGGTCAAACATCCTAATCTGACGCGCAATTTACCCGAAAACCGGTATCCACTTTTCGGATCGCGCTTCAAACTCAGAGCATCCCCTCACGTTGCAATTTCTTGCGTGCGAGTTTACGGGCGCGCCGAACCGCTTCGGCCTTTTCACGGGCTTTGCGGATGGAAGGCTTCTCGAAA
>Ga0256840_1003849_pt1 | contig 11722 bp, 10 predicted proteins | sample 355202metaG_FD_185969 | JGI IMG/M metagenome (GOLD analysis project Ga0256840, IMG submission 185969) | Hydrothermal vent microbial communities from Mid Atlantic Ridge, Atlantic Ocean - 355-202 | ecosystem: Environmental > Aquatic > Marine > Hydrothermal vents | place: Atlantic Ocean: Mid...
TTGCTATTCTCGAAGAGATAGCTAAAGTTGAGGATATTGTAAATAGAAATGAAGATTTAACCTCTATTATCAGTGTATTGCAGGATGTTACACAGAAAATGCTTGGATTTAGGTGCGAAAGTTAAGAAATATTACCCAAAAACTTTTGAGAAAAACCGTCTTTTGTACATCAGGAAGACTTGAAGCAGGCTTTGCATGTAAGGAATTGGAAAAAATAGCATCGCAAAAGGTTTATTGAACCCAAATACGATACAATAATACTAAAAAACATCTACTCAAGGAGTAAAAGTGCTAACATTAAAAATTGAAAATCCAGAAGTTGAAACTATATTTCTTGATGGTTTTGATAGCAATAAAGAGTCATTTTTCAACTTTGTAAAAGAGAGTTATACTAAGATGATGTTGCTAAAAAGTTTGGATAAGTCACTAAAACAAGCACATCTTCAAAATTCTGGAGAGCTAGAAGAAAATTCATTAGACATATTGATTGATGATGTTAAAAATAGTACCAACTCCTGAATTTTCTAAACAGGTTAAAAAACTTGCAAAAGCATACAAGCTTATTGTTAAAGATTTGCAAACTCTAAAAGATGAATTAGTGAAAAACCCTAGAGTAGGTATTGACTTAGGACACAACTGCTATAAGATTAGATTAGCAAATTCATCAATTCCAACAGGCAAAAGTGGTGGTTTTAGAATTATTACATATTATTTTGATGCAAATGAGACAATACGATTGCTTCTAATCTACTCTAAGACACAGCAAGAAAATATAAGTAATGAAGAGATTTTAGAAGTAATAAAAAGAAATGAGTTTTAAATTAGTAAGAAAATTTAGATATACTTATAAAATTTAAAAAATACTAAAGGTTGCTTGATGCCCAAATATGCGCAGATAAGTGATTATCTGATCAAGTTTTTACAAGATGAGGTGTATAAAACCTCACTCAAAAATGTTGTTGTAGGACTGAGTGGAGGTATTGATTCTGCTGTAGTTGCTGTTTTAGCGCAACATGCCTTTGGTGATAAACTTTTGTGTGTGAAGATGCCCTCGCATTATTCTTCACAAAGTTCACTTGATGATGCCGATACTTTGGTGGAAAAATTTCAGATGAGAGCTATTACGAAAAGCATAAAGTCGTTGTTGCGAAGTTATGAAAATGAGAGTATGAGTGCCTTAAGAAAAGGAAATTTCTCTGCTCGCATGCGCATGGCAACACTTTTTGATATTTCAGCAGAGCAAAACGCCCTAGTTTTAGGAACAAGTAATAAAAGTGAACTGATGCTAGGCTACGGAACGCTTTTTGGTGATTTGGCAAGTGCACTCAATCCCATTGGGGATCTGTATAAAACAGAAGTTTTTGAGTTAGCGCGTTATTTGGGTGTTTCAGAAGTTATTATAAATAAGCCACCTTCGGCTGATTTGTGGGAAGGGCAGAGTGATGAGGAGGAGTTGGGTTATACCTATGCCCAACTTGACGCTGTTTTGAAATGCTATGTAGAAGAGCGTTATTCACACAAAGAGCTTCTTGATGAAGGCTTTGATAAAGAGATGGTAGATATGATTATCACGCGTATCTATCGTAATCAGTTCAAGCGTCGTATGCCAGTTATTGCAAAATTAACTTCGCGTACGATTAACCACGATTTTAACTATCCAAGAGATATTACTTTATAAGGAATGTAAGATGCAAATACCGTTTAATCGAATAGAAGTAAGTAAAAATGAACGCCAGATGATAGATCAAGTTCTTGATGGTAAATCAAGAGCAGTTGTTGAAGACTTTGAAGAAGCTTTTGAAGCGTATGTTGGGGCAAAGTTTGCCTTAGCGACTTCTCATGGAACAGCGGCACTTCATCTAGCAATGCTCGCTATCAACCTAAAACGTGGAGATAAAGTTTTATGTTCTGTCAATGCCTTTCCTTGCGTTCCTGAAGTTGTTCGCCATTTTGATGCAGAACCTATCTTTATAGATATTGACCCTGATACTTATAATATTGATTTGGATAAGTTAGAAAACTACTTAGCTGACAATAAATCTAAAAAACTTAAAGCCGTTATCGTCTCTCATATCGCGGGGCAGAGTACAGACCTTGAGCGACTTTATAATATTGCGCATATTTATGATGTTAAAATTATCGAAGATGCAAGTGAAGCCCTTGGTGCGACTTATAAAGGCAGTAAAATTGGTTCAACTGGTGCTGATATCACCTGTTTCTCTTTTTCAGCACATCTCAAAAACTCTTTGAGCAATGGCGGAATGTTGGTAAGTGATGATGATGAACTTATAGAGAGAGCGACACTCTTGCGTAATCATGCTATGGTTGTAGATGAAGATTCTTTGGAATATATTTATGATGTGGTTGATATTGGAAATAAATATACTATTAGCCCGCTTGATGCGGCATATAATCTTGCAGTATTGCAAAAGCAAGATAAAAATGTAGCAAGACAGCGTGAAATTGCAGCCATTTATAATGAAAAGCTTCAAGGTGTGGCTCATATTAGCTTACCTGAGTTAGGTGATGACCATGCTTGCTCTTTATATATTGTAAAAATAGATAAAAATCGTGACTCTTTTGCGCGAGAACTTGATGCCAAAGGTATTCAGACAGGATTGCACTATATCCCTCTGCATCTTATGAGCTATTATAAGAGTAAATATTCACTTCGTGTTAATGACTTTCCTATTGCATTACGAACTTTTCAGCAGGTTTTGAGTATTCCAAATTTTGCAAGCATGAGTGATAAAGAGATTGAGTATGTGTGCCAATCAATTAAAGAAATCTCTAAAACACGAGTCTAATGATTGCGTGGATTGAGCGTTATTTTTACGCTCCTACTCTTTTACAAAAGCTACTTTCGTGGCTTTTGTCCCCTTTGAGTTTTTTATATTGCCTTATAATGAAGATACGATTTATGTCAATTAAAGTGCATGATTTCTCCATTCCTATCATTAGTGTAGGCAACCTTACTGTTGGTGGTAGCGGGAAAACTCCTCTTGTGACAGCGCTGGCTTCAAAATATAAAAAACCAGCCATAATCTTACGAGGATATGGACGAAAATCAAAGGGCTTACATGTAATCTCTGATGGAAAAAATATCTTAAAAGATGTTTTAATAAGTGGCGATGAAGCGATGATTTATGCTGAAAAACTGCCTGAGTGCATTGTTATAGTTAGTGAAAAAAGAGAAGAGGGGATACAAAAAGCTAAAGAGATGTTAGCAGAGATAGTTTTCTTAGATGATGGTTACTCAAAACATCAGATACAAAAGTTAGATATTGTGATAGATGTTGTCACTTCAAATAACTTCTGCCTGCCATCAGGTCCTTATAGAGAGCGTCATTGGAAAGGAAAAAAGGTCTTACATGTAAGCGAGGGAAAAGATTTTACAAGAAAAGTAAAACTCAAATATGCCACAGAAAAGATGCTCCTTGTAACAGCTATTGCTCGTCCTGAACGTCTTGATGCTTTTTTGCCTAAAGTTATAGGAAAAAAATATTTTCCAGATCATTATTATTTTCAAAAAGAGGAGTTAGAAAAGCTTTTACATGTAAGCAAGGCTGATTCACTTTTAGTGACCTACAAAGACTATGTAAAGATAAAAGATTTTAATTTGCCTCTTTCTCTTTTAGATTTAGAGGTGCAAATAAATAATAATAGTGCGATATATAAGAATAATTAATCTTATATATCACAGAAAATATAAGATACTCAGAGTATCTTATAAACTTTTAGAGTGCTCTTAATGCAGTTTTTCTCTAACTGTTTGAACAGCCTGTACCATATTTTGAAGAGATAGCTTTACCTCTTTCCATTTACGTGTTTTGAGTCCACAATCAGGATTTATCCATAATTGTTCTTTTGGCAAAACTTCTAAAAGTGAATAAATTTGTGTAACAATTTCTTTTACAGATGGAATTCTAGGGGAGTGGATATCATATACACCTGGACCTACTTCTTGTTTGTAGCCAACTTTTGCAAAAATTTTTAATAGTTCATTTCCACTTCTTGCAGTTTCTATTGAGATAACATCAGCATCCATCGCTTCAATAGTTGCAATAATGTCATTGAATTCACTGTAACACATATGTGTGTGGATTTGTGTCTCTTGTTTTGCACAGCTTACAGAAAGTTTAAAGTCCCTTACTGCCCATTCTTCATATGTTTTTACTTTTGCCTGTCGTAATGGATACCCTTCTTTGAATGCAGCTTCATCAACCTGAATGACCTGTATTCCTGCTTTTTGCAAATCATCTACTTCGTCACAGATTCCAAGAGCAATTTGTTTGCTTACCTCACTTCTTGGCATATCATCACGGACAAAAGACCAGTTTAAAATAGTAACAGGACCAGTGAGCATTCCTTTCATGATTTTTTTCGTTTTACTCTGTGCATATCTTGTCCACTTAAGCGTCATTGGTTTTGGACGAGATATATCACCATAAATGAAAGGTGGCTTAACGCAACGACTACCATAACTTTGCACCCATCCGTTTTGACTAAACCCGTAACCGTTCAACTGCTCTGCAAAGTACTCAACCATATCATTTCTTTCAGGCTCTCCGTGAACAAGAATCTCAAGTCCACACTTCTCTTGAAAAGCGATACAATCGTCTATGTATTTTTTTATCTCGTTTTCATAGCCTTTTTCATCCAAATTACCATTTTTATACTCTCGTCTAGCATGTCTTATTTCAGGTGTTTGCGGAAATGAACCAATGGTTGTTGTTGCAAGTGGTAAATATTGCAGTTTATCTTTTTGCAATTTTATCCTTTGCTTATAATCTCCTTCACGCTCATACTTTTTTGTATGTTTTATTCTTTCTTGTACTTTTGTATCATGTGTAAGAGAAGATATTTTTCTTGAAAGGTTTGCTTTTTGGTTTGCTTCTAAATATTCCAATTCTGTTACATGTAAAGCCTTCTTTGAATGAAAAAATATTTTACTAATAAGAGCAATTTCATCTAATTTTTCAACGCCATAGCTGAGCCAATTTTTTATTTCAGGGTTCATTTTTTGTTCATGTTTCAAATGAAAAGGTACATGCAACAAAGAGCATGAGGAGGAAATTATAAGATTGTTTTTATGTATATGCAATGCAATTTCATTAAGAATGTTAAGACTCTTCTCTATATCATTTTTCCAGATATTTCTTCCATCTACAACACCTGCAATAAGTGTTTTATTGGATTTGGCAATGAGTTCAAGTGAGTCAAAGTTTTCATTAGCATATAAAAAATCAAGTCCAATTGCCCAAATAGGTGTATTGACAAGTATTCTTGTTGCTTCGCAAGAGTGCTCAAAATATGTAAGCACTGTAATTTTTATATTTGTAGAGACATTCGCAAGTCTGTCATAAGTTGGCTTTATAAGACTAAGCACTTTGGTATCCATATCTTTGACAAAAATAGGCTCATCGATCTGTACTATAACCGTATCGTCAAGCTCTGCTATCGTTTTAAGTAGATCTTCATATATAGGTAAAAGTTTAGCATATAATTCGTAAGTATCTCCACCGTCAATTCGTTTACTTAGTCCAAGAAATGTCAGTATCCCTATGATATTTATCTTACATGTAAGTCCGTGTTTTTTTGCCTCTTTGTACTCTTTTAGGAGTTTATCTGCGTTTAATTTGTATCTATCTTCTAATGAGAGTTCTGGAACGATATAGTGATAATTTGTATTAAACCATTTTGTCATCTCCATGGCAACAGTATCTTTGTCCCCTCTTGCCATTGTAAAGTAACGCTCCTCTTCTTGAAGGTGTGCAAAGCGTTTTGGTATGGCACTTAATGTTACTGCCATATCAAGCATGTTGTCATAAAAAGAGAAGTCATTTGAACTTATATGCTCAATGCCTGCATTTTTTTGATAGTCCCAGTGTTTACACTTTAACTCTTTTGCTACTTTTTCAACTTCACTAAAGTTGGTTTTTTTTGCCCAATAATTCTCAAGTGCAAATTTCAGCTCTCTTTGTTCCCCAATTCTTGGAAATCCTACTACATATGTATTTTTTGACATAACCATATCCTTCGATTTGAGTCATTTCTGACTATATTTTTCTATCTGTTTTTGTAAAGTTTTTTTGATGTGATAATTTAAGGAATTAAGAAAGGGGGATGAACGCCACTACGACGGAATGCAAAACATACTGTATAGTATGGACATCTTGGAATATAGTGGTTGAGTAAAATCAGTAGTTTTGATTTAATGGTAAAGAAGAGATGACAATGACATGGTTTCGAACTATTAAACAACGTTAATACTGTTGTAATAAAAAGTTTCCTTAATGACACATTTTCTCCTTTTTTAGAATTATAACACATTTGCAGATTTTTTTGTTTGGATTATCGTAACGCAAGAAAGTAACTTAGAGTAGCGTATCTGAAAACTAGCCTTTAAATATGAGAAAAGCTTTATGTTTAGCCTAAAAGTTTGATATTATTGTGATAATTAAAGTTATTAGGAATATTTAATGAAATCAAAAACACTTTTATCTATTGGTTCTCTCGCTCTTGTCTTGTTTACATCTGTCTCTTTAGCTGATGATTACACAAGAGATATCCATATTCCACCTGTTCCTGAAGTGACCGCAGTGGTTCCTGATGTACCTAAGGTCACTGCCATTGTGCCTACAGCGGTGAAAGTAAATACGATTTACCCTCAAGTAAGAAAAAGCAGAGTAAACAAACCTATTAATCCTCATCGTCAGTTTGAACATAAAAGAAATGCAAGAATAATTTTTTCCAAAAGAATACCACAAAGCTATAATAAAATGACTTTAGATGAAAAGAATATTTTAGTTGGTGATATCAAAAATAGTCGTGTGAGCCTTTATCTTCGTGGCACATATATGAAGCCAAAAGTACTAAAAGAGAAACTTACAGGAGCAGGCTATAAGATTCTTTCTATGACGCTACTTGATAAAAAGAAAAAGCTTATGTCGATTGTTTTTACAAATAAAGATATTGAAGCGATGGCAGATGCACCAAATCGTGGATTTGCTGCTTCTTTGCGTGTTTTAGTGGATGGCATAAATAAACAAATCAGCATCATAAATCCCTTATATATTTCACGCGCATTTATGCAAGATGATTATAAAAAAACTACTCCTCAAGCTAACTTAGAAAAATTGCGTGATACTTTTGGTGATAGTAATCTTACAGATTCAGAAGATATTGTAAAATTTAATCTTCTAGCAAAATATGTTTTTATGAATGGTATGCCAGGATATAAGGATATGTCTATTTTAGCAAAAGCAACGCATGTAAAGTTGCTAGCAAAGGCAAAAAAATCAAAAAAAGTGTTGTATATTCAAGAACTTTCTAAAAATCGTGCCGTAGTAGGCGTGAAGCTCTCCAAGCGAACAGCTAAATTTATCAAAAAAGCGGGATATGCTAATGCAGCTCTTCTGCCATATCCTGTTCTTTTAGAAAATGGTGAAGCAAAAATACTTGATCCTAAATATTACATTTCTGTAATGTATCCACTTCTTAAAATGGGAACTTTTATGAAAATATCAACAGTTCCAGGCGCAATAAATGGAGAAATCAAAAAAATCTTTAAATAATAAAACTCTCTTCTAGGGAGTTTTCGCTATAATCACTCTCCTAAATCTTACATGTAAAGACAATTTTAAATGCAAAAAAAAATCCCTCAGGTAAAAACACTCCTTGATGCTCTTCCGTATATCAAACAATTTTCAAATGAAATCTTTGTTATAAAATACGGTGGTTCAGCACAGATAAATCCAGAACTCAAAGATAAGGTCGCACAAGATATCTTACTGATGTATCTTGTGGGTATTAAGCCTATTGTTGTGCATGGTGGTGGTAATAAAATCAGTGGTATGCTTGATAGACTTCAGCTCGGAACGAAATTTATAGATGGATTTCGTGTAACTGATGAAAAAGTGATGGAAATTGTAGAGATGGTTCTTTCAGGAAGCATCAATAAAGAGATAACAGCACTCTTAAACCATCATGGTGCAAAAGCGATAGGCATTAGCGGTAAAGATGCTAGTTTTATCAAAGCAAAGCCTATTGATTACGACAAATATGGTCTTGTCGGAAAGATTACAGAGATTGATGCGAATGTAGTTAAAAATCTTATTGCTGAAAAATTTATCCCTGTCATTGCTCCTATTGGTGGAGATGAAAACCTCAATCACCCAGGCTACAATATCAATGCAGACTTAGCAGCGAGCAAGATAGCAGCAAGTATTGGCGCAAAAAAAATTATATTTATGACAGATACAAGAGGGGTTCTTGACAAAGAGATGAATTTTTTATCAACACTGCATGAAGATGAGATTGTCAGTTTAAAAGATGACAACACTATACATGGCGGTATGATTCCAAAAGTAGATGCTTGCTTGGAAGCGATTAATGGTGGTGTGGAGAAAGCACATATTATTGATGGCAGGATAGAGCATTCTCTGCTTTTAGAGATTTTTACTTGTGATGGCGTTGGTACTGTCATTAAAAAATAGTTATAATTTTAAAAAATATTTTAAAGAGAGCATATGCAATTTATAGAGACACGCGGAAATGATGAAATTCATCCTGCAGAAGTTACATTTTCAGAGGCTATTTTAAGCCCTATCGCATCTTTTGGAGGGCTCTATGTTCCCAAAGATCTTCCCAAGCTTGGTAAGCCGTTTTTCAAGAAACATCTTGATTCTACTTATAAAGAGTTGGCCTTAGACTTTTTAGAGACTTTTGCTATTGATATAAAAAAAGAGGTTTTAGAGGAGGCACTCTCTTTATATGACGCCTTTGATGATGCTTCCAACCCCGTTCCTCTTGTGAAAGTAGAGGAAGATCTTTTTATCAGTGAGCTTTATCATGGACCAACACGCGCTTTTAAAGATATGGCTCTGCAACCTTTTGGAAGCATCTTGTCTCATATCGCACAAAAGAGAGGTGAAAGCTATCTTATCTTGGCGGCAACAAGTGGCGATACAGGTCCTGCTGCACTAGAAACTTTTAAAAACAAGCCAAATATAAAAGTGGCATGCATGTACCCGGGAAACGGAACTTCTGATGTACAGCGTCTGCAAATGGTTACTGAAGATGGGGAAAATCTCAAAGTTATCGGCATTAACGGCAACTTTGATGATGCGCAAAAAGCACTTAAATCTCTCCTCTCATCTCCTACCTTTAATGCAAAACTCACAGAGAAAAATATTGCTCTTTCAGCTGCAAATTCTGTAAACTTTGGACGCATAATCTTTCAAATCATCTACCATATTCACAGCTATCTTGAACTGATACGCCAAGAAGAGATATGTATGGGTGAAAAAGTCTATCTTAATGTACCAAGTGGCAACTTCGGTAATGTTTTAGGTGCATATTATGCCCAAAAAATGGGACTTCCTGTAGAAAAACTTGTCGTCTCTTCTAATGAAAACAATATTCTTACACGCCTTATTACAACAGGTGAATATGATATCCGTGAAAGCGAACTTATCCCTACAACTTCACCAGCTATGGATATCCTTATCTCCTCAAATGTAGAACGCGTTATTTACGATATTTGTGGTGCAGAGCGTACTCGTGAGCTGATGCAAGCACTTGAGCAAGAGAGATATTATAAACTCACCCCTGAAGAACTCAAAGCACTTCAAGAAAATTTTCTTGCAGGCTACTGTAGTGATAATGAAGCAAGTGCTTATATTAAATACGCTTTTGATAAGGGTTATTTAATGGATCCTCACACAGCCACATGCTTTAAAACTTATGAAGTCCTTTCAGGAAGAGGCATTAAAACAATTGCCTACTCTACAGCAGAGTGGACAAAATTTTCTCCTACAATTTCCATCGCACTTAAAGGCGGTGAAGTGTTACCGAGCGATTTAGAAGCCCTCGAAGCCATAGCAGCAGAGGCAAACATAGAAATTCCGCAGATGATACAATCGCTTTTTAATAAAGAGATTAGACATCCAAGCGTAATAGATAAGGAAGAGATAGAAGATGAGATTTTGGCATTTTTGTAGTTATTTTTGAAAAACTCAATGGATAAATTTTCTAATCATGTTAAAAATATTTTACATGGTTTTTTCTTAGCAATGGGGATAACGATAGCAGAGCCTTCAACGATATTGCCTTTAATAGTTAATTTTTTTGGAGGGAGTTCGCTTCTTGTGGGCTTTTTTGCCGCACTCTTGCGTGGAGGTGCTATTGTTGTTCAGATGTTTGCTGCGTTTCAAGCGCAAAGTTATCCGCTTATGCTCCCATATTTACGGCGTGTTTTCTTCGCTCGATTTTTAGCATGGTTCTTTATTGGTGTTGCTATTATAATATTTGGAGAGGATTTTCCCAATATTGCACTTTTTAGTATTGGTTTAGGGCTCTTTGTCTTCTCTTTTAGCGCAGGTTTTGGAGCTATTTATATTAAAGATATTATGGCAAAAATATTTACTCATAAATTTCGCGGTAAAACAATGGCATATCGGCAGTTTTTTACTGCTTTTGGAGGAATTATTAGCGGTTCGTTTGCGGCTATTATTTTAGAAGTCTATGAACCACCCTATAGTTTTGGATATCTATTTATTATTAGCTCATTTTTAATGGGTTTTGGCTATTTAGCTTTTGGAAGTGTAGTAGAGCCTCCTAAGGAAAAAGTGGCTCAAAGAGAGAAGAAATTTAGCACATTTTTAAAAAACTCTATTGTTACTCTTAAGGAAGATAAGGGTTTACGGATTCAGATAGCTACTTTTTTGTTTGCTTATGCTTATCTTATTTCCTTGCCTTTTATCATCTTAGACGCAGAAGAAAAAATCAATTTAAGTGGTACAGCTATTGGAGTTTTAATTACTTCACAGATGGTTGGGGCAATGCTTAGTAATTTTTTATGGGGAAGATTAACAAGTAGAGGTTACTATCGCCTGAGTACTAATATAGCTTTGCTCTTACATGTAAGTGCAATTGTTTTGGCTTTTAACGCATATACTCTTTATGAATATATGACAATATTTTTTATAATAGGAGCTGCTACTGATGGCAACCGTATTGCTTCTGGAAATCTAATTTTAATTATTGCTCCGCCTGAAAAACGACCTATGTATGTTGCTTTACAGATGAATATAATCTCTTTAGGAATGTTCTTTTCTATTTTAGGAGGATTTATCTTACATGTAAGTAGCTATGAAGTGCTTTATAGTGTAACCTTATCTGTATTATTATTAGCTTTTTTTATATCTTTGCGTTTAAAAGATAACATTTAATAGAATTAGGCATATAAGTAATGAAAAGTCTTTTACTTATTCCATGTTTTAATATAGTTTTTCGCTTTTTTATCAAGCATTTTCATGCGTTCTTTACCTTTAGGAAGAGTTAAGCGCAAGGCTTTCATCTCTTTTAGAAAATTTGAAACTCCATCGGGAATAAGATTTTGCAGATAATATTTTAGATGTTTTGCCATAGCGGGCGAAGAACCAGAAGTCGATATAGCGATAATTAAGTCATCTTTTTTTATATAAGAAGGAAAGATGAAATCACAATAACCTATCGAATCAACACAATTACATAGGCAGTTGTATTTTTTAGATTCTTGAAAAATCTCTGCTTGAAGAGATATGTTATCTACTGCGACAATAATTACCGAAAAGCCTTTGATGTCACCTTTTTTGTAAGACCGTTTCTTAAATCGAAGACTCTCTTTTTCTATACGCTCCATCATCTGCGAAGAAAACTCAAGTGCAATTACTTCAAT
>Ga0256840_1003850_pt1 | contig 11719 bp, 9 predicted proteins | sample 355202metaG_FD_185969 | JGI IMG/M metagenome (GOLD analysis project Ga0256840, IMG submission 185969) | Hydrothermal vent microbial communities from Mid Atlantic Ridge, Atlantic Ocean - 355-202 | ecosystem: Environmental > Aquatic > Marine > Hydrothermal vents | place: Atlantic Ocean: Mid...
AGACTCTACATACTTTTGCACTGCAAACATCTTTTTACTAGGCTTATCATTTTGATACATCTTATCAGCAAAGATATAGTGACTCAACAAGTCGCCATTGCGTAAAACTGAGAAACTAAGCAGCGCAACAAGCTCCGCAATAGTCTCTTGTTTAAACTTCTTACTTCCAAAGTGAACGGAACCATTAAGCATAGATGCCATCACTACATTTAACTCTCGCTCTTCACGAAAAATTTTGATGTAGGGACGCTGCATCTTCGCGGTAACATTCCAATCAATATGGCGAATATCATCTCCGTGATTGTATTCACGCATCTCGATAAAATCGTAACCCTCACCTTGAAAGATAGAAGGATTGTTTCCCACCATCTCTGAAAAGACTTGTCGGCGTGCGCGGACAAGGATTTTTTGAAGCTTTGACATTACGGAATAGGCACCGCTTTGAGTACATTTTCTATAATCTGGTCAGTTGTGATACCTTCTGCTTCTGCTTCATAGCTCAAAACGATACGGTGGTGCATCATATCTTTGGCAATATAAGCGATATCAACAGGTGTTACAAAATCTTTGCCACGAAGATATGCCATCGCTTTAACGGCCTTGAACATATCAATACTTACACGAGGAGAAGCACCAAATTGAATATGCTCTTTCATCTCTTTTAAACCATAGTTTTCAGGATTACGCGTAGCTTGAACAAGTTCAATAATGTATTTTTCGACCTCTTCATCTACATGCACTTCAGAGACTGCTTGCTTGAGTGCTTCAATCTCTTCGAGTGTTACGACAGCTTTTATTGTTTCACTCTGTTTGTTGGCGATACGTCTTGCTATCTCTAACTCTTCTTCTTGCGTGTTATAGCCAATATTAAGCTTCATCATAAAACGGTCTAGTTGCGCTTCTGGAAGTTGATAGACACCCTCTTGTTCTATTGGATTTTGCGTAGCCATAACAAAGAATGGAGGAGTAAGTTTAAAACTCTCTTCACCTATAGTCACTTGACGCTCTTGCATCACTTCAAGCAGTGCTGATTGTACCTTTGCTGGTGCACGGTTAATCTCATCTGCAAGGAGAAGGTTTGTAAAAATCGGACCATGTTTGATTTTAAACTCATTACTCTTAGGATCATAAATCTCTGCACCTAAAATATCTGATGGCAACAAGTCAGGGGTAAACTGAACACGCTTAAACCCAAGACCCAAACTCTCGGAAAGTGCTTTAACTGTAGTTGTCTTAGCAAGACCTGGAATACCCTCTATAAGAATATGTCCTTCACATAAAAGACCGATTAATAATCCGTCAATCATCTTATCTTGACCAACTACTACTTTTGAAATTTCTGATTTTATTGCTTCTATTTTTTTATACATGTAATACCTCTAAATTGATAAGCAAAGTGTACTCCTTAGAGGTAAATGTTTGTTAAATTATTCTTGTACTTGATGAATAGCTAGAGCAGGATAAGCAAAGGAGAGATTGTTTTTCTCTAGTATCTCTGCGATTTTATACATTACATCCTCTTTGGTTGCTAACCACTCATTCCAGATAACAGAGCGAGAGTAGCAGTAAATCAAGATATCTATACTTGAATCTGAAAATTTATCCATATAGACAAGCATAGTACGCTTGACACCTCTATAGTCTTCTCTTGAGACTAAGCGGGCGTAACGCTCTGGGGCAAGTGTTTCTTGATTTGAGTTTGCTATATCTTTATGCTCGATTAACATCTGGCGTATCTCATCGATAGCTTTTTTTATATCTTTAAAATCTGACTCATAGGTTACGCCTATGTGCATTTTGATACGGCGACCAAGAAGGCGTTTGCTCCAGTTTCTCAGTCCATTATCTACGAGTTTAAAGTTAGGAATGGCAATCATAGCGTTATCAAAGGTTCGTATAGTTGTTGCGCGTAAGCCAATTTCAACAACTGTTCCCTCATAGCCATCTACCGCTATCCAATCACCTTGTTCAAAAAGATCACCCATCAAAATAGAGACAGTACCGAAGAAGTTTGCAATAGTATCTTTGGCTGCAAAAGCAACAGCAAATCCACCAATTCCAAGACCAGAGAGGATAGCACTCAAATCAACATCAAAAAGATTTAAAATCACAACTAAACCGATGATATAGATAAAAATATTGAGCACACGCATAGCAAGGTTGATAACCTCATGACGCAGATACTCTGAACGCCTAAACTGCTCTATCTTAAGTGTTGCTACCGCGCTGATAAGTTTTTGCACAAGATAGGTAATCAAAACAGTATAAGCGATATTAAAACTCAAATTTATCCACGGTGCATCCATAAAACCTGCATATATCTTCACCACAACATCAATACTCACAACGATAACAATAAGACTTACCACGCCTGAGATACTATTTATAATAAAACTAATATCATCAGATTTTTCAAAAAAGTTTTTCAAAAATTTACCAGAGAGGAAAACTACCAATTTTCTAGCAAAATACAAGACAAGTAAAAAGAAAAATATAAAAATAATTTTTGCACTATCTAAACCACTCCAAGAGATATAAGTATTGAATTTACTTCCATATGTGCTTGTGTTAATTTTATACCCTAGCGATACCAAGCCAAAAGAGGAGAGTTTTACTGCGTCATACAGAGGTGATTTAAAACGTACAAGCTCTGAACTTATCATATTGTGAATATTTAAAACTGCCTGATTTTCGATAAAATTGGCACGAATCTTTTGTGTCATTTCACTTGTATCATCCTTATCATTTAAAAATGTATACTGTTTTAAATCTATTGTTTCATCTTTCTCATGACGAGAGGCTACAATGGAATCTATACGCTTATCAAACTCTTTTTCTGTACTACTCTTTGTTGCAGTTTTTACTGCTTCAAAGGTCTCTTTGATGTTTTGTAGAAGAAGATAAGTATTTCGCTTTAGCTTATCTCTGAGGTAAGCTCTTGTGTTACCGCGTTGTCTATTTATCTTCATGCGTCTCTCTAGGGTAGAGATTGCAAGCTTGTAATCTTTTGTCCCTTTGAAAACATCCATATCTTTTGAGATAAGCGCCAAGAAAAAGGTACGATAATCACGGTTTTGCTCATTCATCAATTTTTCTACACTACTAGAAGTCATATTTTTATCTAAAAACTGTGTCTCTATCTCTATCTGTTTAGCGATAAAATCACCAAAGATATCATCAGCGGTGAGTGGAGTTTGTAAAAATGTAAAAAAGAGCACAAAAGAGTAGAGTAGAAATTTTGTCATATTCTTGCCTATAAATTAAATAATTGGGTATTATACTCTAAAGGAAATTATAATGTCACTTCGCCTCTCAATTATCATCATATCACTAAGTCAAATCGCACTCCTTGCTTCATCTCTTGATATCTACTCTGATAGAAGTTTTTACACCTATGAACCCAAAGAGAGCTTTATAGGTTTCAATACAAACTTAAAAGCTAAAAATTCAGAAGGTTCCTTGGAGCTTATAAGAAAAAATAGTTGCAAGACAAAGAGTAGCCTATGCACACAATACACTCATCTACAAGGCTTACATGTAAGGCTTGATAGACTCAAAAAAGAGCAAAATATCTTAGATACCATCATCTCCCAATACGCTCCAGATACAAACATAGATGCTCAAAATACCATAAAAACAGCAAGCACAATCGCTTCACGTATGGCAAAAATAGCCCAAGAGAGTCAAAATCTTCAAAAAGAGATACAAAATGCAAGTGCTCTATTTTCCAAACATGCTCCAAGCAAAGAGCCTCTCTTTTATGCAGATATACCAAAATCCAAAGTACAACTCACTATCAACCGCGGACTCTACTTCCATAGTGAATATCTTTTGGATATGGACAGCTCAAAACTGCAACACTCACTCCTTTTAAGCAATGCCTCTGGCATAGATATAGAGGCAGAAGAAGTGAGACTTTTTGCAAAACCAGCAGGCTATATCAGCGCACCAACACAGTTTTATCCTAGAAAAATTCGTATTGCACAAGCACAGATGAAAGCCAAAAGAGCTGTGCGACAAGATATGATGCTAATGGCAGCGGCTCCTGCTCCTGTTGCTGAAAATAGCTACCATGTAAAGAAACTAGAAACGCGAAGCTACCACCTCAAAAATCTTATTCTCGCTTCAGATGCTAAAGAGAAAAAACTTCCTCTTGATAGCGAAAAACTCACTATCAACACTACACTCACTTGGCACCCTTATAATAGTAACAATGTATATAAAACAGCAAGTTTCACTCCAAAACAGACCATAGAGTCACGACAGTGGAAGGTACGTCACAAAGGACAACTCATAGAAAATGCCCCAATTCGCAAAGATGGCACAAAGATTTTACTCAATGTTGCTATAGATTATGATATTGAAACAAAAAAAGAGACTATCCATGAGTTTTCTCAAGACAAGAGTATCTTTAGCTCTGCAAGAGTCAAAAAAGAGGGCTTTAGACTCACTCTCACAAATCGTTCTGATAAAGATAAAAAAGTTATCATCACAGAACGCATCCCACTCTCAATACAAGAAGAGATAGAAGTAAGCCTTGAAAAACTAGACCTCCCATACAAATATGATACAAAAACGGGTAAGCTTACTATCACAGCCGATATCAAAGGCAATACAAGTAAAAAGATGAATGTTATTTATACGATAACATATCCTGAAAAGATGAAGATTTATTATTGATTTGAAAAATAGTAAATCGCACCACCTATAACTAAAGCACTAAGAACCGCAAAAGTTATCTTCACAACACTATATGGTCTCTCTCCGCTTATCTCTCCATTTCTTCCATTGATGATATAGCTATATACTTTTCCATCAAACTTGAAAGCAGAGGCATAGACTGGGAGGAGTATATGTTTGAAAGTGATATTGAAAAAGTCGCTATTTAATGAGCTTATCTCTTGTCTATCGCCTCCTATTTGGCGTTTGACTGCCTCTCGTATGTGATATGTCATAGTTGTTTTAGCACTTTTGAGTCCATCATCTAGCTCTACCGAATAGACCTCACTCTCATAGCCACTTAAAAATCCTTCATCATAATCGATTAAGTTTTTCAAATCCCAATTATACGAAGCATTTGTTTGTGAGTTCGTAGCAACTACCAAAACATCATCAAAATTTTTACTTAACTCTCCGCTGACACTACTCCAGCGTATCTTTTCAACCCGTCTTGTTTTACTTACACCATTTTCTGTATAGCTCTCACTGACATAATAAGCATCACCTCTACGCCCACTATAACGGCTATGAGTATCTGCATCATAGGTCCAGTACGGCACAAAGATACCCTCTAAGGTGCTATCTTCTGCACTATACTCTTTGAGTTTATTTGGAGCAAACCATCGCCCTTTGAGCCACTCTTTGAAAAGTATTTTTGCTTTTTTCTTATCTATGGCAAAAGGGAGGAGCGCTTGAGGTTTTATCGGCCTATAGCGTGACACCTCGTTCACCACCGCACTACCGCAAAAAGGACACTCAGAGGCGTGGATATCTTCACTTAACTCAAAAGTTGCCGCACAAGTTGGGCATTTTGAGCTTGTTATCTCGCTTGGATGTTCACTGAAATTTTTTAGCTCTTGGAGTGCTTTTTCATAATCTTTCTCTACGACTTGAGAAAAAGCTCTCTCTATCTTATTTACATGCGAACAGTAAGGGCAAGTAAGCTCACCAGTAGCTATGGAGTAGTTAAGTTTCGCGCCACACTGCTCGCAAGGAAATATATACTCTTTTTTCATGACTAGCTCGGTATCGGTGGTGGTATAGAGCCAAAAAGAGTGCTAAGATTATCTACATCTTGCGCTTTCTCCCAGCCACTCATCCCCTCGCGCCACGCAAGAGTCTCTTTTTCTATCTCCCCACTACGAATCGCTGTTTTTATCTGCTCTATCGTCATCGGTCCTTTGGATGCTCCGTTTATAGCGAAGTGGTAGGTTTGTGCTTTGGGAATTGGTGGCGGTGGTGGTGTAGCGTGTGATTGAGGCTGTGAAGCGTTGTTCGCGCCTAAAGAGTTTGCCATCTGCTGTGCCATTGCAAAACCCATACCCATACCCATAGCATCACCTGCTGCGCCACTGCCTGAGCCTGAACTGCTCAAAGCCTCGGCTGCTTGATACTTGAGATAATCATCAAGATTACCCGTTAGTCCCATGCCTGTGCGTTTATCGAGTGCCTCTTCGACTTTTGGTGGGAGGGAGATATTTTCTATCAGAAGTTTAGTGAGTTCCAGCCCATATGCACTAAATTCTGGAGAGATTTTCTCCTCTACAAACTCACTCATCTGCTCATAGTTAGCAGCCAAGTCCAAGATAGGGATATTTGCCTGTCCTACGATAGTGGCAAAGCGTGAAACGATAAGATTTCGCAGTTGGTCACTCACCTCATCAACAGTAAAATACCCATCAGTTCCCACTATCTCTTTTAAGAAAGTTTCAGGCTCTTCTATCTTGATACCATAAGTACCAAAGGCGCGGATACGCACAGGTCCAAACTCTTTATCTCGAAGCATAAGAGGGTTTTTTGTGCCCCATTTAAGATCCACAAAACGGCGAAGATTAAAGAAATAGACCTCCGCTTTAAAAGGGCTGTTAAAAGCGTGATCCCAGTGATTAAGTGTTGTCATTATCGGCATATTTTGCGTCTCTAGCTCATAGATGCCTGGCTCGAAGATATCTGCTATCTCCCCTTCATTGACAAAAACTGCCACTTGTGACTCACGTACTGTCAGCTTTGCTCCATGCTTTATCTCATTGCCATAACGCTCAAAACGGTACACCATCGTATCATTGGAGCTATCAGTCCACTCAATAACATCAATAAACTCACCCATTATTTTATCAAAAAATCCCATGCTACGCCTCCTTAGCTATCTCTTTTGGTTTGTCTAAACGCTCTTTGTGTGCCTGAGTCGCTACAAGAGCATCTTTGAGCTCTTGTTCTAAACCTACTAGTTCTGCTTCAGCTTTTGCACGAGCTTTTTTGCCCTCATCAGCTATCATAATACCATCTTCTATGGTCTCAATAAGAAGCTTATTGGCAAGCTTAATACTCTCTATGTCAAAAACACCACGCTCTGCAAGTTCTCGCGTCTGACGATTTGCCTCTTTGAGGTTTTTCGCATTGGCTTCTAAAAGCTCGTTAGTTAAGTCCATCGCCTCTTTAAGCACACCACCTGCTTTTTGATTTCTGTAAATCGTAATCGTCTGTGCAAGTTGATTTTTCCATAGTGGCACGGTATTTACAAGTGTTGAGTTTATCTTGTTTATCAAGGTTTTGTCATTGTCTTGAACAAGACGGATAGATGGAAGTGCCTGCAGTGCCACTTGGCGAGTCAGCATCAAGTCATGTACCCGTCTCTCAAAATCATCACGAGAAGCGCGTAAGTCTTTGAGTTCTTGGGCTTCGAGCGTATTGTCACTCTCTGTGGCTTTTGTCTCTAAAAGTGGTATCTCTGTGCTATCAAGATGCTCTATCTTCTTGCCACCAGCGACGATATAATTTTCTAACTCATGAATATAGTTGAGATTTGCATCATAGAGACGATCAAGAGATTCTATATCATTTAAGAGTGTCCCTTTTTGCTTCTCTAGTTCATCTGTTATCGCCTCTATCTGCTCTTTTGTATCTTCATATTTTTCCAAAAACATGACAAGAGGCTTAGCGCGACCTAAGAGTTTGTCAAAAAAACTGAGCTTCTTATTTGGATCAAGCGCGGCAACATCAAAACCTTTGATAGTCGCTATCATATTTAATAGCGGTCCACCAGCCTCTCCTAAATCTTTGCCCTTAACGCCCTCAAGCATAGCCGATGAAACTGTCGTCAACTCCTCTTGGGCATCTGCTCCAAAATGGATAATAGACGCGCTTGAACTTAAATCTATCTCCTCTACCAAAGCACCTACTGAGTGCTCATCTTGAACTTCTATCTTCTCTAACTCTTGTTTCATTTCCACTTTGCTACTCCTCATTTTGTAGTCGTTTTTTCATCACTGAAAGCTTGATATCCAAGCTCACCATATCCTCATCTAAAAGCTTCTCATACTGTGTATCGAGATTTTCAATGCTTACACGTAAGGTCTCTAAAAAAGATGTTTTCATACTCTCTGACTTGCCTCGCTTGTCTAATTTGACAAAAGTTTCACACATCTGTCTGACTTCACCAAGATAGCTGACAAGATATTTTCGAGCCCTATCATAATCATCAGGCTCCTCTTCGATATGTTTAACCATCTTTTCAAAGGCTAAGGCGGTAGTATTTATCGCATCTTGAATGTCTCCGCCCTCTAACTCTGTTGCATTTTTTTTGATAGCGTCAATATCTTCTCTTGCCTGAATTAAGAGTTTCATAATCCGTTCTGCAGATTTTGAGGTCTCATACCCATCAATCTTATCTTCACGCGGATCAAAACCATAATAAAGATACCAACCCAAAAGCACACTCAATCCAAGCATTAAAGCAGGAAAAAGAGAATATTCACCAAAGCTAGCGCTATAGACCGTAGAGAGAGCAAGAAGTGAGCCAGCTATGGTTTTAAGGGGATATTTTGGTGCTTTAGCATATTTCGAGTCATTATAAATCTTCTCAAGCGCCAAGCCACGTCTTAGCAGAACAAAAGCAAGCACATAGGTGGCAAAAATCGCTAAGGTGCTTATAAAGTAAAAACTCTCAGCCTTTGCCAAAGCCTGAACACTTAAAGAGAGATAATTCACCCCGATAAGCAGAAGCAAAACCCCACTTAAAGCAGGCGTAGCAGTGACAAACTTTTTTTTCTGCTTATCAGGAGTGTAACGAGAAGCGCTTGTAAACTCTTTTTTAGAGGGCATGACGAATCCCATCGCAAGCAGTAATAAGCAGTGCGCTATAAAGCAGTAAAAACCCAACGCTTATGCGTATCCATTTTGGCATAGAAAAGTACCTCACTCTTTTTAGGTAGTATTGTAGCCAAAAAGAGTGACAAATAAAGAGATAAGTGCCAAGAAAGTTATTTCTTGAAATATTTAAACTCATAGGGATTTGCTAGTGTAGCTACAGAGAAGTTCTAAAGTTTCTTAAAGTAAAAAGTTTAAGACTTTCGCTTTTTAGTAATTTTACTTCATTAGAAAAGCCTTGTTTTGATATTAAAATAAAGATATCAGTATCCATCTTTACATGTAAGGCATCTTCTTTGAGTTTATTAAGAAGATTTTTTTTGATTTTAGAGTTTGTGTATTTGCAAGAACCTACGATAATTTTGCCAGATGTAGTTTTGGCAAAGATATCTATCTCTATATTTTTATCCCAATAGCTTCCCATCTCGACAATGGGATCGTCTGTGAAGTTTTCTTTTACGAAATCTTGTGATAGTAATACAAAAGCCTGTTCCATAAACTCCTGCTTTCGATTTTCAAAGCGTTTCTCAAACTCCTCATAATCTCCCTCAGCTATTCCCTTAAAAAGTGGAGAAACAAATCCAAACCAAAAACGCATAAAAGGGCTAATAAAATGGAGTTTATCAGAAACAGCATTCTCTTCAACCCAAGAGTGTGAAATTTTTCGTGAAACTTCACGCTCTAAAAGTCCAAAACGACAGAGTTGATTGATAACATGTTTGCCATCATCCGCAGAGAGTTTGGCACGCTTAAGAGCAGTGTGTGCTTGAGCATCACCAATAGCAAGACCCGTTAAAACAGAGTGATAAACACTATCACCTCGCGTTTTTTCAATGATATTACCATGAATAAAATGATACTCATCTAAGATATGTTTTTTGATAGAGTACAAAAGAGGTTTAGAGGTATCTATCTTGACACCCATACCGCCAAAAACAGCGAAGCTTTCAAAGGCCTCTTGCATAGTTTTAGGCTGATTTTGCGTACAAAAACTATGAAACATCTCTAATTGACTAGACACCATTTACTCGCAATGCTTTTGAGTTTCCAACCATCAGTTCGATAGTTAAATATATTCGTCTCCAAACGCTCTCTTGACGGTATTCAAGATTGTGCTCTTTACAGATATTTTTTACGATAGGTTGCATTTTTTGATAAAAGCTGTGTGGCATATTTGGGAAGAGGTGATGCTCTATTTGATAGTTTAAAAAGCCATGCGCAAAGTCGATAAGGTCAGTTCCTGTGTTGTAGTTTACGCTTCCCATAATTTGACGGAGGTAAAATTCACCTTGAGATTTATGTGGTTCATTAAACATATAGATATCTCCAGCAGAGTGGTTAGGAACAATCACTAAAAAGGAGTGAAGATTGGCAAAAACTTCTGCCATGACTAAGATAATAAAAGCGTTGGGTACCGCTTCCATTCCAAGTGGAAAGAAGAGAAAGGGAAGAATAACAAACTGGATAATTCCATAAGGAAGATAGTAATTTTTCCACAATTCTAAACCATTTTTTGTAAAAGGGCTCATCTCATAATCATATATTTCTGGCTCTTTGCGTTTGCGACGCTCTTTATTTTCTAAAATTCGTAAAGTATTTGGGGCGTAATAAGTATATTTCCATGTTGTTGCAAAAGCATAAACGATAGCGTAGCGTAGCCACATTGGGATTTTAGATTTTACAAGCCATTGGAGGTTTGCTTCCACATTATCAGGGTCATCTAATTCACCTAAATGGTAGTGATGCATGATATTGTGCTCATATTCCCAAGCCTCAGGCTTAATCCAATCAGACCAGTGGATAAAACGTCTCCAACCACGCGCATAACCCGCTTTTGTATATTTGTGAGGGATATTTGGCACCTTATCGTAAGCACCATGCAAGATAGGGTGTGTAACATTTGCCCATCTTGCCACATTTCCAACGCCAATAAGTATCGCTGCAATAAGAGCAAAAGAGCAAAAAACAAAACCATTTATTTCTAAAAAACTAATAACAAAAATGATAAAAAATCCACTCAAAGTAGCGCCTCTTCCCCAGCGTTCTAGTTTGAGTAAATGTTGAAAATCTTCCCAATTTACAGGGTCTAAATTCTTTTTTATAGCTTCAATATCTTCTTGAAGTTTCCCCTTGTCTATATCTTCATACGGTGTATATGTATGTGCCATCGCCATCCTTTAGTATAATGCTTTGTTAATAATTGGATAATTATATAGTATAATACTTAAAATTCATCTGTCAAGTTTATTTGGATTTAAATGAAAAATTACTGTCGCGACCATAATTATATTCTACAATATTGTGGTTATGGCAATAAAAAAAAGAGATTTAGAGGTAGGTTTTGGCAAGAGAGTGTCTCTGTGGCTATTTGGATTTTTATATTGAATGTAAATATATGGTTTTACATCAAAAAAAAATTTCTTCTTCATTGTCAAATTTTAATAATAAAAAATAATCATCAAGCAAGTCCTCTTGTCTTAATTCGTCCCATGCCAAAACTAACCTAAGTTTCTTTTAGTGACAACCAATCTTTCGGAAATTTAGTTTTATATCTTGTGAAAGATGGTGTGTCGTAATCAATTTCAGTAGGTATTTGATTTTTATTTTTGATAATTTCTTTAATAGGCTCTTCTTTTAAAAAGGGTATCAATTATCACCTTAAAATAACAAATATAGATAGTAATCATAAAATTTTAGGCTAAGAAATCAACAACATAAGAATTATCGCATCAATTCCTAAAAGCGTAAAAAAAGCTGTTTTATAAAAAAGAAGAGGGTCTCGCTCAAGAAGAGGGGCATTTTTGCGAAAAAATGGCTTTACATTTTCGGGAGATTTTAACTCATAGAAAAATTC
>Ga0256840_1003851_pt1 | contig 11718 bp, 26 predicted proteins | sample 355202metaG_FD_185969 | JGI IMG/M metagenome (GOLD analysis project Ga0256840, IMG submission 185969) | Hydrothermal vent microbial communities from Mid Atlantic Ridge, Atlantic Ocean - 355-202 | ecosystem: Environmental > Aquatic > Marine > Hydrothermal vents | place: Atlantic Ocean: Mid...
ACTGATTCTATGGGACAATAACACGAGGAGGAGCTATTATTCCGCCTATGACAATATTGGGAGCAGGTAAAACAATACTTATAGACGAATTTCAAAGTATTCCTTTGCACTTTAAGCAACCATTACTTAAGCTATTAGAAGAGCAAGTAGTTAATAGACAATTGCTCAATAAGGTATATGCACCTACTAAGCTTGAAAGAGATTTTTATGCTCTTTGGGCTGTTGAAGGCTATTTGTGGTTTCACATAAGAGCGAGTTATCTTATAGTAACGTCTCACTTAGGTAAGTCTCACTTGGAAACAATGTTAGCATCAAGATGCATAGTTCTCAGGTTCGAATTTACACCAGACGACGTCTACTACGGCTTAGCTACTAATTTAGTTCTTGATGACATAGCAGAAATAAGAGAACAGCTTAAGCATTATCAAGGTAGGTTTAACAGAGAAGAAGATCAAAGATACTTAGACTTAGTTATGCAGGAGTTACTTAACAATAATATACCGGCTAACTATGCTTATAGAGTTAGAGATAATCTAATACGCATAGAGAACTACATTAGAGCTATGAACGAAATAGGCTATAAGGTCAAATATAGAGCAGAGGACTTTTTACCGATAATGTTAGCTGGTATTAAGGGTATTAAGCTTAGACCAATAGAGTTAGACGTATATGGTAAGTTGCCTAACGTTGATAGTAATGAGCTTGAGTATGTTGAGATTTTAGAGCGTAAGGGATTAGTTAGAAAAGTTGGTGGTATTTATGTTAGATGTGCTAATTTTGGAGGTGGTGAGCTATGAGGTTAAGCATGTATGACTTTGCTAAGAAGTTGGGTATTAGTGTAGATGATTTACTGAATAGTGAAGCTGAAGCATACGAATTAATAGCAAAGTATAACAAAGTAACTGAGTGTTTAAAGTCAGTTAGCAACAAATACAACGTTGATATTAGGATACTGCTTATAGCGTTTCACTTAGGTTACGTTAAAGCAGTAGTTTTGAGTGATAAAGAGATAGAGATAAGCAGGAGAGTAGCTGAGTTAGGATGTATGGTTGTAGAAGCACTTGGTAAGAAAGCATATGTAGAGATGGTCAAAAAGTCTATTGAGGAGGGTAATGGCAATGATAGTATGCTACCATCCTACGGCTGATGTTTACATTTACTTACCAGAAAGATACTACGAAAGGGCTAAAGACTTAGTAGCAATGGGTTATACAACTGTTAATTACTTCAATTGGCTCAGAAAATATCATAGGGAAAATTATAGCTATATACCTTTCAAGACGTGGGTTAGTTGGTTAGTTTATTGCATTGAGAACAATTACTGTGAAAGATACATAGATAAGCTGTTTTACAGATTGCAGGTTGCGGTATTATTTTACACAGACGAAGTTAGCACTAAAACACCTGAGACATTTCTTGAAACGAGAGCTTGGACAATAGTTCCACAAAGCTGGTGGGAAAATTGTAGCATTAGGCACATAATAGACAGATTGGAGGTAGAAGCAATGTGGTTACCTTTCATAATTGGCAGTTTATATAATGCTATGAGAGAAAGGAGCGTTAGCAGAATAAGTAGCAAAGGTTACTATGAAGGCAGGAAAATACTATACATGCCTTACAATGTAGTAGCAACAGCAGTAGGTTACGAAGTTAGACACATAGACGGAGATACTGATGAACTAACAGTAGATGAAGCTAATGGAAGCTTTAGCCCACAAATAAAGAGAGGTATAGCCGTATATAAGAGTAACATGGATAGCTGGAGAAATGCATATGCAAAGTATGACAACAAATGGGTTAGTGGTGTTGAAGCATTGTTAGTAAGCACAGATACGATATACAAGTTTAGATATAAGGGCAAAGTAGGTTTGTATGCGTTTAAGCTTTATTGTAGAGATGTGTTTAAGGAAGTTATGGATGCTATTAACAGCAATAACAGAGAGTTAGCGTTTTACTATTGGATTAAAGTAGCTGAGATACTTGATAATGCATGGAAAGAGTTAAAGACAAAGTTCGGATTTGATAGAATAGGTGATTTAGTTAGAAAGGAGGCTATGTGGAGATATGTATTCGGTGGTGCTGAGTTAATAGGTCTTGATGAGAAACCGATATACAGGTGTGTGAGAATATGATAGTAACAGTTGATTTGGACAATAAGAATCAACTTGAGACAACTCTAAAGATTGCGAAAGCATACGACATGCAGGTAATATCGATAAGAGAAAGTCCGAGTGGTAACGGTTATCACATAGAGCTATACATTCACAAAACTAAGCTTGAGTTTCTTAATTTCTTAGACGTTCCTAAAGACATAGCTAACATTGTAAGACAAAGATACTTTGACGCATTAACTAAGTTCAACGATAAAGTTAGCATTTTGCGTTATGTGTTAGGTGACGATGAGAATAGAATACTGTTTGACTTGAGTAAAGGTGATGTATTGCCTAAGGAGGTGCTGTTCTATGAGTATAAGGGTAAAAGACCTAAAAAGGGAGTTTCTAAGACTGATAAGAGCGTTGAAAATGAGTGATTGTTTACATTTAGCACATTTTATACCCATTAAACCTAATAGCAAGGAGCCTATTGGTAAATGGTTGCAGATAAGATTAAGCATAAGTGAGTGCTTAAGTCTTATAGAAAGAGGATATAACATTGGCATAGTTGCTAATAAAGACGGATTGTGTTTTGTTGATGTTGATAATCCGAATGTAGTTAGTAAACTAAAGTTAGAGCCTACGTTAGTTGTCAAAACTCCACATGGAGGTTATCACTACTATTATCGCAACTGTGGTATTGACAGAAATCGGTATTTGAACGGATATGAGCTTAGGTGTCATAATGCTTATGTGCTATGTCCCGGTAGTGTAGTTGATGACAAAACGTATAGCATTGTGTTTATGCGGAAGATTAATACCATATCCGAACAATCCATCTATTGGCAATGTTTACAGGTGTAAATGTGGAATTAAGTGGATATGGAAAATACGCAGTAGGAGGTGGGTGTATGCTGGAGTTTGGAAAGTATAAAAACACGCCTTTTGTTGCTATTAAGTGTGATAGATGTAGTAAGTGGATAATAGAGCAGTATTGGGTTAGATTTGCTATATGTCCGTTTTGTGGCAAAGTAAACAGAATAGCTGAAGAAGATGTTAAAAAAATGGATAAATGGCTTAGAGGTGATGATTTATGAGGTTAGTGTGGGTTAGCAGACACGAGTTAAACGAAAAGAATAAGGAAATACTGTCCAAAGCTTTTGGACATTATGAAGTGTATCAATACAAAGACACAGTAAACAACGTATCTGAGTTAATAGAGTTTGCAGATAGTGTAGATGCGGATGCATACGTAGTAGTCTTACCTATTAACCTAATAGCTGATCTAATTAAAGCAGACAATAGACCAATATACAGATTTATAGTGAACAGAATACTTAAAGATGATGGTAGCGTTGAGTTTGTGCCGGTTGGTCTTGAGAAAATAGTGAAAGTAGAGTTAGTAACTGAGAAGGTGGTGTAAAAATGCTAACTGACTTATTTATTCTTTTCATTTTGTGGCTATTGTATATAACTGTAAGGAGGTGGTAAAGTGATAGTTCATAGAGTTATGAACGAGTTAGTAAAGCAGAGACTCGAAAAAATGAAGGAAAAGGACGACAGAACTATATGGGTAACTGACTTAATAGGATGTAAGAGAAAAGCTGAGTTAAGGAAAATGTATCCGTTTGTGTTGCCTAACAGCGTTATACTTGGATACTTTGCACATTTAGGATTTGCGAGTTATGTAAGTGAAGTAGGCGGATTATCTGAAGTTGAATACGAAAAGAACTTAGACGGCTATGTTATCAGGGGAAGAATTGACGCTATTATAGACAATACAGTAGTTGAGTTTAAGACGGCTAAGCAAGTAGATAAGCCATTTGCACATCATGTTATGCAGGTAAGACTGTATATGTGGCTAAGCAATATGACTAAAGCCGTTATTGTATACGTAACACCGGAAAGATTCGTAGAATTCAAGATAGACAAGCCGTATAGAACTGAAGACGTTAGAGAGTTAATAGCTAATTGGTCAAGTCCGCGATTCGATTGGGAGTGTAAGAAATGCGAATTCAGGGTGGTGTGTGAATATGCTAAATGTTAAAAAGTGCAAAGTGCTTGTAAGTCTATTGGACGGAGAAAAGACACCGATAGAGTTATCACGTATATGTAATATGGCCAACAGTTGGATATACAGAGTCATAAAGGAGTTTGAGTATAAAGAGTTAGTTAAGGTTGAATATAAACATGATAAAATAAATGGCAATTACAGAGTAGTTAAGCTGACTAAAAAAGGAAGAAAAGTAGCTGAGCACCTAAAGGAAATATTAGCCTTGCTTACTTAATCTTTTTGTTGCCTGTTTCAAACATTCCGCGAAATATTCCGCACTTTCTTTGTTAGGTAACTTAAGCTTATAGCCTAAGTATATACTATCAGAGCCTTCCGGATAATACCATGCAGGTTTAAGATCACATCCAAGTTGTCTAAGCTGAGGTAACATAAACCCTGCCATCATGCTAAAGCTCTGAGCTATACTGCTTAATAGTTGCATGCAGTTATTTACGTCTTCTTCTTTTACGCTTAGCTTTTCTTTCTTTCTCGACATTACCACTCACCTCGATTTTAGTAGTAACGTTAGGCATATTTAAACTAAACGGATTGTTCATGTTTTTCTTAAGCTCGTCCATTAACTCTAACGCCTTCATTACTAATACGTCTTTAGCACTTGGAGTTTCTAACTTGAGTCTTTCTTCAACAGCCTTAGCTACATAGCTATACATGTCTAAAAAGTTCATCATGAAAAATACGTTAGCTGTGCTTAGATACTTAATGCACGTATCGAATATCGTTTTCCAAAAGTCTAATGCTACTAACAATGTTTCTAAGTCTAACTGCTTGAATTTCTCATTTTTTACAAGTCGTGCAAATAGAACTTCCTCAGCTATTCTTTCTTCCGGACTATCGTATTGTGCTAATTCTTCTGCAAGTGCTGGGTCTATTTCAGCTATGTGTCTTAGAACTTTTTTACGCTTTGCTATTTCTACAATTTCTGTCATAATTTTATTTTAGGCGTAAGTGTTATATATAGCTTGGTGTTAGATACTGGTAGGTGGTAGCATGGGCAAGTATAAGGATGCGATAGTGCACGACATGACTGTAGTTAAAGGAGGCAGAAAGTGCTGGGACGTAGCGGATGACTTGGCAAGAGCAGTTGTAGATAACTACAGAAGTGTAGTTGTAGCACATAGTGCTGAAATGACTAACAACTATAGAGAGAACTTGAGCAATACGACACTATGGGAAGACAGATACATAGCTAAGCTTACTGCATGGTTCAAGGCATTTAGCAGATATGCCGGTAGAGTTAGCAGGATTTGGAGAGAGTATTATGCTCCTGCTCCGAGGTAGCTGAGGTGATGTAGTATGGGTAAGTATTATCCCGGTAGGAGACCTTTTGAAGGCTTGATATTTGTAAATCCGGAAAGACTTGCAAGGCTAATATTCGAGAGATTTCAGACTGTAATTAGGCAACACATTGACGAAATGGCTAACAACTACAGAACTGGCATAGAAACTACAGCTGGTAATGAAGAGAAGTTAGCTGTTATGCAACAGAAACTTGCAAACCACTACAGAGCTATGAGACCTGTAGCTGAGAAAATTAAATCTGAAGTTATTGGTCCAGCCAAAGAGCAGTATTCTGTTGAAAAGGCAAGAGCTTTAGCTGAGTTGTATGGTGGAGTTAGGTAAGGGGGTGAGTGTGTATGGCTGATGGTGTTGATATTAGCGGAATAGTTGGTCAGATAACACCAATACTGACGACAGTTATGAACTTGGCAATAATGTTCTTTATGTTGAAGTTTGTCTTCAGAATGCTTGAGAGAGTGGGAGGTGGGTTTTAAATGGCAGAGGGAACTATTGACATAAGTGGGATAGTTGGACAGATAACGCCTTTGATAACTACGGTAATGAACTTGATGCTAACGTTCATGATGCTGAAAATGATATTCGGACTGCTTGAGAGAGTAGGAGGACTGTAAGAGAGGTGATAGCCAATGGACATTATACCAATTTTTGGCAAAGCTGACGTTACTAACTATGGTATAATAGTTGAGTTCAGAGTTCCGAGTGGCAAGTGCGCAGAGTTGTTCAGCGTAGGTATTATACCTGATTATGATCCGAACACAGGAGCAAGCAACTTGGATTACGTTTACATTGCACACAGCAAGCAGGAAGGACAGATAGGTAGTGCTTTTCCGTTCAGTAGATTTAGTGCTACTTGGGGCATGAATTCATTGCCGTTTGGCACAGGACAAGATAAAGTTCAGAGGTATCAGTTTGACGTTCCGGGAATGCCTGACAACTTGACTTACAAGTTCGTAGCTGGTGATGTCATTCAAGTCGTTGGAGTAACTAAAGCTGGTGCTACTGCTCCTAATGTTAGAGCTATTATGCTGATAGCTTTGCTTGACAAGAGCGAAGTTGAGGCAATATACGGAGTTAGTGCAGATGACTTTAACACGCTTAGTGGTGGCTATGCCGGTAAGCACATTAGAACGTTGTATGCTGACTTCATTGACTTTACAACGCAGGGTAGTGGACAATGGGAGGATGTTAAGACTATAAGTGTTGAACCATTCGAAAGCATACAGATAAGAGAGATAGGTGTTAGTGCTGATGAGAACGCTGAGCTACTTAGGTTCTACGATGAGAATGCAAACAAATACTTCCCGACTCTTGATAGTGCTACTTTAGTTATAAATCAGAACAATAACATGCTACAGTTTGGTGATCCTGTGAATGACTATCAGCCGAGAGCAAGTGCACCTGAAGACTTGGCTATGCATGTGTTCAGCGGAACTAACATACACGTATACGTTAAGGACAATGGAAATGCAAGCTCTGGAAGGATACAGCTTGTAGGAGTGTATGAGAAAGGTAAGTGAGGTGGTGTAAATGGTGCATGTTGCGATAATTCCGATTACTTCGGACGTTAGTGCTGGCTCTGATGTTACTTTGCCTGAGCCTTATCCGGACATAGACACGTTAGTAAGTGCAGTTGCTTTCAAGAAAGTTGATATAGTTCACGAGGCATGTGGAGCTACTGGTGCTGTTTATTCGAGTGCAACTACTTTAGGCAGTCCTATTAATGGAGCAACTTTGCTAAGTGTAGTTAGTGAAACACCTTCGACTGGACAGGTAAGCAAGAAGGACAGTAGAACTATAACAGTCGGTGATGCTTATAGTGCTGGGGAGTTTATACTGATTGTTTACATAGCTCAGAACGAGTATCCGGGATTCTGAGGTGATTTTTTATGCCTTATTATATTAACATTTGCAAGGCTAATATTAGCTGTGATACAGGAGGAACAGAGATAGCAAAGATAACGATACCTAAAGACAGCAAAGGAGCTAAGATAGTTAAGATAGCAACGTCATCTGATGCAGTAAACGTAGATATTACGAGAAACGGTCAGACTCTCGGAGCAAAATACGGATTGCCTTGGGACGCGAGAGCTATTGCATTGTTCAGCAATGGTATGGATGTAAATGTAGAGCTTAATCCGAACGATGACATTAAGATAGTTGGCTATGGTATAGGTGGAACAGTAACGCTAAATGCTATAACTGTTATAATTGAAGTGCTATGAGTGATATTGTTGGTAGTTTTTTACAAGTTTTTAACCGGATTGTTGAGCAAACTAAGAATAGAAACAGTAAAGTAGTCAAGTTATGGTATAATTACAATGCTATACCGGTTATAGTTTTTCACTATGGTAAATACACAGTTGAGTATTATACTCCAACAGCTTTTTATAGTGCCAAGCCGTATTTAGTTTTGATAAGCCTTAAGACAACTCCGCCTATATACACATATAAAGACATAGTTAAGCATTTAGACTTAAACACGCTCAAGTATCTAAAGAAATACGGTGCTGACGTAGATAAGTATATAAAATCCAAGGAACGTATTAACAAGTTAGTAGGCGGTGGTAGTATGTATGTAGTGTATAAAGGTAGGCGGATACCGTTTGGAAAGTATGTTATTTGGGACGATGTAGCTAACAGATTCTTAGCTTTTAATGACATTAATGCACTTAACGAGGCTTTACGAAAATATGGATACGTTAAAGATCATAGTGCTGTTAAGCCGGGTTATTATACTGAATACGGTTATTTCAGCAATGACATACTGTATGACTTATATCTTAAGCATAGATTTCCTGAAGTTTACTCTCCCACTGCACAGAGAATAGTTGAAGAGCATTTTGAACTGTATAACGCAAATCCTGAAGAGTTCAGAAAGAAGTTGCTAAGCATTCCTAAAGTTAAGAGAGAGATAGAATCTTCAGTCAAGAGAACAGCTGTAACTACTGCAAATGAGCGTATTAATCAGCTTATGCAAGAGATCGAGAAACTTAAACAGTTGGTTAATCAAAAGCCCAACTATGCACCTATACTTGAGCAGTTAGTTAAACAATACAACAGTTTAGTAGAGTTGCTGAAGATGTATGGAGTTAAAGCACCTAAGCCTATTGTTATACAGTATGTTCCATCTAAGCAGTATAAAGAGACTATTACGTTTGAGTCTATGATAAAGGCAGTTACACCGATTATACAGTTACTCGGATTAGGCTTTGTAGTTTACATGATGTTCAAGATACTTGGATCGCTTAGGAGGGCATTTGCATGAGATACCTGATACAAATAGACTTTGGTAGCATTAATCCGTTTATTAGCATAGATCAGATAGCTGAAGCAATAGCTGGAGTAATTAACGTTATTGCCAAGATACTTAATCCTTTACTTATTAAGTTAGGCTATAAGCTGTTAAAAGTAAATGTTACAAAAGATAGTGTTGTTCACTTGAACATTTACGTTCAGAAGCTTAAGACGCCTCAGATATTGCCTATAATACTCGAAATAATAGAAGCATTGACTCCTTTACTTACTCGGTTTATAGGATTAGGTTTGATTATACTTGGCTGGAGATTTATAGAGCTAAAGACACAGGAAGTTAAAGAGCAACAGAAGAGAGAAGAGCTTGTTAGAGAGATTATAAACAAGGTAAAGCAAAAGAAGCTATCTCCTAAAGTTCTTGACTTAGTAGAGCCTATTAAGGTTACTATACCAAAAAAGCCAAAGTATGATTTAGTATCTGCAATAACTAACTTACTTAGCATAGCGAGTATATTTATAACTGTCTATCTTGTGTATAAGTTGCTTAGGATGGTGAGAGTATGAAGCTGGAAAATGTTCTAAAAGTTCTTGAGATACTTATACAGTTAGCGAGAGATACTGATACTATTAGTCCGGACGGAGATCTAATAAGCACCACGTATATGTTTAGAGTTACTGTTCCAGCTGGTCAACCTCTTACTTTTTCAATACCGCTTAATAGAGACTGGCTATGTATATTCGATTGGGTAGATGTTGATTTTGACGGAGTAGGTAGCTGTCAAGTTGAGTATTACCGTGATTTTGTCAAGTATTACACTATTGACAGACCTATAAGAATACCTGCTATTAACGTAATGGCCTTACAAAGCGTAGATTTAAAGCTTATTAACAACGATACTGTTGATCACAACTTTAGTATCATGTGGCATTACTGTCTTGCCAAAGCTGATAAATACAGCGGATTTATAACAGGTGTTGGTAGTTACTTAAACGAAGTAGTTAAGGAGGTGGCTATACATGGTATGCCAAAAGAATAGAATTAGGATAGAGAACAACACAGTAATAATAGTTGATCCGACTAATGTTAGTGAAGTAAGGTTACTGTTTGCCGGATGTCCTGATTGCAATAACTCTAACTGTCCTATAAAGAAATACGTTAGGTGATACTATGAATTCACTTGAGTTAGTTAAAATACTTGAGAATTTACTAAGAATAAAAGAACAGACTGACAAATTACAGTTTGACACTAGCAACAACGTTAAAATAGACATAGCGAATGACGAAATAGGTTTAGCAACTGAAACTACTTTAAGCAGTATAAACGACAAACTTACTCAATTTAAAATAACAGAACAAGAACTTAGTTATGACAACAGCACAGGAACGGCAACAGCTAATTATACTGTATTTACTAACGACATAAGTATTGACTTTAACGGTGTTATTGTTATACAAATTGCTATAAACACGGCAACTACTGTTCAACTTAAGCTTACTCCGTCTGGTTCTACAACTTCTCATACTTACTATATAAACTCTGCTAGTAGTCTTACAGCTAACAGTTGGTATGAGTTCGAGTTTAACGTGAGTAATGGAGATGCTATTAACTTTGTTATTCAGGTTCCTGCTTCAGCTACTTTGTCGGGATATTTAAGAATATTTGGTAGAAAGAGGTGATTAGTATGCCTACGCCTATACAAGGCGCTGGTAGTTTGAGTTGGAATGATGTGGTAACAAATCTAAAGACAAAAGGAGCACTGAACAAACAATACGATAAAGATGTTGATGGTGTTTTAGATTGGTGTGTTCTAAGGTTTCCCGGAGTTAGACAGGAGGTTTTACAATACTTCAACAATACAAAAATATTGATAGCTACATCGTCAATGCTCGAATTGTTAAATAGTGCAGAAAAAGCAGGAAATAATACAAGTGGAATATCTGCAACAAGTAAAGAACTAACAATAGCAGGCGGAACATCGACAGCGTCAGGATATACATGGATTTACATAAGCTTTCCATACAGTGTTACAAAAGTATACGCATGTGCTTATGTTAATAATGTAAATTGTGCTAATGCAAACCTTGAGATATTTGCGGGTTCAGATCCATCTATAACGCCCGGATCTACAGGAGATACACGTTACGATACACACTTAGAACCACAAGCGTCTGCATCAGACTTTAAGCTATACAAACATGTAAACGGAACTGCATCTATTATAGCATCAGAGTCTGTTGATTTATCAAACAATGTTTATTATTTTGTTGAAATATTCGTAGACAACGATAATAATATACTAAAAGTGTGGAGGGACAATGTTCTTAAGTTCAACTTAACGCCAGATACTACTAATCTACCAAGTTTCACGGCTGTAAGACTGTTCGTTAATGACTCTTCAACTACAACAGCACAACAAGGTAAATTCAAAGGTCCTGTCGTTGTTATATATGAGTGAGGTGGTGCTATGCGTATTGAGGTAAGAGCAATTGGAAAAGGAACAGAAGAAGATCCAATAAGACCAGACTTAAGCACAATACCAGAAATAGTAAATCTGCGCGAAGCTTTAGACGAATACAGAAAGACGCACAAAAAAGAGATAACAAATATAACATTTTACACACTTCAAGTTATCAACTACGATGAGAAAAACAGACAGTTCGAAGTTGAGATAAAAGTTAATAAAGACGCATTAGATAAGTTACCTGATGAAATAAAATCGATACTTGAAAAACTATGATCGGGCAAAAGTTTTGGGACATTAAACCGCTATACTTTCTTAAGTTCGAAGAACTTAGAGCTATTTTTATCAAAAATGGCATAGATAATCTGATGTTGGAGTATAAGCATACGGGGCATTGGTTGGTAAGCCCAGTGTATAAGAAGAGGGAAAAGCGATGATCAATATGTCCGAGGTAGATCAAATAATTCAAAGGATTCTAAGCTCTAACGGTGTAACGAAAGAAGACAGACTACTCTGTATGGCAATATTAGAACTTAG
>Ga0256840_1003852_pt1 | contig 11717 bp, 6 predicted proteins | sample 355202metaG_FD_185969 | JGI IMG/M metagenome (GOLD analysis project Ga0256840, IMG submission 185969) | Hydrothermal vent microbial communities from Mid Atlantic Ridge, Atlantic Ocean - 355-202 | ecosystem: Environmental > Aquatic > Marine > Hydrothermal vents | place: Atlantic Ocean: Mid...
GATTAAAAATATATTTCTTACTTTATTAGGTATTATTTCTAAATTATTAATAAAATAGTTGTCTTTTTCTTTGTGAAATAAATAAGCAGAAACTACAAGTGTTATTGTTACAAAAATACCAGTTATAAAACCTTTATTTAGTATAACACTCAATTTTTTAGCATAAAGATACACCTGTTCAAAATCCATAAATAAACTACCAATTGCTAATACAATTGTAATAAATGCCACAATTTTAAAATCGTTATTTTTCATTTTTTGCGATAACCAAATCAGCAATGTGCTTTCGGCAGCCCAAAATAAGGTAATATAATTCCCTTCCAACTGTATTGGTACAGCAAGCGTTAAAAAGGTTAAGGTCATGCCAATAAATAGGTAAACAGTTTTTTTATCTATTATTTTATTTTTTAATAAAACCCATCCAGATACTAAGTTAATTATAGCTAATACTAATGTAAAAGCACCTTTGAAATTTGGAGCAAACTCCTTTAGTAAAAACAAACCTTGACCAAAATACACAAATGTACTAATTAAGAAAAGCAACATTACTATAGGTTTCATGGCGTATTCTTTTTCTTTAATAACTCTAAAAATATTCATTAGATAAAAAATGAAATAGAATGCTGTAGCAAATAAGAATAAATTAACTGAGTTTTCTTTTAAATGAGAATCTTTTAACAACCAACCAACAAAGAATAAGTGTGTAAAAACAAAAGTTAAAACATTTATGATAAACCATTTTTTCTTTATGGAAACAAATAGGAAACCAATATTTAAAATTAATAAATAACTAAATAAAACAATATAATTTCCGCTACCAGTACTTGCTAAAATAGGTACTGCAAAACCGCCAATAAGTGAAAGAACTCCTAATTCTTTTCTGTCATATAGAATAGATATAGCAACACTAAAAATAGTTATTAAAACTAATAATCCAAAGGCTGTTGTTTGATTAAACAGTTGATATTCTTTAAAAGCGTAGGTGATAATAAAGTAAAAAACTGTTATTGCTCCGCTAACTAAAATGGAACTAAATGCTTTGTAGTTTTTTTGTAGTTTATGCGCAAAGCCAAGTAGAATTCCACCAGATAAAAAGCCAATACCAACTCTTCCAATTTCATTTATCCATTCATTATCTATAGCAAATTTCACAAAGAAACTAATACCTAAAACAAGGATTAAAATACCTATTTTACTTATTAAGTTTTCACCAATAAATTTCTCAATATCAGGATTGTTCTTTTTAAAGTTTTCTATTTTTTCACTTAGTTTATCGCTTAAAGTTTTCTGTGGAATTTTTTCCTTTTGGAATTTAACTTTTATAGGTTCTTTAGTTTTTTCTTTTATTTCTATATCTGAAATAGGTTTTGCTTCAACCATTTCTTTGATAGTAGCAGCATGAATTTGTTCTTTTAAAACCTCTTCATCTGTTTTTACAATCTTTATTGGTTTTGGAGGTTCAGGAACAATTGGCACTTTTGGTTCTGGTTTATACTCTGTTTTTTTAACAACCTCTTTTTCTGTTGAAGTACCTTTTTGAGATTGATTTCTTAGTAAAAGTTGTTTTAAATCGTCAATTTTATGATTTAAACCTTCAATTTTAGTAGTTAATTGTTTAACTTTTCCATTGTTAGAAATTAATAATACAAGGACAATAATAAAGAGAACTACACTTTCCATAATTTTTTATTTAATTAAAACAAAGGTACTTTTTTTAAAATTAGATTATCAGCAATCTATTAACCGTTTTGTATTTGCTTACATCTAATTGATAATCGTTTATGTATAGATAGTTTATAACCTAAATATTGATTGTATTTTAAAACGCATTGTTATCCGATACTCTTTTTGAGTAAAAATATAGAAGCCTTTTAGTAAAGAAGTCATACTATTTTTTATACAAAAATTACCTCCTAGAATAATTAGGTGCTTCCTTAGTAATTGCAATAGAATGCGGATGGCTTTCGTTCATTCCAGCAGCGGTAATTTTCACAAAACGTGCTTGCTGCTGACTTTTTATATCTTTTGCGCCACAATAACCCATTCCTGCTCTAAGTCCGCCAATAAATTGATGCATAGTTTCATGAAGTTCACCTTTATAAGCAACACGACCAACAATTCCTTCGGGAACTAATTTATTACTATCGCTTTCTTTATCTTGAAAGTATCTATCTTTTGAACCTTTTTTCATAGCTTCGATAGAACCCATACCACGATAAGCTTTAAATTTTCTTCCTTCAAAAATTATGGTTTCACCAGGACTTTCTTTTGTCCCTGCTAATAATGAACCTAGCATTACCGTATCTGCTCCAGCTGCAATGGCTTTTGAAATATCACCTGTATAACGAATTCCACCATCAGCAATTACAGGAATTCCTGTTCCTTTTAAAGCATTAGCAACTTCAATAATGGCAGATAATTGTGGAAAACCAACACCTGCAACAATACGAGTAGTACAAATTGAACCTGGACCAATTCCAACTTTTACCGCATCAGCGCCATTTTTTACTAAAAATTTAGCAGCTTCGGCAGTCGCAATATTACCTACAATAATATCGGTTTCTGGATAATTTTTCTTTATTTCTTTTAGGATGTTTACAACGCCTTTGGAATGTCCATGAGCAGTATCAACTACTAAGGCATCAACTCCTGCTTTGATTAATAATTCTGCTCTTTGAAAACTATCTCCTGCAACACCAATTGCAGCAGCTACTCGTAGTCTTCCATAACTGTCTTTATTGGCATTAGGGTTTTCACTCACTTTAATAATATCTCTATAAGTGATTAATCCCATCAATTTGTAATTATCATCTACAACTGGTAACTTTTCAATTTTATATTGCTGGAGAATTTTTTCAGCTTTAGCTAAAGAAGTTCCAACTTCGGTAGTAATAAGATTCTCTTTTGTCATTACTTCTTCAATAGTTTTACTTTGCTCTGTTTCAAAACGTAAATCTCTGTTGGTAACAATTCCAATAAGAGTATCATCTTCATTAATTACAGGAATTCCTCCAATATGATGCGCACTCATTAATTGTTTGGCAAGAAAAACAGTTTCGTCTTTGGTAATCGTAACAGGATCGATAATCATACCTGATTCTGACCGTTTTACTTTTCGTACTTCATTGGCTTGTTGTTCCATAGACATATTTTTATGAAGTACTCCAATTCCACCAACACGAGCCATAGCAATGGCTAAATTCGCTTCAGTTACCGTATCCATTGCCGCAGAAATCATAGGCACATTAATGCTAATATTTTTCGTAAGTTTAGATTGTAAGTTTACTTGATGTGGTAAAACTTCGGAATATGCAGGAACAAGCAATACGTCATCGTAAGTTAGTCCTTCACCAAAAAATTTATCTGAATTTGTTATCATCACAATTAAATAAGAATTAATTGCGTGCAAATGTAGGTAAATTAAATGATTGAAAGATGAAAAATTTATAATTTATAATTCCAACATACTTTCTTCTTCAAAAATAGTGCTTTCTTTTATTTTTGGTTTCGTTATTTTACCAAACAATTTTTCTTTCCAATTTGTCCAACCATATTTTTTTGAAAAAACAAATAAAATTAAAGGATAAATCACAAAAACAGGCACAAAAGTTTCCCAGCCAACCGATGGTTCTGAGGTGTCAATTAGTAAAGCATCTGTTTGAAAAACCGTCCAATTAGTTGTTACTAGCATAGCAGCAGTTATATTATTTGCAGCATGAAAGCCTAAGGAAAGTTCTGTTCCTTCATCCATTAAAGTCATAATTCCTAACAAAAAACCTGTTCCAATATAAAAAACCATAATAATGTAACCTAACTTTTCAACTTCTGGATTTGCTCCGTGTAGCAAACCAAAAGCAATGGATGTAAAAAAGAGCGGGAACCATCTGTTCTTAGCTAAAATTCCTAAACCTTGCATTAAATAACCTCTAAAAAGCAATTCTTCAAAACTGGTTTGTAGTGGTAAAAATAAAAAAGAAATAGCTACTAAAATAAAAAATGGAATAGGCTTAAAATTCCATGTAAAATTTTCTGGTTCAGTAAAATAACCAATAGCAATGGTAATAACAGATACAATAAACCAAAGAGTAAACGAATAAAAGAAACGTTTCCAATCTATTTTTTCTCTGCTAGTAATTAAAGATATTTTACTGCGTTTATGAATGTGTTTTATACTGATAAATAGAAAAAATAGACCAATAGCAAAGGTTAAAATCATTAAAAACAAGAAGAGGTTTGAATTTATTCCCATGTGTAAAAAACTTTCTCTTGCGCCTTCAATAAAGGCATCTATATTTTTACTGTGCATCACTGCAACTACTAATAATGGAATTGCTCCAATAAATTGCCATCCAACAACAATCACCAAAAAACTGGCAATGTATCGCCAAAGATCATTTTTTCCTTTATATGCTTGCTGAATATAATTCATTTTTAATCTAATTTTACAGATAAAATATCGTGATGTGAGGCGTCAGCAACAACTTTTTTGTTTTGAACAACAATTAATTGAGGTGATTGATGAGGTACACCAAATTTTAAAGCAATTGCGTTAGAGATATTTCTGAATTGCAATAAATCTAAATAATAAAAATCAACATGACTCATATTTTCAAACTGATTTTCAAATTGTTTAAGCACCATACTGCTAATTCCACATCGAGTACTGTGCTTAAAAATTACTTGCCTTTTCTTATTGGAATGGTCTAAAATTTCGTCTAATTGTTGCTCGTTGGTTAAAGCGATCCAATTAAAATTAGAAGAAGTTTTTTCTTTCTCTTTAAAAATATTTCCAAACAAACTCATTCTTTATTTTTGGGCAAAAGTAAGGAAAGTTTAAACATCATGAAATTTAGTCGCATTTTTTTTAGTTAAAACTGAAAAAAAGTCAGCAAAACAAAGAGATAACAGCCATTTTGTCCTTACCATTTACAATGGAATAAAATTTGAAATAATCTTTTTAAAAATTATTAAGAAGTAAAACAACAATACTTCAAATTTCAAATCAGTGATTTAACAAATCAACATATTAACCCATAAAATTCAAACAAAATGAACATAAATAATTTTACCATAAAATCACAAGAAGCCATACAACAAGCACAACAAATTGCACAAGGCTATGGACATCAACAAATAGAAAATGCACACGTTTTAAAAGCCTTATTTGAGGTAGATGAAAACGTAACGCCATTCGTTTTAAACAAATTAGGTGTAAATACTGATTTATTTAAGCAAACCTTAGAAAACATTTTAAACAGTTTCCCTAAAGTAGAAGGTGGAGAAATCCAGTTTTCAAGAAATGCAGGAACTATGCTAAATGAAGCAAGTATCATCGCTAAAAAAATGAAAGATGAATATGTCTCTATTGAGCATTTATTATTAGCTATGCTAAAATCAAAAGGAGCAACAACACAACTTTTAAAAGATAACGGAATCAATGAAAAAGATTTAAAAGCAGCTATTAATGAACTGCGAAACGGAGAACGAGTAACCTCACAATCTGCCGAAGATACCTATAATTCTTTAAATAAATACGCCAAAAACTTAAACGAATTGGCAAATACAGGCAAATTAGACCCTGTAATTGGACGTGATGAAGAAATCCGTAGAATATTGCAAATATTATCACGTAGATCTAAAAATAATCCAATATTAATTGGAGAACCAGGAACAGGTAAAACCGCTATTGCTGAAGGATTAGCACACCGAATTGTAAAAGGCGATGTTCCAGAAAATTTACAAAGTAAAACCTTGTATTCCTTAGACATGGGTGCTTTAATTGCAGGCGCAAAATACAAAGGAGAATTTGAAGAACGCTTAAAATCGGTCGTGAAAGAAGTAACCTCAGCAAATGGTGAAATCATTTTATTTATTGATGAAATCCACACCTTGGTTGGTGCTGGAGGCGGACAAGGAGCAATGGACGCTGCAAACATCTTAAAACCTGCTTTGGCTCGTGGAGAATTACGCGCCATTGGAGCAACTACTTTAGATGAATATCAAAAATATTTTGAAAAAGACAAAGCACTCGAAAGACGTTTTCAAAAAGTAATGGTAGATGAACCAGATACTGAAAGTGCCATTTCTATCCTTAGAGGAATTAAAGAAAAATACGAAACACACCATAAAGTACAAATTAAAGACAGTGCTATTATTGCTTGTGTAGAGTTATCGCAACGTTACATTACCAATCGGTTTTTACCAGATAAAGCCATCGATTTAATGGACGAAGCTGCTGCTAAAATCCGTATGGAAATAAATTCTAAACCAGAAGAATTAGATGTTTTAGACAGAAAAATTATGCAGCTTGAAATTGAATTGGAAGCAATTAAACGCGAAAAGGACGATAAAAAAATCAGTCACATCAATAAAGAATTGGCTAATTTAAAAGAAGAACGTGAAAGTATTTATGCTAAATGGAAATCTGAAAAAGATATTGTAGATGAAATTCAAACAGCTAAAGAAAACATAGAAAAATACAAATTAGAAGCCGAAAGAGCTGAACGTGAAGGAAATTATGGCTTGGTAGCCGAAATCCGTTACGGAAAAATTCAAGTAGAAGAAGAAAAGCTAAAAGAATTGCAAGCTAAGTTTGCTCAAAATGAAAATGCTTTAATCAAAGAAGAGGTTACTAGCGAAGATATTGCAGAGGTTGTGGCAAAATGGACAGGTATTCCTGTACAAAAAATGCTACAATCAGATAGAGAAAAACTCTTGCATTTAGAAGATGAATTACACAAAAGAGTTGTTGGTCAAGAAGAAGCAATTCAAGCAGTTTCTGATGCGGTAAGACGTTCAAGAGCTGGTTTACAAGACGAGAGAAAACCTTTAGGCTCTTTCTTATTCTTAGGAACAACAGGAGTTGGTAAAACCGAACTTGCCAAAGCCTTAGCAGAATATTTATTTGATGATGAAAGCGCCTTGACAAGAATTGATATGAGTGAATATCAAGAACGCCACGCAGTAAGCAGATTGGTTGGTGCGCCTCCAGGATATGTTGGTTACGAAGAAGGCGGACAATTAACAGAAGCTGTAAGACGCAAACCTTATTCTGTAGTCTTATTAGATGAGATTGAAAAAGCGCATCCAGACACTTTTAATATTTTATTACAAGTGCTTGACGAAGGTCGTTTAACAGATAATAAAGGAAGATTAGCTAATTTTAGAAATACGATTATTATCATGACTTCTAACATGGGAGCACACATTATTCAAGATAAATTGGAAGGTTTAGATATGAAAAAACGCTTAGAAGTAGTAGAAGAAACTAAGGTAGAAGTATTAAATATGCTTAAACAAACCGTTAGACCAGAGTTTATAAATAGAATTGATGAAATAATTATGTTTACTCCTTTAAATAAAGAAGAGGTAAAACAAATTGTAAACATTCAAATAAACGGATTAACAAAAATGTTGGCAACAAAAGGAATTGCTTTTAACGCTACCGAAAAAGCTATTGAAAAACTGGCAGAAATAGGCTTTGACCCTCAATATGGCGCAAGACCAATTAAGCGAGTAATACAACGTGAAGTGTTAAACAAGCTGTCTAAAGAAATTTTAGCAGGACACATTACAGCAGAAAGCCATATTAAATTAGATTATCAAAATAAAGAATTCGTTTTTGAGAATTAATTTCATATTATAAATGAACGACTATAACTCAGTGTGTTTTTTAGATGCGCTGAGTTTTTTTTATATTATAATTAGTATTTTTGTTACATGAAATATTTAGTTTTTATATTCCTTTTTTCTTCATCATCTCTTTTTTCTCAAATTATTAAAATAGATAGTTTATCTCTTGAGCTTAAAAGTCATAATAAAAGAGATACAATAAGGGTGAAAATACTTAATAGGTTGGCCGCTGATTTAAATAGAAATAACCCAGAAAAATCAGCAAAATTAATTAATGAAAGTTTATCCATCTCAGATAGTTTACATTTTCAACTTGGTATATTGGAAAGTGAATATATTTTAGGGAAAATTTACACAACTAAATTACAACTAAACAAAGCGGATAGTGTTCTACATAAATCATTAAAAGGATATGAAAAGATAAAATATAAACTAGGAATTTCAAAAGTATATAACCAACTTGGAATTGTTGATTATTATAGAGATGACAATGAAAGTGCATTATCTTTTTTTTATAAATCACTAAAAGAAAATGAAAAAGTAAATGATTTACTTTTAAAAGCCAATTGTTATAATAATATTGGTTTGATTCAAAATAATCGTTCAAATATTGATAAGGCAATTGAGTTTTATAATAAAGCCTTATTGATTTATAGAGATTTAGGAGATAAAAAAAAGATATCTCTTGCTTTAAATAACATAGGAATTATTTATATAAATAAAGAAGAATACGACAAAGCAATTTCAGCTTTTAAAGAGAGCTTAAAGGTTTCTAAAGAAATAAACAACATTTATTTAATGGGTTTTTTATATCACAATTTAGGCGTTCTGTTCTTTCAAAAAAAAGAAAAAGATTTAGCTCTATCCTATTATTTTAAAGCTGTAAATTACCATAAAAAAATTAAAAATTATTCAGAATTATGTAATTCTTATAATGAAATTGCTGATTTGTATATAAGTAGTAAAAATAACAAATTAGCATTAAAGTACATTAAAAAAAGTGAAAATATTTCAAATAAATATCATTTACTTAAACATCAAATGAAAGGATTTTTATTAAGGTCTAATTTTTTTAAAGCAAAAAAAAAATATAATAAATCACTAGAATTTTATAAAAAATACAAAATATATTACGACTCTATTTATAGCTTAGAATCTAGTAATAAAATAGCCGATTTAGAAGTAAAATACAAACACAATCAAAAGGAATTAAAGCTTAAAGAAAAAGAAATAGAATTAATAAAAGAAGTAGAAGAAGCTAAGAAAGCACTTGAAAATAATAAAAAAAAGGTGTTATATGGTTTACTCATAACATCCGTTTTATTTATGATGTTAGGTTTTGTGGTGTATCGAGCTAGAATTAAGCATTTATCTGTAATTTATCAAAAAGTTAATTTAGAGCAAAAATTACTTCGCTCACAAATGAAACCTCACTTTATTTTTAACTCCTTGTCAGTACTACAAGGGATGTTTTTATATCAAGATTTTGACAAAGCAAATCAGTATTTATCTAAATTTTCAAGGCTCTTAAGAAAAATTTTGGAAACCTCAAGAGAAGAACTTATTAGTTTAAAAGTGGAATTAAAAATTATTGAAGATTATATTGCTTTAAGAAATATGAGTAGTACTTACCCTTGTTGCACTTATAGTATTAAAATTGACGAATCTATTGACACTAGTACACTATTTATACCTCCAATGATTATACAACCTATTGTTGAAAATTCCTTTGAACATGGGTTTATTAATCTTTCTAAAAAATACAAATTATCCATCACTTTTAAAATAGAAAAAGACTACTTGTTATGTACCATAATAGATGATGGAGAAGGCATATCAATGAGTACATTAAAAAATAAAAAATCCATTTCTTCTGCTATAATTCAAGAACGATTAACCTCTTTATCTAAAAATTACACCAATGAATATCACTTTAAAATAAAGGATAGATCAAATAAAGGCAAACAAGGAACAATAGTTACATTAAGACTTCCTTATAAAATGAATAAAAATGATTGAAGCAATTATAGTTGAAGATGAACTTTATATTAGAAAAGGTTTACGAATTTTAATTGAACGATTAAATATTGGAGTTAAAATTATTGATGAATCTATCTCTGTAAGAGATGCTATAAAAAAAACACAGTTATTAAAACCCAATTTGATTTTTTTAGATATTAAATTATTAGACGGTACAGCATTTGATTTTTTAGAGAAGACCAAAGAGCAAGATTTTAAGGTAATCTTTATTACATCTTATGAAAACTACGCTATTCAAGCCATAAAAACAGGTGCTGTGGATTACATTTTAAAACCTATTGATATTAATGAATTGAAAACGGCTATTGAAAAAGTAAAAGTATTATTAAATAAAAATAGTATTGTTAAACCGAAAGAAGAAAATAAAATAATCTTAAAATCCACTCGTGGCATTCAGATAATTAAACTAAATGAATTAATATTCTGTAAATCAAATAAAGGTTATACTACTTTTTATTTGAAATCAGGAGAACATTACCTAGCTTCAAAACCTCTAAAAGAATACGAAAATCAATTATTAAACAACCATTTTATTAGAACGCACCAATCCTATTTTATTAACGTATCTTTTATTGAAAAATTTGATAGTAAGCACCGATTACTTCATTTAAAAAATAATATAACAGTACCTGTTGCTGCTCGAAAAGTAGCTGCCATTAATAAAATTTTAAAAAATTAATACGAATATTTATTTTTAATAGACGAATATTTATTAAATATCTTTTGATGTTTTAATTATAATACTTTTGTGCTATTCTTAATATGCAGTTAATTTTATTTAAGATATTCTGAGGGGATTTTTATTTTAATTTTTTAAATTAACTGATATTTTAAGAGTAATTTTTCTTTTTCAGAGAAAACCCTATCTATTTGATAGGGTTTTTTTTGATTGTATAAATAATCTTAAAAGCTGACATGATTTACTCTATTTCTTTTAAAACCTCTCTAATACCAATTCTATTTCAAAATGCGCTAAATAAATTTGAAATATTTTTTTGTTTTACAATCTTCAAATTTCAAGCATAGCAATAGCAAATACCAAATGGATTTAATATTTAGTCTAAAATAAATTGGAATATTTTTTCTTTAGATGAGAAATAAAAATCAATCATAGCCTTAGTTATGGTTTATTTTTAAGACAAAATATAAAGGAAAAAAAACAGCGAAGCTCTCACGAACTCAAAATTAAAAAATAATAAGGCAGTAAGTAAACGATTTATTAGATTAAATATTATGTCATTTTGGTATAAGGTTTAAATTTTAAGTGCAGTTAAACGGAAAAAGATAAATAATTTATAGCATATTTTGATGTTATCCTAGAACCCTAATTAATACGTCGCATCCTCAGGATGCTCTTTCATAAACTCATGCACTTTATCAACCATTGCTTTACTTCCGCAGAAAAAAGGAACACGTTGGTGTAGTTCTGTAGGTTGTATATCTAGTACACATTGGTAACCATCAGTTGCTTTACCATTTGCTTGTTCTGCAATAAATGCCATAGGATTACATTCATATAATAAGCGCAATTTTCCTTTGGGATTATTGGTGCTTGTTGGATAAATATAAATACCTCCTTTAATCATATTTCTATGAAAATCTGACACCAAAGAACCAATATATCTCGATTTATAAGAAACTCCTTTTTCAACTTCACTTTGAATAAATTTTAAATATTTTTTCACACCTTGTGGAAAGTGCACATAACCAGCTTCATTGATAGAATAAATACCTCCTTGTTCTGGAAAAGTCATTTTAGGATGTGAGAGATAAAAAGTACCAATAGCAGGATTTAACGTAAAACCATTCACTCCTTTACCTGTGGTATAAACCAACATAGTAGAAGTTCCATATACTACATAACCAGCAGCAACTTGTTTATTTCCTTTTTGCAAAAAATCTTCTTGAGTAACAGGTGTTCCCAAAGGAGTTACTCGTTTATAAACGGAAAAAATTGTACCAACAGAAACATTCACATCAATATTTGAAGAACCATCTAACGGATCCATTAACAATACATATTTGTTATCATTTTTACCATTATT
>Ga0256840_1003853_pt1 | contig 11716 bp, 10 predicted proteins | sample 355202metaG_FD_185969 | JGI IMG/M metagenome (GOLD analysis project Ga0256840, IMG submission 185969) | Hydrothermal vent microbial communities from Mid Atlantic Ridge, Atlantic Ocean - 355-202 | ecosystem: Environmental > Aquatic > Marine > Hydrothermal vents | place: Atlantic Ocean: Mid...
GCTATTCTAAAAAAACTAACAAATTATAATGCCTTAGTTGAACCTTTGTTAGGTAAGAAAATAAGAAAATCGACCAAAGTATTTAACGATAAAAAAGTAACCGATCATCACGCTATTATTCCAACAGGAATTCAAATTAATTTACAATACAACCAACAACAGGTTTATAATATTATTACCAAACGTTTTATAGCTGTATTTTACGATGATTGTAAGATATCAAATACAACCGTAATTGGTAAAGCTGCTGATATTCACTTTAAAACTACCGGAAAAGAAATTTTAGAAAAAGGGTGGCGAGTTGTATTTGATACTAATCCCCAGCACAGCACAGAAACTTCAGCTTTACCCAATTCAAGAACCAAAGAGAAAACCATAAAAAAAAATTTACCAACATTTATAAAAGGTGAAAATGGGCCTCATGAGCCTTCATTTTTAGAAAAAGAAACAAAACCTCCAAATCAATTTTCTGAAGCAACACTTTTAAGAGCCATGGAAACTGCGGGGAAACAAATTGATGATGAAGCTTTACGGGAATTGATGAAAGAAAATGGAATTGGGCGTCCTTCTACTAGAGCCAATATTATTGAAACATTGTTTAAACGAAATTATATTGAACGAAAAAAGAAACAATTACTACCAACATTAACAGGAATTCAATTGATTGAAATTATTCAAAATGAATTATTAAAATCGGCTGAATTAACCGGAAGATGGGAAAAAAGATTGAAAGAAATTGAAAAAGGAACTTTTAATGCAGGAACATTTATTAAGAATATGAAAAAAATGGTAGATAATTTGGTTTATGAAGTTCGTTCAGAAACAGTAAAAGCCAATATTTCTTACAGTACTACCAGTAAATCATCTTCTAAAAAAATAACTAAAAAAACTCTAGAAATTACATCTTATAAATGCCCAAAATGTAACAAAGGAACTATTTTAAAAGGTAATTCAGCTTACGGTTGTAGCAACTTTAAAAACGGCTGTACTTTTAGGATTCCTTATCGTTTTTTAGATAAAAGAATATCTGAAAACCAATATATACGGCTGTTAAAGAAAGGATGTACCGTAAATTTAAAAGGCTTTAAAAAAGGAACTCATAGTGTTGAAGGATTGGTTCGTTTTGATGAAGATTTCAACTTAAAATTAGAAAAAAAGAACACTTCAACTTCGCCCAGTGCGGGAACTTCTACTTCACTCAGTAACCATAACGTTCCTGAGAAAATTAGATGTCCTAAATGTAAAAAAGGAACGATATTGAAAGGTAAAACCGCTTATGGTTGCAGTAATTACGATAATGGATGTGATTTTATTTTTCCTTTTGATAAAATTCGAGAAAAAGCAGATGAAAAATCTCTTACTAAAGAATTGGTTTATAAAATTTTAAATGGAGAATACGAACAATAAACATCAACATTTTATTTTATTTAAACCTTATGGCTATTTAAGTCAGTTTGTAAATAATCAAACTCGGCGAAAAAATAAAAAAATGCTAGGTGAATTATATGCTTTTCCCAAAAATACTATGGCAATTGGAAGGCTTGATGAACATTCAGAAGGATTATTACTGCTAACCACTGATGGAAAAACAAGTGAATTTATTAGAAGTTCTAAAATTGAAAAAGAATATTTTGCCCAAGTAGATGGAGAGATTACCCAAGAAGCCATTCAAAAACTTAAAAATGGTGTAGAAATTAGTACCGAAACTGGTAAATACACTACAAACCCTTGTTCAGTTTTCAAACTTGCACAACCTCCACAACTTCCTAATAGAGCAAAAAAGATTAGAGATGAGCGACATGGGTCTACAAGTTGGATTTCAATTACACTTCGGGAAGGAAAATTTAGGCAAGTACGCAAAATGACTGCAGTTGTTGGGTATCCAACCTTACGTTTGGTTAGAGTTAGAATTGGAACAATTCATGTTAATAATATGCTTGCTGGTGAAGTAAAAGAGGTAAACTCATTTATATAGGTAAAAATGATGAGTTTCTTTTTTAACTCGCATTCAGTTAAATTTCTGTTAAACATAAATTCAAAAAATACATTTATAAAATAATTCTTAAATTGTTTCACTATTTAACAACTAATCTATTTTAACATGGTTACACTTAGAATTAATGGAGAAAAGCACACTATTGATGTGGCTCCTGATATGCCTTTACTTTGGGCAATTAGAGATATTATTGGGCTTACAGGAACAAAATACGGCTGTGGGAAAGGTCTATGTGGCTCTTGTAAAGTTTTATTAGACAATTCTCCTGTACAATCATGTGTAATACCTGTTTCAGCTGCTATTGGAAAAAATATTTTAACCATTGAAGGATCTTCTGAAAATTTACAATTATTACAAGAGTCTTGGGTGGAGTTAAACGTACCTCAATGTGGATTTTGTCAACCCGGACAATTAATTGCTGCAACTGCTTTATTAAATAAAAATGAAAACCCTACCGATAAAGAAATTGAAGAAGCAATGATTGGTAATATTTGCCGATGCGGAACCTACCAACGTATCAAAAAAGCCATCCAAAAAACCGTTGAACTTAAAAACCAACACTCATGAGTACTATAAAAAATATAAGTCGTAGAACATTTGTAAGAAGTATTGGTTTAGCCTCAGGAGGCTTAATTTTGGCATGTAACACTTCTGTATTTTCAGATAAAGAAATTAAAAAAAACTTAGTAGACTTCAACCCAAATTTATTTGTTCAATTAAATTCTGATGGAAGCTTAGTGTTAATTGCTTCACGTTCTGAAATGGGAAATGGAGTTAGAACTTCATTAACATCAGTTATTGCTGATGAAATGGAAGCCGACTGGAATAAAGTTATTGTAAAACAAGCCACTGGTGATGCTAAATATGGCGATCAAAATACCGATGGCTCACGTAGTATTCGTTACCTGTATGAAACTATGCGAAAAATGGGTGCTATGGCTAAAGCAATGTTAATTGCTGCAGCAGCTAAAAAATGGCAAGTTTCAGAGAGTGAATGTACCGCTGAAAATCATTTTATCATTCATTCAAGCGGAAAAAAATTAGGCTTTGGTGATTTAGTAGAAATAGCTAAAACTTTAGAAGTACCAACTGACATCACTCTTAAATCTCCAAAAGATTTTAAATATATAGGAAAAAACCTAAGAAGTATTGATGCTGAAGACTATGTTAAAGGAAAAGCTGTTTTTGGGTTGGATAAACGCTTACCAAATATGAAATTTGTTGCGATTGCTCGTTGTCCTGTTACTTTTGGCACGGTAAAGTCTTTCGAAAAATATGAAGCCTTGAAAATAGCTGGTGTTGAAGCTGTTATTGAAATCCCTAGAGTTGAAAAACCATTTGGCGCATTGGGAGGTATTGCCGTAATTGCTTCTAACACATGGGCAGCTTTTAAAGGAAAAGAAGCCTTAGAAATTGAATGGAATTTTGGTGACAACAAAAGTTACAATTCTAAAGCATATATGGATGAAATTACAGCCAATGTTCATAAACAAGGTAAAGTTGCTAAAGATGTTGGTACTATTAATAAAGCCTTTAAAAATGCTCATAAAATTGTAGAAAGCACTTACCAATTACCGCACTTGTCACATGCTCCAATGGAAGTGCCAAATGCAGTAGCTTGGGTGCAAGGTGATAGTTGTGAAGTTTGGGCACCAACTCAAGCCCCTCAAACAACCAGAAAAGAAGTAATTGATTATTTGAAAACTTCCGAAGAAAAAGTAACCATCAATGTAACTTTTTTGGGTGGTGGTTTTGGACGGAAATCGAAGCCCGATTATGTTGTTGAAGCTGTGATGATTTCTAAAGAGTTAAATGTTCCTGTTCAAGTAGTTTGGACTCGTGAAGATGATATAAAACATGATTATTACCATACTGTGAGTGCACAATATTTAAAAGCTTCCTTAGATAAAAATGGAAATGTAACAGGTTGGTTACATAGGTTTGCATTGCCTTCAATTGTTTCAACATTTTCACCCGGTGTTGATTATGCTGCAGGATTTGAAATTGCAAGTGCTTCCAATGTTCCGTTTGATATTAAAAATATGAAAATTGAAGTGGGCAAAGCTCCAGCTATGGTTAGAATTGGGTGGTTGCGTTCAGTTATTAATATTCCCCACGGATTTTCAGAAAACGTTTTTGCTGATGAGTTAGCCTATGCGGCAAACCTAGACCCTTTAGAATTTAGATTAAATTTAATTGGAAAGGATAGAATTGAAGATACGCAAAATGAAATAAAATACGATACAGCACGACTTAAAAAGGTTTTAAAAATAGCTGCCAAAAACGCTGAATGGGGTAAACAGCTTCCTGAAAATCATGCATATGGATTAGCTGTTCATTATAGTTTTTATAGCTATGTGGCATCCGTAGTTGAAGTATCCGTAATTAATAAAAAAGTAAAAGTACACAATGTTTTCACTGTTATTGACTGTGGTACTGTGGTTAATAAAGACACTGTAAAAGCACAAATGGAAGGATCGGCAATTTTTGGAATGTCACTAGCTTTTTATGGTAAAATTACAGCTAAAGATGGAGCTATTGAACAAAGCAACTACGACAATTATAAAATGATAAGAATACATGAAATTCCGAAAGTTCATGTTGAAATTGTTGAAAGCTCAGAAAAACCAACTGGTGTTGGAGAACCTGGCGTACCTGTAATTGCACCTGCAATAGTAAATGCTATTTTCAAGGCAACAGGAAAAAGATACCACAATTTACCGTTATCTGATTACGGATTAGTTTAGCATTCTTATGAAAAATTGGATAGAATTACTTTACAAATTTAAACAGAAAAAGCAACCTGTTGCATTAGTAACAATTACCAAAGTTCTTGGCTCTGCCCCTTGCAAAATCTCATCAAAAATGATTGTTACCAAACAAAAGGGAATTTTTGGAACAATTGGTGGCGGAAAGTTAGAGTTTCAAGTTATTGATGAGGCTGTGGTGGCTATTAACGAAAATAAAATAAAAGAATTTTCATATACTTTAGGGCCTGAATTTGAACAATGTTGTGGTGGTAAAGTTGAATTAATTATTGAACCTATGAACCAAACTCCTGAATTATTTTTATTTGGTGCTGGACATATTGGCATTGAATTATGTAATATTTTAAAAGATACCCCATTTCATATTACTTTATTAGATACTCGTAAAAACTGGAAAAATAATATTCAAATTGATAACAATATTACATTTTCTGATATTCCCTTTGATTTGTACAAACACAAAGTAAATTGGGGTGAAAACTGCTATGTTGTTATTATGACTCACGATCATAAACTAGATTTTGAAATAACAGCTTTGGCCTTACATTCCAAAACCAATTATATTGGCTTAATTGGGAGTAAAACCAAGAAGAACAAGTTCAATAATTTATTAAAAAAAGAGTTAAATTTTGAAGCTGGAATTTCACCTGTTCACTGTCCTGTTGGGTTAGATATTGGTGGTCATACCCCTAAAGAAATTGCTATAAGTATTGCAGCTGAATTATTGAAAGAGTACTATGAAAAATGATACTGTTTTTGTTTTGCTGGCAGGAGGAAAATCAGAGAGAATGGGTGTTGACAAAGGTTTGTTAAAATATCAACACACTTTTTGGATTTTAGAACAATTACATAGAATTTCAAAAACAACAATTTCTGAAGTTTATATTGGTTTAGGCTTTAATTATCAACATTATTTGGAAGCAATTCCTTGGTTAGAAAATGCGTTATTGAACCCTGTTAGTTTTAATAGTATAAACATAAGAGTTGTAATTAACAAACATCCCAAGCTAGGTTCATTTTCTTCATTACAGTCTGTTTTAAAAGCAATTAAATCCTCAAGTTATATTCTTTTAAACCCTATTGATATTCCTATACTAAATACTCGTGAACTTGAACAAATTATTGACACTCAAAATTTAGTGGTGATTCCAACTTATAATAAAGAGAGAGGTCATCCTGTTAAACTGCATTCTTCATTTTGGAGGACTTTAATTCCTATAAATTTAAAAAGTAAAAATGCCAGATTAGATTACCAACTTAAAAACCTTCCTGCTAAAGACATTTCATTTATAAAAGTTAATGATTGCTCTATAATTCAAAATTTAAACACCAAGCAAGAATGGATTTCATTTTTAAATAAAAAATAAAAACACAATTAAACAATGCTCCCAATTTAAAATTATGTTGTAGTTTTAAATTCTAATTTTCAACCTTCACACAATGAAAAAACTTATTGTTGCTTATTTTATATTAAACGTCTTTTCTGGTTTTGCACAAGAAAGTGTACAGCTAAATACCCAACTAAAAAAATCTATTGAAGAACTTAAAGATTTTGTATCAATTCCTAATGATGCTTTAAATAAAAATGACATTCAACAAAATATAACATGGCTTACTACTAAATTTAAAGCGAGAGGTTTTAACACAAAAGTATTGTCTACTGAAGGATTACCTTTATTTTTTGCTTCATTGCCAATACAAGAAAATAAGCCAACAATATTATTTTATATGCATTTTGATGGGCAATCAGTAGATGCTTCCAAATGGGAACAAAAAAATCCTTATAAAATAGTTTTAAAAGAGCAACGTAAAACTGGGTGGGAAGAATTGAATTGGAGTGAATTAAACAAAACTATTAATTATAATTGGAGGCTTTTTGGAAGATCTACATCAGATGATAAAGGCCCTATTGTTATGCTACTTAATGCCATTGATTTACTCAAAAAAAACAATAAAGAAATTCCTTTTAATGTAAAGGTTATTTTAGATAGCGAAGAAGAAAAAAGCAGCAAACCATTACCTAAAGCAGTTGCAGAAAATCGCGCACTTTTAAATGCTGATTTTTTAATTATAAACGATGGTCCTGTACATCCTTCAAAAAAGCCTACATTGGTCTTTGGGTGTAGAGGAATAACAACATTAACTCTTACCACTTATGGACCGATTACACCACAGCATAGTGGACATTATGGTAATTACGCTCCAAATCCTATTTTTAGGATGGCTCATCTTTTAAGTAGTATGAAAGACAAAAATGGAAAAGTTATTATCAAAGGCTATTATGATGGTATTGCAATAGATAATGCTACGGAGAAAATACTCAAAAGTGTACCAGATGATATAGCAACACTACATAATACACTTGCCATAAAATCTCCCGAAACTGTTGGTCGTTTTTATCAAGAATCGTTACAATATCCATCTTTAAATGTTCGAGGAATTTCATCAGGTTGGGTTGGAAAAAAATCAAGAACTATTGTACCCAATAAAGCAACTGCAGAAATTGATATACGGCTAGTTCCTGAAACAGATGGAAATAACTTAAAAACCTTAATAAAAAAACATATTGAAAATCAGGGCTATTATATTACTTCCAATGAGCCTACACTAGATGAACGGAAAAAATATGCGAACATTATAACGATTGAAGAAGGCTCAGTTACCAAACCTTTTAGAACAGATTTAAATAACCCTTATGGTATTTGGATATCTAATATCTTAAATTCAACTTTTAATAAAGATGTTGTTAAAATTAGAATTATGGGAGGAACTGTACCTATTTCACCATTTATAAATGAATTAAAAATTCCGGCTTTTATTGTTCCTTTAGTAAATCCCGATAATAACCAACACAGCCCTAATGAAAATCTTGAAATTGGGCAAATTGCTTATGGAATACAAACATTTTACACTATTTTAAGTACGCCTATTAATTAAATGCTTCAGGGTCTTCTGCAACGTGATATCTTGGATCGTCAATATCATTTATAATAACCTCTTTAAATTTGGGATTGCTTTTATACAGCAACTGTTTACTCTCTTCACTTAAATGTTTTAAATGAATTGTTTTCCCTGCTGATTGGTATTTTTTAACAATATTAGAAACGGCTTCTAATGCAGAATGATCACTAATTCGTGATTCAATAAAATCTATTTCAATATTCTTAGGATCATTTTTAACATCAAATTTTTCATTAAAGGCAGCTATTGACCCAAAAAATAGTGGTCCCCAAATTTCATACACTTTTGTACCATCATCTTTTATAGTTTTACGAGCTCTAATTCGCTTTGCATTTTCCCAAGAAAAAACCAATGCACTTACAATAACCCCAGCAATTACAGCAATTGCTAAATCAAAAATAACTGTTAAAGCTGAAACCAATATCAACACAAATAAATCTGTTTTAGGTATTTTATTTATAATTCTAAAACTACTCCAAGCAAAAGTTCCAATTACAACCATAAACATAACTCCAACTAACGCAGAGATAGGCACTTGCTCAATGTATGACGAGCCAAATACTACAAAAATTAATAGCATTAAAGCTGCTACAATACCCGACAATCTTCCTCGACCTCCTCCTTTGATATTTATAATAGACTGTCCAATCATTGCACAACCACCCATTCCTCCAAATAAACCTGTAATAATATTTGCGCTACCTTGTGCTACACATTCCTTATTTCCATTACCACGAGTTTCAGTTAAATCATCAATTAAATTTAATGTCATTAATGATTCTATCAAACCTATTGCAGCTAAAATTAAAGCGTAAGGAAAAATAAATGTGATAGATTCCCAAGTAAATGGAATTTTTGAAAATGTTTCTAAATGTAGTGTTGGTAAGCCTCCTTTCAAGCCTTCTCCTCCTCCATCTTTTATAAATGAACCAACAGTTGCAACATCTAAATTGGCTAAAATAGCAATAGTACTTACTACAATTATTGCTATTAACGCTTCTGGTAATTTTTGAGCTCGTTTAACTTTTGGCAAACCCCACATAATAATCATGGTTAAAGCAACCAATCCAATCATAATAAATAATTGATTTCCTTGTAACCAAGTTTTATTTCCATTTACTGTTTTTTTAAACATTCCTAATTGAGAAATAAAAATAACAATTGCCAAACCATTTACAAACCCCATCATAACAGGATGCGGTATTAATCGAACAAATTTTCCCAATTTTAAAACTCCAGCTAAAACCTGAATAATCCCCATTAAAATTACAGTAGCAAATAAATAATATAGCCCTAAATTTTCATCAGGATTTCCCATAGCATTACCTTTTGCCACAAGTGTAACCATAACAACCGCCAAAGCACCTGTTGCACCTGAAATCATTCCAGGCCTACCACCAAAAATAGCCGTAATTAAACCTACCATAAATGCGGCATATAAACCTACTAAAGGGTCTACACCTGCCACAAAGGCAAAAGCAACCGCCTCAGGAACCAGTGCTAATGCTACTGTTATACCTGAAAATATATCATTTCTAACATTGGTAACTCGCTTTCGAATAAACTTGGTCATAGGTATTTATTTACAAAAAGCGGCAAATATAGGCTAATTATATGAATTGATATAGAATTATTGTCATTGATGATAATTTACACGTAACAGACTGAATACCTATTACATATTAACAATTGAGACTCGTTTCTAAAACAATAGTTTTATATTCTCGTATGTATTAAGAAGTGCTTTTTTAGTTTCTTCTTTATTTTTAAAGACTACTTGAGTTATTGCTTCCTCTAACTGTGGCTTTAATTTTCCATTAAAATTGGTATTCATTAAAAACCAATAAGTGATTTTTAAAATAGTTTTATTTTTACGCTTAAAAATATGGTATGTAGTTTGTAACTCTTTTTCAATTTTTAAATTAGAAACACCACACTCTTCTTCAACTTCTCTAATAGCGCATTGTTCAATAGATTCACCTTTTTCTAATTTACCTTTTGGCAAATCCCATTTATCAAACCTATAAATAAAGAGCACATCATTATTTGCATTTAAAACTTTACCTCCAGCTGCTTCCTGAATAGGGAATTTTAATTTAAATTGTTCCCAACACTCTTCTACACTATCACATAACAAGTAAATTCCTTTGTATTTATTTTGGAAAAAATCTTCTACAATTTTTATAATAGTAACACTTTTGAAATCTATTTTTTCAAAACCTGTTGAAATCTTCTTATTATCTGTCAAAATTATTGGACAGTCATTCACAAAAACTTTATACATTTGCAATATGGTTATGAACAAAGATACTGCAAAAAAAACTGCTGAAATTTTATTGCAAATAAAAGCTATTAAATTACAGCCAAAAGAACCTTTCACTTGGGCTTCAGGATGGAAATCACCTATTTATTGTGATAATAGAACTACATTATCTTATCCCAAAATAAGAACTTATTTAAGAGAAAATTTAGCTAAAATTATTGAAGATGAATACGGAAGGCCTGATGTAATTGCAGGAGTGGCTACAGGTGCAATAGCTATTGGGGTTTTAGTTGCCCAACAATTAAACATACCCTTTATTTATGTTAGACCCGAGCCAAAAAAACACGGAAGAAAAAATCAGATTGAAGGCTTTTTGGAAAAAAATAAAAATATTGTAGTAGTTGAAGATTTAATCAGCACCGGTAAAAGTAGCCTCAATGCAGTTGCCGCACTAAAAGAAGAAGGAGCCAATGTAAAAGGTATGGTTGCTATTTTTTCGTATGGATTTGATGTTGCAGCAAATAACTTCAAAGCAGCCAATGTAAAATTAAATACATTGAGTGATTACAACCATTTATTAGAACAATCGATTGACAGCAACTATATTTCAAAAGATGAATTAGATACACTTCAACAATGGAGAGAAAATCCAAGTAAATGGAAACAATAAATAGAAAAACATGAATTTAGAAAGCAAAAAAACAATTATTAACAAATCTCAAAAAGAATTCTTTGAATTTTTAAGTGATTTAGAAAATTTCAGACAACTAATGCCCGAGAATACTGAAAAATTTGAAGTAGATGGAGAGTCGTTTATTTTTAGTTTAAAAGGTATGCCTGAAATTCGGCTAGTAGTAAAAGAAAAACAAGAATTTGACAAAATTATTTTAGGAGCTGCAAGTAGTAAGTTAAATTTCACTTTAATAACTTTAATAAATAAAATTTCTGATAATAGTTGTGAAACTCAATTGTTATTTGAGGGAGATTTTAACCCTATGATGGCAATGATGGTAAAAAAACCACTTCAAAAGTTTATTGACACTTTATCTGAAAAAGCAGAAAATTTATAATAATCTCATTTATTAATTACTTGCAAATTTAATTTCTTTTAAATTGAATTTGCAAGTTTTTTTGTTTTCTAATTCAACTACTAGTCTACCACTTTCACTGATATCAATGATTTTGCCTAAAAAAACCTTTCCTTTCTTATCTTTAAACATTGTAGGCTTATTATAATTGTAAAGTGAATTTATATAAAGATTTTTTAGCGTTTTAAATTCTTTTTTCTCGATATAGCGAATGTAGAATTTAATCATTTTAATAAGATGTCTCAATAACGCATCCATATCATAATTATTTCCTGAAATATTTTTTAAAGAAGTAACATTTTCTATATTTTCTGGAAATATTTTTTGGTGAACATTTAAACCTACACCAATAACTGATTGTTTGATGAAATTACCCCTAAGTATATTTTCAATTAAAATCCCTGCAACTTTATTATTCACTGACAAAATGTCGTTAGGCCATTTGATTTTTAGGGGTGAGCTAATACCGTTCTTTATAGATGCTAAAATACCTAAAGATACAGCCATACTTAAATAAAATTGATTTTGAACTTTAAAATCTTTAAATTTAATTAAAATGCTGAATGTCAAATTTTTACCTTTGTCAGATAGCCAACTTGTACCCAGTTGTCCTCTACCTTTAGTTTGGTGTTTAGCCACA
>Ga0256840_1003854_pt1 | contig 11713 bp, 8 predicted proteins | sample 355202metaG_FD_185969 | JGI IMG/M metagenome (GOLD analysis project Ga0256840, IMG submission 185969) | Hydrothermal vent microbial communities from Mid Atlantic Ridge, Atlantic Ocean - 355-202 | ecosystem: Environmental > Aquatic > Marine > Hydrothermal vents | place: Atlantic Ocean: Mid...
AAATTAATTGGAATAAATACACGGAGATGGGAATTATAAGCGCATGTACCCACCAATGTTTGTTGGTTATAAACCAGATAATAAGAAGTAATAAAGGTACAAATTTAGACAAGAAAAAATATACATAAGTTTGAACTCGAACATAATAACCTCCTTTAATTACGCCAAATATTGTGTCAAAATTTTTTATTTCTCTGGGGATACTTTGATGAATGTACAATAAGTAAGGGGAGAAAACTATTATTAAAACAATTAAGCTACCAATCCATAACGAAGTTTTTCTATTGCCTATGTTTTTCATTAAATATAAATAGTTATAACAAGTATATAAGTCAAATATAGCAAAATAAATTTAATAAACACAAAAACCACAATAAATACTTATTGTGGTATTATTATCTTGAATGCAAGATATTAGAGTTAAAAATTATCCGTTTCTTGGTAAAATAATATCAGCTTTTAATATAGCTTGGTCACTAGAAGTATAGCTTAAAACTGCAACTGCAACAAATGCAGATACCATAAGCAATCCGAAAATTAATTTTAATTTTTTCATAATTTGTAAGAATTAAATGATTAGTAAGAACCCCAAATATACATTTAAACTTACAAATAGGCAAAAAAATCCCTCGTTATTTTTAAAAAATTTTAAAAATAAGGGGTTTGAAAAGCTGTTTTTCTTTTATTTTTCAAGGGTTACGCTTAGAAAAGATAAAATTAAAACACTTTTAATTTTAGTTTAAAAAACTTCTATTTTGGAGATATTAAAAGCAAAATTTGATTTTTTGTCAACTAAAAACGGGTATTTTTAGTGTAAAAATCAACAAACTGCAAACCCTCTCCGTAAAAATTTGCAATTATAGGGACGCTCTTACAGGGCAAATATACAAATAAATATTTAAATAGTGCAAATTATACGTAAAAAAGCGTATTTTATTATTAAAAACGTGCAGTTTATTTATTTCTTATCATTGCGAGATTTTGAAGGAATCGTGGCAATCTGTTTATTTTAAGAGATAACTTCACTTTTCCTGTATTGAGCGCCAGTCGAAAGGTTCGCTATGACGTTTTTATTTTGTCATGTCTTACTTGAAGTTATATTTGTTGTTTTTTGTTTTAACAAGAGTTCTGTATAAATACTTTTGATTATTAGTTATTTTTAAAATTCTATAGTAAAAAAAGGATGTCATTCCTGCGAAGGCAGGAATCTAAACTTATCGCATTTATGGATTCCTGCCTTCGCAGGAATGACAAAATGAATAAAAAACGCACCAATTCAACAATTTATGTTATTTTACTTATATCAAACTAGCGTTTTCAAAATGATGAGATTCCGCATCAAGTGCGAAATGATGGTTTAGTTTTTTTGTTAAAGTCTTCGACCCTTCGATAAAAACTCAGGACAGGCTCAACTCAGACTGACAATTGATTACGTCATCCTATGTTTGTATAAGTGTTAATTTAGACACTTAACAAAGAAAAGTTAAAAGGGGAAAGAACAAGACTGTTGTACGTCATTTGTCGTTAGGACCGTTCGCAATGTTAGTCACTTTGCCTGTCTTGAGCGCCAGTCGAAAGGTTTGCTATGACGTTTTTATTTCGTCATGCTGGACTTGATTCAGCATCTGTTTCTTTTCAAAAGATTCCCAGTCAAGCTGAGAATGACGGTTAAGTTTCGTCATCCTATGTTTGTATAGGAGTTAAATTAATATTTATTTACAGATTACTTCGTCGTTACCATTCCTCGTAATGACGTTTATTTTGTCACACTGAGCTTGTCGAAGTGTATATCTTATAAACTTGAAAACATACAGTTTGTTATTTAAGTGTGAATTTAAATTTTCTCAAAATCAACAGCTACCACTTTGTACTCAGGTGTTAAAGTTTCTTTGTCACCAACATTCCCAGTAATTAGATTGATAAAAATTTCAGGTTGGTGAAATGTGGTTCTTACAATTCCAGGTTTTACGGTGTAATTTAATTTAACAGGGATGTTTACACTTCCACGATCAGAAAAAATACGAACAGCATCACCTTCTGAAATATCTTTTTTACCTGCATCTAGCGGATTGATTTCTAAATAATCGTTTGATGATATTTGTTGGTTATCAGTTCTACGTGTCATAGTACCCGAATTGTAATGTTCTAATTGACGGGCAGTTGTTAAAATAAAAGGATATTTTTTGCGATGTTCAACCAATTCTGGTGTTTCTTCAAAATCAAAATAATGAAATTTACCTTTTCCACGTTTAAATTTACCATCTTCATGTAATATTTTTGTACCATTACAGTCATCGTGTTTTACTGGCCATTGCAAGCCATTGGTAGATAACCTCTCCCAACTTATACCTTTCATAAACGGTATAACATCCGTAATTTCTTCTAAAACATTAGCAGCATTGTATTTTTCTCCTGTAGGTTGTTTGTATCCTAATTTGGACATCATATCAATAATAATTTGCCCATCAGATTTACAATTTCCTATAGAGTTAACTACTTTATTTACACGTTGTACTCTGCGCTCTCCGTTGGTAAATGTGCCATTTTTCTCAAAATAAGAAGCAGCAGGTAAAACAACATCAGCCATTTCAGCAGTAGCACTCATAAATAATTCTTGAACTATTAAAATATCTAATTTTTCAAATGCTTTGCGTATATGATTTGAATTGGGATCGGTCATTAACGTGTCTTCACCCATAATCCAAAGTGCTTTAAATTTCCCTTGAAGTGTAGCATCTATCATTTCAGGAATTTTTAAACCTTCGTGTTCAGGCATTTTATCTACGCCGTATTTTTTAGCATAATATTGTTGAATTTTAGGATTGGTAATGTCCATATAACCAGCACCTTGGTGTGGTTGCACTCCCATATCTGCAGCCCCTTGTACATTGTTTTGCCCACGTAATGGGTTTAAACCTAATCCATGGCCACCAATGTTCCCTGTCATCATTGCAATATTTGCAAGTAACATAACTGTTTTACTTCCTTGGTAATGTTCCGTAACCCCTAAACCGTGAAACTCCATTGCGTTATTAGCTTTTGCATAAGCTATTGCAGCTTCTCTTACTAATTCTTTAGGTACTTCAGTAATTTTTTCCATTTTTGTCATATCTAGGCTAGAGACATGGTTTTTAAAATCATTAAAATATTCTGTATAACTATTCACAAAATTTTTATGGACTAAATTTTCTTTGATAATGTAATAGGCAAACATATTTAATAAAGCCACATTGGTTCCGGGACGTAATTGTAAATGATAGGTAGCTAATTTTGCTAATTTTGTTTTTACAGGATCAACAACTATACTTGTAACCCCTTTCATAAAAAGTTGCTTAATTTTTGCTCCGGTAACAGGATGCGCTTCTGTAGGGTTTGCGCCAAATAAGAAAATAGCATCGGTTTGTTTTAAATCTTCAATAGAATTTGTAGCAGCTCCGGTTCCAAAGGCTTGTTGCATTCCGTAAGCAGTAGGAGCGTGGCAAACACGTGCACAACCGTCAATGTTATTTGTGCCAATGGCTACGCGAATCATTTTTTGCATTAAGTAATTTTCTTCGTTGGTTGCTCTTGAAGATGAAATTCCGCCAATAGCATCGGCTCCATATTCATTTTTAATGCTAGTTAATTTTTTGGCGATAAAATCATAGGCTTCTTCCCAAGAAACTTCTTCAAATTTACCATTTCTTTTAATTAAAGGTTCTTTTAATCTATCAGGGTGATTGTAGAACTGGAAAGCAAATCGCCCTTTTAAACAGGTATGACCTTCATTAACTTCAGCAGTTTCAGGCGCTTGAATTCCTTTTATTTCACCATTAATTACTGAAACATCTAGCTGGCAGCCAACACCGCAGTAAGTACACGTTGTTCTTACCGTTTTATCTGCAATCAGTGTTTTAGTTTCAAACTTATCGGTTAAAGCTTCTGTTGGACACGTTTGTACACAAGCGCCACAAGAAACACAGGCTGATAAATTAAATGAAGTATCAAAACCTTTGATAATGTTAGTGGCAAAACCACGTCCGCTCATTCCTAAAATTAGTTCTCCCTGAATTTCTTCACAAGCACGTACACAGCGAAAGCAGTTGATACACTGGGATAAATCAGATTTTATATACGGATGAGAATTATCGGGTTCAATATCTAAATGATTTTCTCCTTGTGGATAACGTACATTAGGAATTCCTATTTGGGCAATGGTTTCTTGAAAAGGTGTTGCTTTTTTTTCTTCGGAAGGAAAAACTTTACCAGCAGGATAATCAGTTAAAACCAATTCAACAATATTTTTACGCAATCGTTTTATTTTTTCAGTATTGTGATAAATATACAAGCCTTCAGAAATTGGCGTATGGCACGATGCCATAACTTTTGTTAAACCGTCTTTTTCTCGTGCTACTTCCACAGAACAAACTCTACACGAGCCAAAATTTTCCAATCGATTATCTTGACACATCGTTGGAATGGCATTGTTGTTTTTTTCAATTCTTCTAACAAATTCTAAAATGGTTTCCCCTTGTAAAATAGGATATGCTATATTGTTAATGTATGCTTTCATAATTGATTGTTGGTTGTTACACAGAGACTCACAAAGAACCACTGAGGTACACAAAGTTTAAAGTATAAATCTCTTAATTCCTTGTTTAAGTAGTTTTACATGAAAATTTAGAAGTAATCCTAATTTATAATTACCTAATTTCATATATGTTAATATTTGTGCTGTATGTACATCATTTAAAAATTCAACTGTTTTTAATTCTATGACTACTTTTTTTTCAACTAATAAATCTATTCTATAACCATGGTCTAATTTAATATCTTTATAAATAATAGGCAAAGGTTTCTCTTTTTCAATAATTAAACCTTCATTTTTTAATTCATAAAAAAGACATTCTTGATAGGCAGACTCTAATAATCCAGGTCCGAGTAGCCGATGAACTTCTATTGCTTTTCCTAAGATTATTTTTGATATTTCATTTTCTAACATTTCTCTGTGTGTCTTTGTGATTCTTAGCGTAACTTTGTGAAATAATTTAAGAGAAATATTCTTTTAACTCTTCTTCAAAATACTGTAATGCATTTTTTATTGGAAGTGGAACACCGCCACCCAATGCACATAGCGATCCAATTTCTAAAGTTTCTAGTAAGTCGTTAAACAGTTGTTTGTCAACCTTATAATCTTCATTTTGTGCTTTTTGAAGCAATTCCATTCCTCTGTGAGAACCAATTCTACAAGGATAACATTTTCCGCAGGATTCATCAGCAGTAAAGGCTAGTAAATGTTCTAAGAATTGAATCATTGGAAATTCTTTTGGTATAGAAACAACACTAGCATGACCTAATAAAAATCCGTTTTGATTTAACGATTCAAAATCTAAAGTTAACGCTCCAATTTTGTGGATTGGAACAATGCCTCCTAATGGGCCACCAATTTGAAAGGCTTTTATATCCGATTTCAATCCGTTTCCATATTCATGAAAAATAGTATGTAAATCAGTACCCATTTCAATTTCATAGATGCCGGGTTTGTTAAAAAAACTATCTAAGGAAACTAATTTTGTTCCAGTAGATTGTTTAGTACCTAAATTAGCATAAGCATTACCACCATTTTCTAAAATCCAGTGGATATTGGCAAATGTTTCTACATTGCTCAATACCGTTGGTTTACCAAATAAACCGTATTGTGCTGGGTATGGCGGACGAACACGAACTTCTGGTCGTAAGCCTTCAATGGAGTTTAAAAGCGCTGTTTCTTCACCACAAACATACGAACCTTGACCGCGAATTATTTTGAACTTAAAATCACCAATTAAGTTTTTTTCTTTCAGCTCATTAATAGCTTCTGAAATAATTCTAATTGAATTTGGATATTCACCACGAATGTATAAAACACCGGTATTTGCACCAACCGTTAAACCAGATATATACATTCCAAACAATACCTTGTGTGGTTGATGTTCTAGTAAATACATATCAGAATACGCACCAGGATCTCCTTCATCAGCATTGCAAACAATGTATTTTTGGGTGTCATCCTGAGCGGAGTTGGAGGGTTCTTTAATTACGGCATCTAACTTAAACCAAAAAGGAAATCCGGCACCACCTCGTCCGCGTAAATTGGAAGTTTTAATTTCCTGAATTACTTGCTGAGGCTTCTTTTTAAAAGTTTCAGCAAGGGCATAAAATGTTTCAATATTTTCAATTTTTGAAGTTAAAATAGGAGTTGTGTTACAACCTATGTTATAATAGTTCTCGACTGCGCTCGAACTAACATTTTTCAAAATAATTTGTTTTAATTCTTTGGTTGAATGTGTAGAGTATGTTTTGTCATCAAACATAAATGCGTTATTTGAGTGGCAATGCCCTACACAAGCAGCGTGACCAATTTCTTCAGAAGGAAAATGTTTTTCTATATTTTTTTGAAGTTTATCTTGCGTATTTGCAACCATACAGGCCGTTCCGTTACAAACATGTATTTTTTTATTTCGATTGCTTTCTCGGGTAAAATCGTAAAAAGAAGCAGTTCCAACCACTACTGAATCATCAATAAGAAAGTTTTTAGCTAATTTCTGAAATTCTTCTTTTGATGCATTTTTATGAGATAAATTTGCGATATTTTCAAATAAATTATCATCTAATTCTTTTCTCGATGATAAAGTACGTATATTTTTGTTTGCCATTTTGAACCAGATATATTTGGCTAAAAATACTAAAAATTAATGAAGAATTTTGTTAAGGTTTTTAAACCTTTTCACAAAGTAGTACAATATGCTTGTTGTTTAAGTTTGTTGTGAAAAAAAGATATTGATTTCCACCTTCTTTCAATTTTGTTTTTTTTCGAATTTGTGCAACATTCTCAGGAAAATTACGGGTGGTTATGTTTGCTTTTTTTGAAGGAATTAATTTTTTTAATTGTTTTGTGTCATACGGAAGCACCTGATTTATTACAAATCTCCTTCCTGGGAATTTTATTAATTTTTCTGTAGTATATAAGTGAGAATGTTGGTGTAATTTATCAATTTTTAAGATGGATGAAATTTGATTAAATCCACCGGATTTTAAAATGGCAACATTGGGTTCATACAGGTATTTTTTTGGTTTTGAAAAAGTAGCTAAAGCTTCTTGTTTAGAAGTGAAATTGAAAGTTTCTGTTTCTTTTTTATTGAAGTTAACTGTCTTAATGTTAATTGTTTGGTTGTAAGTATTTTCTAAAATAAATAATAATTCTTTTACTTCATTTTCAATAGCAATTATATGGATTTCTTTTACAAATTTAAGCTCATTTATTGCACTTGTAATGTCTAGAATTGGAGATGTTTTAAGTAAAATATTTTCAGATTTTTGGAATAATAAATCTATGTTTTCAGGAATATTGGGTAAGCAGTCTTGTAACAAAAACACTTTACCTTTTAAGTCGTTTCTACGTGAAGGATCAGTATAAATCCAATCGTATTTTTTAGTGTTATTTTTTAAATATTCAATGCCATCTCCATTAATAATTTTTATATTTTCAATATTAAATTGTTTTAAATTATGAGAAACTATGGAAGACAATTCTTTATTTATTTCACAATGTGTTACATTTTTAACTTTTCGTGAAAAATAAAAAGCATCAACTCCAAACCCACCTGTAATATCAATTAATGAATTTCCAGAAACTAGATTTGCTTTGTGTTTTGCAGTAATCTCAGAAGAAGTTTGCTCAATATTCAATTTAGTTGGGTAATAAATGTTTTCAGTTTTAAACCAAGTAGGTAATTTATGGTTGCATTTATTTTTGGTAGCAATTTGTGTTGCTAATTCCTGAATAGAAACATTGTTAAATGGACTTCCTTTTAAAATCAGTTTTGTAATGTTTGATTTTAAATTTGCAGTTATAAAATGTTGGACTTCTTTAGTTAAAATATTGCTATTCAATTTATGGTTTGCTTAGTTCTAAAAGTTTAGTAATTGTTCTCCAGTTTCGAGTTGTTGCTGAAGATTTAAGTTTAGATTCAATTAAATTATTACTTAATTTACTTCTACCACTACCATTTGGGTAGTGAAGATAAACGATTTTATTATCAACAATGAATTCTTCCTGTTTTGTAGTATAATTTTTTAGTAAAGGTATTCCTTCTTTATTAGGGCTTTCATGTAAAAATGTAACAAAAAGACTAGAAAGAACTTTGTTTTTATCTGCTAAAAACGGATTTGAAGAAAAAATGTTTTTTAATAATTTTTTTGTTATTACTAACACCTTTAAATCATATCCAAATTTTGTTTTAATTGCTTTTATAATTTCAGTTTCAATTTTTAAAGTGTTATTTTCCTCTGATGTGAAAATCACATTACCACTTTGAATATAAGTAGTCACATCATTCAATCCTATTTTAGTAAACAGCACTTTTAATTCGGCCATTTTTATAAGATTTTTGCCAGATACGTTAATTCCTCTTAAAAGTGCAATATAGGTTTTCATAAAATCCTAAAGTTAGTCTTTTTTATAGCCTATTTTCTTTCTTGGTGTTGTTTTAGGCTTTTCTAATAACTTTTGAAGTACTTCATAAATCTCGCTAAATTGATTGTTATATTGAGATTCGATTTGCTGAATTTTATTCAAAAGTTCTTCATAATTAGTCGCTAATTTTCGTAGTTGTACAAAAGTATCTATTATTTGTAAATTCATTTTAATTGCGTTATCACTGTTTAAAACGCTAGAAAGCATTAATATTCCGTGTTCAGTAAATACAAAAGGAGGGTATTTAGAGTGACTTCCTTGTTTTAAGGTCGCAATTTGCGTCCTTAAAGAAGCATATTCTTCTGAAGTTAGTTCAAACATAAAAGATTTTGGAAAACGATTGATATTCCGTCTAACTTGTTCTTTTAATCTTTTTGTTTCGACACCATAAAGTAATGCTAAATCTCTATCAATCATTATTTTTTGACCTCTAATGAAATATATTTTACTCGAAATTATTTCATTTGGAATTACTATTTCTTTTTTCATAACATAGCATTTTATAAATTTTTAGTCAAAGATTTTACAATTTTATTATCTGATAAAAAAGCCTTTAAAATTACTTTAAGAGAAGTGTATGTTGGTACGGCAACAATCATTCCTACTACGCCAAATAAGATGCCAGCAATCATAATTACCAAAAATATTTCTAGAGGATGTGATTTTACACTGTTTGAAAATATGAGAGGCTGACTTAAGAAATTATCTATTAATTGGGCAATTAAATAACCAATCATTACATAAATAGTAGTTGGTAAAATTATCGTTTGAAAATCTTCGCCTAAATTGTTACTCATAGTTAAAAATAGCATTAAAACACCTCCAATTAGCGGTCCTACATATGGTATTAAGTTAAGTAAAGCACATAGAAATGCGATTACAACTGCATTTTCAATACCAAAAATAAGTAGGATTCCTGTGTAAATAACAAATAGAATTGTTATTTGAAAAACAAGCCCTACAAAATAACGTGATAATAAGTTTTTGATGCTAGTAAGAGATTTTTTAAGTTTACTTTCGCTTTTATCACTTACCATTGTATACATAGAATTCTCAAGTAAATGAGTATCTTTCATAAAAAAGAATGAGATAAATAATACTGAAAATAGACCAATACTTAAATTCCCAACCATTCCAATTACTGAATTTAGCAGATTGGGAATTACTGTTAAGTTTTTAAATAAATCAGCGTTTTTTAATTCGTTTAAAATATCAATATTGTGTAATAAAAAATAATCATTTAACTGATTTAAGATATTCTGAATATTCGATTGAAGTTGATCAATATTTAATAAAGATAAGTTTTGTCCCTGTTTAATTATAAGGGGAATAAACATACTAATTAACCCTGCTAAAAGTCCTAAGAACAGTAACATTGTTGTAATCACAGCTACTGTATTTGGAAATTTTAATTTTCTTTTTAAGAATCTAATTATAGGTCTGGCAATTAATGAAATAACGGCAGAAATAGCAACGTAAATTAATATTGATTGTACACTAAATAAAAAATAAAGTAGTAGTGAAACACCAATAATAATGGCAACGGCTTTTAATATTCCATTGGTAATTGTTTTAGAATCCATATTTTTTTATTTAGTTAAACCTTAAAAATAATTAATTTAAAATTAAAAACCTGCGGCTTTATCATCACCTCTATAATCGGCTCCACCTTCTAATTTTCCATTAGGAAGTACTAAAATAGCATCTACTTTACCGAGAATTCTAGAGTTTTTCTTATTTATTTTATATCCTTTTTCTTGTAATTTTACAGTTGTGATACTGTCAAACCCTTTAGGCTCAAACGTTATAACATCTGGTAGCCATTGGTGGTGAAATCGAGGTGCATTTACAGCTTCTTGCATACTAAAATTGTATTCATATACATTAAGAATAGTTTGCATAACAGAGGTAATAATAGTAGAACCTCCAGGAGAACCAAGAGTCATATAGAGTTGTTTGTTTTTTTCAACAATTGTTGGAGTCATAGAGCTAAGCATACGTTTTTCAGGTTGAATAGCATTTGCTTCGGCACCAATTAAACCAAACATATTTGGAACCCCAGGTTTTGAACTAAAATCATCCATTTCATTATTTAATAAAAATCCACCTTCAGGCACAAAAACTTTAGAGCCAAAAGCACCATTTAACGTAGTAGTAACTGAAATAGCATTCCCATAAGTGTCAATAATTGAGTAATGTGTAGTTTCATCACTTTCAAAACCTACAATATTTCCATGACTAACTTCTGAGGAAGGAGTTGCTTTATCCCAAGAAAAATCACGCATTCGTTTTTGAGTATAATTATATGAAATTAAGGTGTCAATAGGGATTTTAACAAAATCTGGATCGCCTAAATAAAAGGATCTGTCTGCATAAGCTCTTCTCTCGGCTTCAGTAATTAGTTGAATTGCTTTTACAGAGTTATGGCCAAAAGAGGCAATATCATAAGGCTCAATAGCATTAAAAATTTGTGCAATACAAATTCCGCCACTTGAAGGAGGTGACATAGATATGATATTTAAATCTTTATATTTAAACTCAATGGCATCACGCCATTTTGATTCGTAAATTTCTAAATCTTCTTTGGTAATTATACCTCCTAGTTTTTGAACGTAATTTACCAACATATCTGCTGTTTCTCCTTTGTAAAATCCATCTCTTCCGTTATCTCTGATGCGTTCAAGAGTTTTTGCTAAATTGCTATATTTAATACTATCTCCTTCTTTCCAATCAGCATCTAACATAATTTTGGTGTTATTTGCTTGCGAAAAATATTTTCGATACTTGGCAAAACTGGCAGCTTGTTTTTTGGTAACAACAACACCTTTTTTTGCTAAATCAATAGCGGGTTGTATCAATTCAGCAAAAGGCAATGTGCCATATTTTTCATATACTTTAAAAACGCCATCTACACTTCCAGGTACACCAATTGCAACTGAACCAAGGGTACTTTTACCTTTAATAACATTTCCTTTTTCATCTAAGTACATGTTTTTTGAAGCGGCTAAAGGCGCTTTTTCTCTAAAATCCAAGGCGCCAGTTTTCCCTTCGTTTGTTCTGTAAACCATAAATCCACCACCGCCAATATTTCCTGCAAACGGATAAGAGACAGCCAAAGCAAAATGTGTAGCTATCATTGCGTCAAAGGCATTTCCTCCTTTTTTTAAAATAGCAGTACCAATTTTAGCAGCTTCTTCTCTGGCACAAACTACCATAGCA
>Ga0256840_1003855_pt1 | contig 11712 bp, 2 predicted proteins | sample 355202metaG_FD_185969 | JGI IMG/M metagenome (GOLD analysis project Ga0256840, IMG submission 185969) | Hydrothermal vent microbial communities from Mid Atlantic Ridge, Atlantic Ocean - 355-202 | ecosystem: Environmental > Aquatic > Marine > Hydrothermal vents | place: Atlantic Ocean: Mid...
AAGAAATAGCCATTGCCGCTGATGTGCGGATTGCCAAAACAGTGGCAGTGCCCATCAATGAAGATGGCTCTCATAAATTTCCAAACGAGATTACACCAGGCGAAGGAAAATCCCCTGTCAATAATGCAAGTTATGTCGGCGCTAGTTTCAGGGTAGTAGTAGCATCACTAGATGACCTGATTGTAGAAGTCAATTTGCCAAGATTAGAATTTAAGAAATTACCAAAATGGGGTTTTCAGATGAAGAATGCGGTGCTAGACTTGAGCGATACGCGTAATGCATTGACCAAAGTCAGCTTTCCTGCCATCTATACCGAACAACAATTATTAGTGCCAGGAAACGAGCAACTGTGGCGAGGTTTTTATTCAGAGGAGATTACTATTACATTACCCCCAGAGTTTAAAAAGAAAGGTTCAGACAAGCGAATTGCCGTTGGTGCTAAAAATTTGATCATTGATAATTTTGGCGTTTCTGGAAACTTTTACGCAACAAACGTTTTACACATCAATGAAGGGGATGCTAGCAAATGGCAGCTTTCGGTCGATAAAATAGCCATAGATTTACAAGTAAACCACTTTGTAAAAGCAGAATTTAATGGGGAGATTGTGTTGCCAATCAGCACAATAAAAGAAGGAGATACAACAGAAACAGTTCATCATGGTGCGCTAAAATATGCCGGCTTAATTACAGCAGACAGGCACTATAATATTAGGGTGGATGTGACAGAAGATGTTGACTTCAGTATTTTTAAATCGAAAGCCAAAATATTCAGAGATTCGTATATAAAATTAGAAGTAAAGGATGGAAAATTCCAACCTGAGGCAAACCTCACGGGGTTAATGTCTTTTAATAAATCTCAGGAGGCGGCGTTAGACACGCTAGGCACCAAGGATGTGGATAGTTTAGGAAGCATAGAAGACTTAAGTTTTGAAGGGCTTTCCTTCCAGAATTTCAAAATACAAACAGCGAGCAGACCCTACTTGAGTATCGAATATATGGGGTATAAAGACACCCTTTCATTGCCAAAGGTTTATGGTTTTGAATTGGGGATTTATGACATCAGGGTAAATGCTGACAAGCCAGATAACAGGGCAGAACTTGGCTTTAATGGCTACATCAATTTGGACAAATCAGGCATACGAGGAGATGTACGCATGCGAATTATTGGGGAGCTGGTAGAAGGAGATTACCTCAAGTGGAAATACAAAGGGATAGAAGTTGACTCCATAGAAATTGATGTCAAGCGAAAATCATTTGAGTTTAACGGAAAGTTATATTTTTTCAGGGACCACGAACTTTATGGAAAAGGGTTAAGAGGCAACTTAAAACTTTATGCGGAAAGGTTGAATTTAGAGATGGAGGCGAAGGGTATTTTTGGTAACGTTGACGGTTACCGATACTGGTATGTTGATGCTAGTGGACGCCCAGTCAGTAAAGGCAACAAAAAGTTTACGTTATATGATTTTGGGGGCGGAGTATATCACCACATGCGAAGAGCAGGGATGGATCAGCGGGCAAGCTCTATGTCCGGCATTAACTATGTGCCAGACAAATCTATCAAATTTGGGTTTAGAGCACTTGCAGCATTTGAAATAAAAAAATCTAAAACATTTACAGGGCTAGTTGGTATTGCCATGAGCTTTAATTCACATGGTGGTGTTAATAACCTTGGGTTTTATGGCGCAGGTGCTTTCATGAAGAAAAACGGAAAACGAGATCCTTTTGGTAGTGTGGAAAGCATGCAAAAGAAGGTAAGCGAGAAAGAAAAAGCACTATCCAATTTTCATGAATTATCCCTTGATAAAAATGGGATTTCTTATTTTGCAACGGAGGTTTTCCCAGATTTACTGACAGGAGAGGAATCATTTGCAGCCCAAGTAGGTATTTCTCTTGATTTTGAAAACGATACATATTGGGGTTTTTTCGATGCATTTTTAAATGCTAAAGCGTTTAAAGGAGCAGGTGAAAAAAACAGGTTTGGGTATGTGGAATACTATGATTCTCCTTCAGACTGGTATTTATATATTGGGACGCCCACCAAACGATTTGGATTGAAAGACATAAAAGTAGGTGCTTATAAGGTAAAATTCAATGCTTACTTTATGATGGGGACAATTTTACCACCCCCTGCATTACCCCCTGCAAACGTCATTGACATTTTAGATTTAACAGGAGATGAACTCTTGTTTGGCAGAAACTTTAATGAGGATTTAGCAATTGGAAATGGGTACTCCTTCGGCGCAGAGTTTTCAGTGATAAAAGGGTTTGATTGGGGTATTGTCTATGCTGAAGTGGAGGCAGGGTTAGGTTTTGATCTCATGCTACGCGACTTTGGTAATGCACAGTGTAGAGGAAGTGAAGATGTGCTAGGAAAAGACGGGTGGTATGCAACAGGACAGTTATATGCTTATTTACAAGGAAGGTTTGGCGTACAAGTTAAATTATTTGGCTTGAAAAAGAGAATTGATATTTTGAAGGGAGGGGGAGCTCTTCTGGCGCAGGCGCAGTTGCCAAATCCTGTTTTTATAAAAGGATATTTAGGGATTAATGTAAAAGTCCTTGGTGCAATTAAGGTAAAAGCACGACTAAAAGTTATAATCGGCGAAGAATGTGAAATTATGGGAAAGACAGGGCTGCAAAATGTAGTGGTAATTTCGGATATTATGCCAGCGGATCAAACCACCAATGTAGATGTTTTTGAAGCGGTACAAGTTGCCTTTAATGTGCCTATCAATGATGAAGTAATTGTAGAAGAGCACAATGGCAGAAAAACCTATAGAGTAAGCTTGAAGGAATTTACTGTAAAAAGCGAGGCAGGAGATATTCTTGGAGAAATATCCTGGAATACCAACAAAGACTTGTTGATATTTGAATCAACGGAAATACTGCCCCCGGAAAATGCAATAACCGTAAATGTCAAAATAGGCTTTGAAGAAAAGGTCAACGGTGTCTGGAAGCTGTCAACTGACAATAGCGGCAAAGTAATTGAGGAAGAAAAAACGGTAACATTTACTACAGGTAAAGCGCCAACGAAAATTAGGCTAAAAGACATAGAGTATATGTATCCAATTGTGGATCAAAAATACTTTTTCCCAAAAGAGAGCAATGTGGGGTATGTGAAAATAGAAAAAGGAAGGGAAGACCTATTTATAGGAGAAGGGTTCGTCAATGAGTTGTTTTATACAGACGAAAGTGGGCAATCGCAAAAAGTGAACTTCTCGTACAACATAGCGGATAAAAAGTTGATTTTTGATATTCCGAACCTGCAAACTCAAGCGACATATACCTACAAATTAATTACTACAGTTCCAGGAAGTGAGGACAATCAAGATGCCGCCACGCAAGAAACTTTTACAGCGGTCAGTGAAGATGTATCAATATCTAATAATACCATTACTGAAGGCGCTTCTAGTAATGCCGTTTTCGTGAGACTAACTTTTGATTTTAATACAAGCGAGCACAATACTTTTGTGGAGAAGATGAATAGCTTGAGTGTTAGTAATTATTATACGTTGGTTGATAGAGATACTGGGGGTAACCTGTTATCTGATGTAGGTACAATGGGACTGCATATGAATGAGTATGAACCGTTTGGCACCAACGACATTGAAGGGACTATTTATACTAATAGCAAACCATTGTTAAGGATAGAAGGGGTTCAAACGGATAAGTACTATCAGAATAAGATATATTCACTAATCTATCAAAACTATCCTTTAGATGGAACAGAACATTTGGACAGGGAGATAGATATATTAGGGTTTCCTCCAGTAAGAGCGATGAGGCTATCTAATACATATAGTATATATGCTAAAACTTTTCCCAATGACAACTTTATAAAGACACGTTTCCCCTATACATGGCATTTAGCATTGTCTTATAAGAAGGATTTTAAGGAGCTACAGTATAAGATCGTGAATAAGAGTACGTCAAATACTGATTATGATTATATCATCTGGGGGGTCTTCCCATATTTAGAAAAAGAGACCTATAAAACTAAAATTGAATATGTATTGCCAAATAGAGCTTCAGGAAATACAGCAACAGTCAATTATAAAAACAAGTATTAATGAAAGTTAGCAGTATATTTTATGGGTTAGTGTTAGCGGGTTTAATAACGACAATTACCTATGCGCAGGATAGTGTTAGGCAGACAGCGACACCAATGGTCATTGTTAAAGCTCGTGCAAAAGGAGATAAAATACTGCTTCGTTGGGGAGTGAATAATAAACATGCTTGGAAATATGGCAATGAGTATGGTTATATCATTGAGCGAACAACGTTGGTGCGTGGCGGAAAACCCACAAAAAAAATTCTAACAGGTGAAGCAATAAAACCAAAACCGCTTCAGGAATGGGAAGCATTTGTTAGGAATAATGATATGGCAGCCGTGGCGGCCCAAGCGATTTATGGAGAAGATTTTGAAATGAATGGTAATGCTTCGGACAACCAAATGATGCAGGTGATTCAGGAAAGCGAAGAACTTGACCGCAGGTTTGGATTTTCATTGTTTGCGATTGACCAAGACTTTGAAGTGGCACAATTTGCAGGGTTGGGGTATATAGATACTAACGTAAAGCCTAACGAAAAATATTTATACAATATTAGATCAGCAGTACCCAACGAAATTTTAGAAATTAAAGATTCAGGCGTGTTTATCAGCCCTTCGGAAGAGGAGGTGTTGCCAAAACCAATTGATTTTATAGGCTATTACCATAAAAAATCATTTGTATTGGTGTGGGAGTATGATTTGCTATTGCCTTATTATACCGCCTATAACCTAGAAAAATCGGAGGATGGCATTACATTTGAGAAAATAAATGACGTGCCAATCACGAAACTGACAGAAGGCAAGTCTTCAGGAATATCCTATACTGATAGCGTCACACAGGTCAATAAAAAGTATTGGTATCGAGTAGTGGGGCTTTCCATTTTTAGCGAAAAGAGTGAGCCTTCTGAAGCGGTGAAACTAATAGCGACTGATGGGTTAAAAGCCGCTCCTGTTTTCAAAGAAAATGTAGTTACTTCGGACAAAGAAGTATTGTTAGAATGGACATTTCCATCAGAAAAAGAGGCTTTATTACAACAGTTTAATTTGCTAAGGGCAGAAAAGGCAGTTGGTCCGTATAAGGTGGTCAAAGTAGGCATTGCTCCGTCAGAAAGAACATATCAATATAACCAGTTAAAAACCATCAATTATTTTAAAATAAATGCCATTGCTAAGAATGGGGAAAGCATGATGTCTTCACCAAATATGGTGCAGCCTGTGGATTCAATTCCTCCAGCCCAGCCGCAAGGATTGATGGGCGTCATTGATACACTAGGTATTGTGAAACTGTCATGGGCAACTAATACAGAAGTAGATTTGAAAGGGTATAAAATTTTCAGGGCAGACCGCCCAAACCAGGAATTTACCATGCTCAATAAATATAGCGAATCGACTACCGGGTATATAGATACCGTCAATGTGCGGACGTTTAGCAAAAAGGTATATTATAAAATTATGGCATTGGACGAACGCTATAATGAATCAGAGTACTCGAAGGTTTTGACATTACAACGGCCAGACAATATACCGCCTACCTCACCAGTATTTGATTCCTATCAGCAGGAAAACGGAAAAATTCATTTAAAATGGATAAAGAGTTCTTCGGACGATGTGGTAAAAGAAATAGTTTATCGTAAAACAAGAGGCAGTGATAATACTGTATGGGAAAAAATTTACGAAACCAACAAGGACACGGCAGCATTCTATATAGATGATAATATTGCTCTGGGGGAGGGGTATTTATATACTTTGGTAGCGGTTGATGATAGCGGACTAGAAAGCCCGCCCTCTCCACCATTATCCATTAACATTATCAAGGACTTGTTACTCCCTAAAGTAAAAGGGCTCTACGCTGCGGTGGATAGAGAAAACAAATTAATTCGCTTGTTTTGGCGCTATAAAGAATCAAACGTGCAGGAATTTTTAATTTATAAAAAGAGAAAAGGGGAAAACTATGGGTTATTTAGAACCGCCAACCCTGACGAAAAGCAATTAATAGATATGGTGTTAAGCCCGAACACTATTTATAGTTATGGTATCAAGGCTATTTTTAAGGATGGCAGGGTAAGTAAGTGGGAGGAAGTGCTTGTAGAATATTAGAGAGTTTAAATTATGAAGAGGCTATTTTTTTTAATTATTTTTTTTGTAGGAGGGGTTAATTCCTATGGACAGTTTAAGTATAAAGTTGAATTAGATTATAAATTTACTTCAACAATATCAGACGGATCAACGTTTTGTTCGCTTAAACCATATAATGGTAACGCATCGTTGGATGATGATTTTTTTGAGATTGAGTTTTCATTTACGCAAGGAACAGCTACAAAAGTGAAGGATGCTGTTGTTGACTACCCTTTACCTATAACACGTTTTGGATATATTTCATCATACTATGAGTCTTCAAGTGTTTGTCCGTTTAATATGGAAGCTTTTTCTTCTTTTGAAGGGTCAACATGCACTTTTTTAGCAATAGGCAACCCAACATGCGTGCCTCCTGTACAAGGGTTTCAATCATTAACAAAAGTGTTTCCACTTGAAAATATCAAAGACCTTAATAACCTTGATAATAATTTAGCATCATTAAAAGCATGTGAAAACAAACTAATCACCATATCCTCTATCTGTGATTTTCACTATTCCATAGTAGCGGAATATACCGACCCTAGTACAGGGGCACTTATAACACAAACTATTTTACCTTATGACCACCACCCAAGCGATTTCAGCCTTTCCGTGGGAAAAATTCCGGGGCTAACAGCGGGCACTCCATTTACGCTTCAGGTATATTATGTAGAAACCCCTACTGCAGCAGAAAAATCCGACAAATTAAACCTAGAATATATTGATTGCTCCCCTTTCTTAACACAACCAATACAACCTACTAATACTACATGTAGCTATGGAAATGATGGTGGTTTTGATATGGAAATAGAGAGAGACTTGGCAGCCAATGAAGAGCTTGTAGTTGAACTCCATTATTATGATTTAGTGAGCAATGATTGGGAATTAGTACTTAATGGAGTTAGGGCTTTGACTTCCTCAGATTTTATAAATCAAAGTTATACATGGAATGACCTTTCACCTAATGAATATAAAATTATTTATCACTCAACGATTAGTGGACAAAATCTCACGCCGATAGAACCAGCCCCATTTATAATTGACGCCCCCGACCCAGTCACCTTCAATTTCACAAAAACAGAGATTAAGTGCAGCGGAGAAACCAATGGCACGATTACTTTTTCCAACCCAAGCGGGGGAAGTAATACAGGCTTTCAGTATTCTATTGACAATGGTACGTCATGGCAAGGGAGCGATACCTTTACTGGATTAGGGCCGGTCTCCTATAACTTAGCGGTAAAGGATAGTAATGGATGTATCCCTGAAGGAGCCACACCAGAAGTAATACTTGTGAATCCCCTAGCAATATCAATAACACCTATAACAATAAACAACCCATCAGCAAGTGACGCTACTGATGGTGGAATAGATGTTGATGTTGCGGACGGAACAGGAGCGCTAACCTATGAATGGAAAAAGGATGGTTTGGTCTATGCTACCACACAAGACCTCGCCAGCCTAGGTGCGGGAGCATACGTTTTAACTGTTAAAGATGCCAATGACTGTACTGCTACGTTCAGTCAAACCTTGACTGAGCCACCACCACTGACCATCACATTTTCCGTTATTCAGGCAATTGATTGTCATGGAGATAATGGAAGTATTAAAGCACAGGGAGCTGGGGGCAATGCTGGTGCTTACACATACCTATGGCAGAATAACTCAACCAATCAAAACTTATTAAACGTACCTGCAGGAACTTACCAAGTCACAGTGAAGGATAGCAAGGGTGTGGAGGTGATAGATTCTTATACCTTGACCGAGCCAGATGCTTTGAGTGTTACCACGAGCGTTACCAATGTGAAGTGTAACAATGGCAGTGATGGCGCAATTGACATGACTATTACGGGAGGCACAACTCCCTACACGGTTCAATGGAACGACAATGCAACTACCATGGAAGACAGAACGGAATTAGCGCAAGGAGAATATTTTTATACCATTGAAGACGCCAATACCTGTCAAGTAAATGGGTCAGTGACAATTAGCCAACCTGCAGTTTTAGAGATCACATTAGCCGACATTCAGCACCCAACAGTATCGGGCGGTACGGATGGGCTTATTGATGTTGGTATCTCAGGAGGAACAACAAACTATACTTTTGAATGGACAGATGCTTCATCGACAGTAGTTGGCACAACAGAAGATATGAATAACTTAGGCGATGGAAATTATACCCTTGTCGTTACGGATGCAAACTATAATACTACGGCAGATAATGCTGGGTGTACTGCCACTATTTCTGTATTATTAACGGAGCCACAACCGCTATCAGCTACCATCACCGAAACCAACCCAATCTCTTGTTTTGGAGATAATGACGGGGAACTTGCCGCCAACCCTATTGGAGGAACTGCTGGGTATAATTACGAGTGGTTTAAAGAAGTGAGCGGTACGTATGAAACGTTGTCCATTACGACCCAAACAATTACGGACTTAGCTATAGGCAATTATCGTGTTGTTGTGAAAGATGCCCTTAATTCACAAGTCCAAATAGACTATAGTTTGACCGAACCTGTTGAATTGGCGGTTACTTTTACAACACAAAACATTAATTGTTTTGGAGGGAGTGATGGCGCAATTAATAATTCACCTTCTGGTGGTACACAACCCTATTTCTTTAGTTGGACAAATACTTCTGGAACAGAGGTGAGTATTAGTGAAGACCTTTCTGGTGTGTCAGTAGGAAATTATACCATTGAGATAGCAGATACTAGGGGATGTACTATACAACAGGCGATTGAGTTAACGGCACCGACTGAGGTCATATCCATCACATTAGAGGAATTAAAAAAGCCAACAGCTTCAGGAGCAGCTGATGGTTTTATTCATGTGAGTATCACTGGAGGCAACGGGGGATATTCCTATCAGTGGGCAGACAATTCAAATACCCAAATATCAACGGAAGAAGACTTAAACAATATAGGTGAAGGAGTTTATACGCTGACCGTCAAAGACAGTAATGCTAGCAGCACTAGTGATAACGCAGGCTGTATTCTCATGCAAAACTTCACCATAACGGCACCTGATGCTATCAATATAGTACTTTCAGAAACTTCGTCGGTACTATGTAACGGTGCTGCAAATGGTGAGATATCAGCTACTGTTTCAGGAGGGTTTCTAAATGTCGCTTCGGATTATACGTATCAATGGTTTAAAGAGGAAAACGGAAGTTTAGTGGAGATTAATCAAATTACAAGAACAGCCTCAAGCCTTTCGGCAGGAGCGTTTACCTTAACGGTAACAGATGATAACGGAATTATAAAAAACGAGACATATACACTAGCTGAACCTGAACTTTTGGACATTGCATTGATAGTAACCAGAACGGTAAGCTGTCTTACGGGTGCTGGAGGCGCTATAAGCGCAACTGTCTCTGGAGGGACGGCCCCATACAATTATTTATGGAGTAATGGAGCGACAACGCTGGATGCTGCTGACCTTACGGTAGGCAATTATACATTAACTATTACTGATAGCAATGGCTGTGAATTGTCTGAAAATATTGATGTGATACAACCAGGAGGAATGACCATTGAAACCATAACAAACCCTCCCTCGTGCAGCGGAAGTAGTGATGGCTCGATAGCGTTAGTTGTGTCGGGAGGAAAACCACCGTACACATATTTATGGAATACCAGTGATGTCGATGCAACTATTAACAACCTAGTTGCGGGTAGTTACAATGTTACAATCACTGATAATGAAGGATGCATTGCCTTACAAAACTATGTTATCGAAGACCCTGAACTCTTAACGATTGACTTAGGGGAAGACAGGGTGCTATGTCAAGGGCAAAGCCATCATTTGGACATCACGATTGATGATGAAAATGCTTCTTATCTTTGGAGTAGCAATACTGGGTTTAGTAGTACGTCGCCTATTGTAGCCATAACTAATGGAATATATACTGCCACCGTTACAAATAAGGATGGGTGTATGGCAACAGGAACGGTTACAGTGAGCGCTGTAGAGGAGACTATCTCTGCGGATTTTTTGGTGTCAACGCAGGTTTTTGTTGGCGAAACAATTATTGTTGTTGATGTAAGTGATCCTGAACCAGATGCAGTAACCTGGGGTTTTTCTGAGGGCACGATAGTAGTGAGTCAAAATAGCGATTATGCGGAACTAGAATTTCAGGATGAAGGGACATACTATGTAACCATGACAGCGACAAGAGGCGCTTGTCAAGAAGTGCTAACTAAAGAAATAATTGTACAACCGCGTACAGATTTTGGTGTTGAACAAGGCAAACAATCTTCATTTATCAGGGAGTTTAAATCGTACCCTAACCCAAGTAATGGCATTTTTCAAATTGATGTTGAGCTGGAAGTAGCGGCAACTGTGAGCATTAAAATTATTACACTTTCCAATGAAGTAATTCATGCTAAAGTAATGAGCGGTGAGGATAATTATTCCGTAGATTATAACCTCAGTGCAGCAGCAGGAACGTACATGGTACTTTTAGAAACACCAAAAGGATCGTCTATTAGAAAAATAATTATTGAATAATTGTGGTGGGTTAATGCAGTTTGATGCTGAGCAATGTCGAAAGCATACTACCTCACCCGCTCATAAAAATATAAAACAGGAGTCACACTATGCTTTCTTTCGCTCAAAGTATAATAGCCAGAGCCATCAGGCTTCCAGGTGATTGCCTCGCCTTGCGGCTCAAATATATAGGGCAGTAATGTTGGAGGGGTTTTTAGCAAGTCAATGATACTTTCATCCCCTTTTTTCTTCCAATACATCACCGTGAAATAGGTTTTGACAAGCACTTCTTTTCCGTCAGGCGAAATATCTGCGGCGACTACTTTCGTCGTAGGCAATGTGCCAACCATTTCAGCAATTGTTTCTTTGGTTGTTGATTGCGGAAACGGAAGTTTATAGATATTCACATTGGCTTCATGTTTGGAGATGATGAAAACATCCTTTGAAATGGGATCAACCATTAATGCCTCCGCATCTTTCTTTCCATCAGGATATTTGAACCGTAGGGCATCAACATGATTAATAGTGATGTCTATAGGAAATGAAGCTTTAGAAATATCAGGCTCTACTATTCTGTATATGGTTTTGTCGCTATACACGGACAAATTATCACCAGTTTCGGCAATATAAATATAAGCGAGACCATTCAGCGGACCAGCACTAACCGCAATATCCTCCCAGTCTCTGTTCGAAATTCCTTTTAGCTTTACCTTCCCATAATTTTCGCCCTGCAAACCAATAAGGTATAGGTTGGACTTGTCTCCACTGTCATTATGTGTCCATAATACATTGGCATTGCTTTGACTTGCAGCGATTCCAGACACCTCGTCTAATTTTTCGTTTTCCAAAACCCCTTGACGAATGCCTTTAGAAAACAAGGTGTCTTGTGATGCTGTGCTTTTTGTTTCTTGTTTTATTACCACAGGCACCGCATGTTTTTTATGAAGAATAAAAAACGCAGAAATAACTAGCAGTAGTGCGATTAGACCAATGGAGAAGACACCCTTTTTTGACATGGAGAAAATTATATGACAAAGATAAATTTTATTATCATA
>Ga0256840_1003856_pt1 | contig 11710 bp, 15 predicted proteins | sample 355202metaG_FD_185969 | JGI IMG/M metagenome (GOLD analysis project Ga0256840, IMG submission 185969) | Hydrothermal vent microbial communities from Mid Atlantic Ridge, Atlantic Ocean - 355-202 | ecosystem: Environmental > Aquatic > Marine > Hydrothermal vents | place: Atlantic Ocean: Mid...
TCATGGGCTGTTAGAAAAGAAGACATGCCTTATGATGAAATAGTAGAATACTATAAAGAACATACATTTGAAAAAGAAATGAAGAAAACTTATCCATTTTTAATTACATGGATTCTTGTTATAACTGTTGGATATTTCATTCCATCTAAGAATACTTTTTTAGCTATAGTAGCCACACCCGCATTAGTAAAAAGTCTTGAAGAGAAAGATGGGGGCTATCTAATAAATCCTTGAATGATAAATAATATTTAACTAAATCATTCAGATTAAAAACACAAAGGAAAGAGTATAACATTGTGAAAAAATTTTTAAAATCAATAAAAGATTTAGTAATCGACCATCCAGAGTTGACAGGTTTTGCGGTAGGTGTTTTGTTAATTTCATACGCTGTCGCAGATTTATAAGGTAAATCTGGTTTAGGATTACTCGTGATGGGGATTCTTGTTATAACTATTGGATATTTCATTCCATCTAAGAATACTTTTCTAGCTATAGTTGCTACACCTTCTTTAATTGAAAGTCTAGAAAATAAAGAAGGGAGACTATTTAAGGTTAATGAATTATTAAATAAAGCATTAGACCAAGCTCGTAAGGCTTTAGAAGATAAATAATTTAATATGGTGTCCTTTGGACACTGTGTTGAATAAAATGGAAATATTAATATGATTGAAGCTTTTAAACAACTGATATAAAAGCCTAATATTCGTAAGGGTATTATCCAATAGCAATCTTTCAAACCTAAAGGGTAAAATTTAATAAAAATCATTATTACCCTTATTTTACCTAAAGGTCTCCTCAACCTTATTCACTATAACTATATGTATATTCTTATGTGTATATATTGATATTGAATACAATATCTTAAATTTTTTTTCAATAATGGAGTAACAAAAAATGAACAATATCCCAGTAGATACAATCCGTATTATCCTGAAAGGATCACCTTCAGACCTTCCTGTGTGGGACGGAATGACTGTGAGTAATGTAAGAGACAAGGTTCTAGGGACTTTACCTACAATGCTTTGTATGGGTTCAGAAGTAGGCGTTGCAGCAGCAACAAGTATTTCAGACGATACTGTTGTCTGTAAAGAAGGACAAGCAGTATACACACGAATCTCTTTCACCCAAGGTGGAGAGAGTAATAATGATGATAACAATGAAACAAAGGTAGATATGACAGACGTAAAAACACTTCCTATTATGGAAGATAAAAAAGATCGTAATGAAGAAACAACTGTAGTTAAAAGTTTCAATAAATTCCTTAACCAAGGTTCAATAGCATTCAACCGTTACCACCAGTTAGTAGCTAATCCAAAAGCTGACAAAGGTAACCTAGCTGTAGCTGTAGCAGGTAACACCTTATCTAAGGAAGATGCAGTACTATCTCTCCGTAGCTTAAGTGGAGCACTACCTGACTTTGGATCAGCATTAGCTTCTGAAGCAAGCTCGAATGATACTTCAGCAGGTGCATTAGCTATCCTGCCAGTAGCAGTACGTGTATTTACTGGTACTGAACTACAAGATGATTTCAGTGATCTAACAGATTACCTAGAAGGTTAATCACTACTTTATACCCCTAAAAATAGGGGTATAATCTATTTTATAAAAAGGAGATCAACAAATGTTAGTAAAAGACAGACAGACACTGAGTAGTCCATCACCAGCAGATAAATTACCTAGTGTTTATATAGAAGCCACAACATTAGCGCAAGTAGAATATGTTGTAGACAAGGTATCTGAAACTGAAGTAGCTTTTTATTTATTTTTAGACCAACTGGATAGTGGTGACTTGCTAATATTTGGTGATTGCTTTATACCTGAACAAGAGGTATCAGCAGGAGTTGCTAAAACAACCAGCGAAGGTGAAGGCAGAATGGCGCACTTAGTTATGGATTTAGCTGAGGAAGATAAGACTGGAGAAACACCTGATATAGGTAAACTTCTAGTACATAATCATAGTCATGTAATGATGGACTGCACACCGTCAGTACAAGACAATACTAATTTAATCCAAAGATATAACGAAATTAAAGACACTGTAAATCCTCCTAAATTTGCATTACAGATTATCTGGAATCAAAAAAGAGAACACACTTGTCAAGTAATGAAAATGGACACTGCTTATCACGAAGTATACTCGACAGATATTAAGATCTGGGAGGGTATTTTTGAAGGAACATTAGAAAGAATTAATAAAGAGATTGAAACCAATATCTCATTAATAACTAACATTAAAAAGAAAACCTATAATACTAATCTTCAAAGCACAAGAGCTTCAACAGTACCATCTACTATTTACTTCAACAAAACCAGCTACATTGATCCAAAAGATAGTGTTGAATTATGGTCTGAAGATTTGTATGCAGTATTAGGTGAACTTAATATTAAACAAAAACAATTACTAGGTGTTATTGTTAAAGATATGATCTTTGATAAAACAGTATCTCAAAAATATATTTATGAAAGACTGACTACAATAATCAATCAAATAACAAATATGAAAGAAGATACAAAAACAAGAATATACAGTATCAATAATGAGACTAGAAATTATGCTATTTTTATCTCTTACACAATGAAAAAAGTAACACTAGTAAACACTTCTACTGGCAAAATTATTTTTGGAGACACAGTCAATGAAAAAACAAAAAGGTAAATTAAATCTTAACAATCACGAAGGTTATTTTGATCTAATTGAAGATGAAGTCCATGTAATAGGTGTTGGTGCTACTGGTAGCTGGGCAGTACATGCCTTGTATAGAATGGGTATTCCTAATATCCATGTTTATGATTTTGATCATATTGAGTCTAAAAATAACCAAAACCAATCTTTTCATCCTGATGAAGTAGGTTTACAGAAGGTTGATGCAATATTTAATCAATTTGAATCAATTAGTATAGAAAATCCTATTATTCCACATGATGTAAAAATAGAATCTATAGATGATTTTGATTTCTCAAGTGGAAAACCTCATACAGTTTTCCTTCTAACAGATTCAATAGATAGCAGATTAAGTATTGCTAAAGAGTTAGAGAAAGATCAAAACCTGACTACTATTATTGAGACTAGACTTACAGTTTCTGCATCAGATATTTATCTATTTAATCCATTAACTGATGTTATTGATGGTAAATATACGAGATGGCAAGAGAACTTAGCTGATCTAAAAAAAGTTATTGCTACTCCTGAGTATCAAGAAGGTGCAGAATTAACACCTTGTGGTAGTCCTTTAGCCATAGGGACTACTGCTATGATAACAGGTGCTTTAGCTGTTAATGTGTATATCGACTTTATTAAGAACAATACTCAAATAGATATGCCTTTCCAGTATTACATGGATTCCAGATCATTTATGGCATCAATAGGGGAATAAAATGAAGACTTTATACAATCCTTCCTACATAACAATAGTAACCTCTTTAAAAAAAGAAAACACTTTCTTAAATATCAATCTAGGTCTTTTCACTTATAATGAGGTATTAAAGAATGAGAATTTAGATATTATCTCTTCAGACTCATTTTTTTTAATTTATAATAAAACTACTAAATACTATACTTTCAATGAAATAGAAACGTCCACAGATAAAATAAGCAATATTTTATATTCTGGAAAGAAACTTTCAAATAAAAGCATTAAGATTCTTAAAGAAGATGCTAAAGTCCTCTCTTTTTCTTTTTATGAAAAAGAAAGAACACGTATGAATAACATAAGACATCACTATGAAGCCATAATAGAACAAGAAAAAAGACTTAATGTACTACAATTAGCTTCCTTTAAGATACAATCCGATTTAAATATTATAAAAACGAGTGATTTAAGCTTTATTTATATCTCTGATAATCTAACAATCAAAGGTAGTAAACAATCTCCACAGGAAACTATTGTTTTCAAAATAGTTGGTGGCAAAGGTGAAATTTTCCCTTATTACAACTTGTGCTTAAAAGAATATTTAAAAGCATTAGAGACAGATGATATAATAAAAGTCATTAATATTATAGAGAGATTATTCAAGGAAGGTAATTATGATTAAGGTCATAAATTTAAACATTAAAAAAAACACTATTTATCCTATAAACGTCGACTCTTATATAAATAGTCTTAGTGACGATTCTCCTATAGTATGTATTTTTCCTGAAATAGACTATGATATTAATTATGTTATAGATAATATAAGCAGTAGACTAAACAGACATTTTACTCTTATTAACAACAAGTCAGGTGAAACTCTTGGTCTTTTATGGCATATAAAATTAAATAGATATTTGTTTTTAGCCATAAATAACTATGATAACCAGATTCACTTTAAAAAAAACCTTAACGGTGTGTCAATAGAAGTGTTCTTAAAGAATGCTATAAATTTTTATCTTACCAATAAAACTCCAACAACCTTAAAAAATTCATTAAATAAAAACACAACCACGACAGACTTGAACTATGTTTATAATGCTCAAAGATCTGTTCTAGAAATTAAGATAAAAAAAGATCATAGAGAGATGTTGGCTATACTACAAAAAATAGCTGAAAGTAAAAAAACATTAAATGAAATAAATAAAATAGCTTCAAAAACTATTGATGTGCTTTCATTAGAAACTGATGATAAAACAAAAGAGTCTATCCAAGTCTCTGGAAACACTGTCTTATGGCACACTCCTATGAAGAATACTATAGTAATGGAAGGTGATAAAAAAACAGAGGGACTTGATGAAATAAAACTCCCTGAGATGATACCAAAAATACATCTCGATAGATTTAATGAGAGTACTTATGATCTATTTACAGCAACAAGCCATAATCAATACATTGATAGACAAATTAATCCTCATTTAATCTCTAAATCAAAAAATTCTAATGTATACAATGCACCTTGTTTAGGTTCTTTTGACGACTCTTTTAGAGAAGCTAAACTGGATGTAAATATAAGTTATATGGTAGACTTAGTAAATCTTTACTTAATATCTTATAATGGTGATGATCATACCCCAGTGAAGATAATGGATTTTAAGGATGAGTTTGAACCTGTTGTAGATTATCCTATAAAAGATAAGAAAATAAGCAAGCCACCCGTGAATGATAAGACTATAGATTTGAATTTTTGTATAGATGATATAGCTTTCTAATGATAATACCATTATTTGAACTTTATAGAACTGATCAAATAACTAACCATGAGTTCTATATGGTTTGTAAGTTATTTAAAGAAAAAACTAGAGGACATGATATGTTAAAACCACTAACTGTAGAATTTCCTGAAGAGTTTTTTTCTGTTGTAGAGAAGGTTAATTTGTTTTCTATTGACTTTAATTCAAATGAACTACAATGAAGTGTGTATTTGATCTAGAAGGGGATAACTTATTACCCAAGATAACTAATATATGGTGTGGAGTTTTTACTGATGTACATACCAATAAAAAATACCAATTCACCCCAGATGACTTAACTGAAATGTTAATATTTATGGATTCATGCTCTACCTTAATAGGACATAATATCATAGGCTTTGATTTCCCTGCCTTAAAAAAAATATTAAATTACACTTTTAAAGGTAAGATAATAGATACTTTAGTTCTGTCTACACTGTATAACCCTGATAGGTATGGAGGACACAGTGTAGCGAATTGGGCAAAACTTTTAAAATTGTCTCAACAAAAGGTAGAACATGAAGATTGGTCTGTATTCTCCTTGGACATGCTCCACAGATGTTCTACAGATGTTGATATACAAGTGGATATTTATAATGCATTACTCAAAGAGAGTAAAAAAGATAACATTGATTGGTCTACTTCAGAAAGAATAGAAGCTGATATAAGGGGTATTATAAGCTCTCAGGAGAGTGTTGGTGTACCTTTCAATACATTGGTAGCCAAGGACTATTTAAACACCCTTAATGGGCTTATTAAGGGCATTTCTGATGATGTTTATAAAACACTAGGTAATAGGGTAATACGTGGTGATAACTCAACAACACATATTTACAAAAAGGATGGGAGTCATACTTCTTACATATTAAATAGGTTTTCTGATGATTTCAAGTATTACAATTTTGATGTTGTAGGAGAATTCTGTAAAATAGATTTTGAACAAATAACATTATCTATGTATAAGGAAGTTAAACAAAAATTAATCACCTTTGGATGGACACCAACCCAATACACTGAAAAAGGTTCACCTAAAATGCCTTCAGTTGAAGAACTAGAAGAGTTGAGCATAAGAACAGGGAATCCAAATTTAAAAGTTATTTCAAAATACGGCAGTTACGCCAATAGAAGGAATATCATAAAGAAATGGATAGAAATAGCTGAAGACAACCATAACAAGTTACCTGCTGGTGCTTTCACTAATGGAACTAATACTGCTAGATTCAAACATACTGTTGTTGTGAACGTACCAAAAGCTTCTTCAGATAAAAATGGATTAATATGGTATCCTGAGTATCAACCTGTATTTTTTGGAACTGAAATGAGAAGTCTGTTCTATTCAGGTGAAGACCCTAGTTATAAAATGGTAGGTGCTGATGCAGCAGGATTAGAAATAAGATGCTTGGCTCATTACTTAGAAGACAATGATTTTAATAATACAGTCCTTAAAGGAGATGTACATACTTTATTCTGGAAAGCAGCAGGTTACAAAGATTGGATAGAATCTAGGAATGATATGAAGAGTGTCTTCTATGCTTGGATATATGGAGCAGGTGATCTTAAGATTGCTTCTCTTTGTACTGCTAAAAAAGGTTTACCTATTCCAGCTTGGGGGAGACAAGTAAAAGCCAATCTATTATCAGGTGTAAATGGATTAAAAGATCTTATGTCTGGTGTCATAAAAGCTTCAAGAAGAGGTTATCTCATAGGTTTAGATGGAAGAAAGATTATAATGAGAAAATCCAATGGTGAGATACAAACTCATAAATCTCTTAATACTCTACTACAATCAACTGGAAGTATTCTTATTAAACATTGGACAATACTTGTTAATAATGAAGTAAAGATAAATAATATTAATGCTAAACAAGTAATCCATATGCATGATGAGATGCAATGGTTATGTTATGAAGAGGATGTAAACAAACTGTCTGCTATTATTAAACAAGCCATGATACAGACTGGTAAGGACTTTAATTTTTTTATCCCACTAGAAGCTGATATAAATGTCGGTAATAATTGGGCTGAGACCCACTAAGGAGACATATGATGAATGTAAATTCATTTAAAGAAGTAATAGAAATGTATATAAAGAACCCTGACGATATGTTATTTGATAAAAATGGTGAGTATAATTATTTGAGACACACTATAAGCAAGAAGGACTTCTTTAATAATTTATCTAATTTGTTTCTCGATATACAATTCTATAAAGATTATCCATTTAGTACTAACAGGGACTACACAATAACTAAACCAATTAAACAGTTGTTTAATCTGAGTGTAGGCTATGATAATAATAGTGTTATACTACTTACCAAGGAGTGGGGAAATGGCAAAGAGTGAATCTAACAGATATTTTACTTCTGGTTTGTATTTAGGTCATTCAATAGCAATTTTTAACAAAAAATATATCGACTTTAAAAGGAAAAATAATGCATTATAATCGAATACATGAGTGGAACAAACAGAGAGGGTTACTGGATAAACCTTTCAATACTAATATTGAGATTAAAAATATATTAGAAGAGTTAAATGAATTGAAAGTTCAAATTGATTCAAAAGAAGCTAGAAATAATGCTGAAATCCAATTAGAAGATATAAAATCAGATACTGATTTTTTAGAACCATCTACGCCCATACAAAAGGTTGACGCTCTTTGTGATATTATTATATATGCTACAGGAGCATTAATAAAGCTTGGGTATGATCCAGAAGAAGTTATGGAAGAGACATTAAAAGAAATTGAATCCAGAAAAGGTACTATCATTGATGGTAAGTTTGAAAAAGATTTATCATTAAAAGATGAATGGTACAAAGCTGACTATCGTGAAAGAATATAATTCTTTTAACGTATAAGTACTTTTCATAAAGATCTTAATTTTAGGATTATAGTATTTAGTAGTCTTAAAATATCTTTTTTTTATTGAAAATAAAAAATAAATATAAATGAATCAGACACAATTATCCTTATACCTCTAATCCTTCTAGTCAGTAGAACACTTGTTCAAAACAAAACCTATTATATCATATTTATTAAATATCTAAAGAACTTAGATATAAGTATAGAAGGAATACCCACTCAGTAGATTAGAATCTACTCCCTAAAGAGTGCCAAATGGTTGTACACAGTATGCCATTCTATTTGTATTCATTATTTCTAATTTATACAACAGCCGTAGCTAGATAAATATTAACAGGGTTCTCACTTCAAGCTTTCATTATTTCTAATTCATTATTCAGAGGTATTTAGGGTTTACTCTATTGGATAATTTCTATCTTGAAGTATTGAGTCCTATAGGCTTATCAAACCTATAAACAATCTTAACATAAACTATAACAACATACAAGGACATCAAATGTATCCAATGTTTTCACAAATCTTAAAACAACCAACACCTGCTTTCAATATCTACAGACAGCCTGATGAAGAAAAAAAAGATATGCTTGGATTATTAGAAATAGATTTCAAGGTCATGGAATATAATGCAAAATATCCTATTAAAAAATCAAATTATAACCCCAGACGGGACAATATTAACTTCGAATAGCAGACATGACTACAAAGAACACAAAGATAAGAATGGATTAACTTATATGGTTGATGGTGGTAAATCTTATTTGAGACGTACTACCCATAAAAATCATCCATATACTGAAATGTCTAAGTATTTTACTGACGATCATACACACAATAGAAAGTATTTTAATTGGGGTTCTAGAGGGGTAGATGGTAAACAACCACTAGAGTATATATTATTAAAAGATATGGATACCTCTCATATTGAAGCTATACTAGATACACAGTTAGTGTATATTAAAAACACATACATAGAAGATTTGTTCTTTGATGAAATAAATTTTAGAATAACAGAGAGTAAATAAAATGTCTCGAACTTATCATCACATTTCTTCAAATAGAATAACTAAAAATGACTGGGTTTATTATCATTGGCATCAATCAGAACCTAAATTTTGGAGAAAACTCTATAAACATAAGAAACGTAGAGCAAGTCAAAGAACTGCACTACACCATGTAATGAGAGGGGATCTCGATACTCTTTTCCCTTTAGATAAAAAACCTTGGATTTACTATTGGTAATCCAATTAATAAGAATAATAATAATATGGACTATACTAATAATAAAAACATAGCTCTCAGTCTCTCTGTATGGCTTGCTACAGATACTTATGCACATGATGATAGAGATAACCACATATCAGTAACAAGCCTTATACAGCCCATTAGATCCTTAATACTGCAAAAGCGTTATTCAGAATTAAAAGATACCCCTATTGATATATCTACTCTTCTTGCCAGTAAGATAGGGACTGCAATACATGATGCTATAGAAAGATCTTGGAAGACTAATTATAAACCCTCTATGAAAAGTTTAGGTCATCCTGATGCATTGGTAGATAAAATCACCTTAAACCCCTCAGATGAGCAATTAGAAGCTTCTGATGGGGTTGTACCTATTATTACTGAACATAGGACTGAAAAAAAGTTTGGTGATTATATTATTTCAGGAGAATTTGATTTCTCTACAGGCACTGTAGAAGATTTTAAATATACTGGTACATACACTTACCAAAAAGAAACAAATACAAATGACTACATACTTCAATTAAGTATGTATAAATGGCTTCATCCTAAACGTATTAAAGATGATATAGGTAAAATTAATTTTATCTTTAAAGATTGGTCAGCATTCAAGACCTACGAGGATAACTATCCAAGTAGTGACATAATTACTAAATCTTACAAACTCCTTACTACGGAGCAAATAGAAGCCTATATAGGGGATAAGTTAGAGGTACTTACTCATCACTTAAAGAATACTAAAGATAATCTGCCTAGATGTACTCAAAAAGAATTATGGCAAGATGATACTATTTATTCTTATTATAAAAACCCTGAAGGTAAAAGAGCAACTAAAAACTATACTAATCCAACTGAAGCTTATCAAAGACTAAGCCAAGATGGTAATGTCGGCATTGTTCAAGAAAGATTAGGGCAAGTTAAGAAATGTAAATACTGTAAATCTCAACCTAGATGTACTCAATCACAAGAGTATATTGATTCTGGAACACTAAAACTATGAACAACATTAATCAATTAACAGTTTAACTAATACGAAGAACGACTATGACAAATAAATTTGATAATCTACCTTTTTATAAACCTGCTGAAGATATGGCAGAAATATTTAAAACTAAAACAGGTACAGATGCTCCTCAATTCTTTAGATTAGTTGTAGCATATTATATGGGTATTGTAGCTTCAGCTATGAGAACAAACATATCTACTTTAGATAGAGGTATTATACCTGTTAATAACTACTCTATTTTATTAGGCACAAGTGGTCTAGGTAAGGGGTACAGTACATCTACTTTTGAAAATGATATATTAAAGGGGTTTAGAAGACAATTCTTAGGTAACACTTTTCCAGAAATATCTAAGATGAATCTTGAGAATCTCTCTAAAGAAAGAGCTTTATCTAAAGGCACAAATGAGGATGAAGAATACTTAGAAATTCAAAAGAGTTTTGAGGACTCTGGTGAATATGCTTTATATTTTGATTCAGGTACTTCACCAGCAGTCAAACAAATGCGTAGTAAATTAATGATGTCTAAAATAGGGTCATTAAACTTAACTATGGATGAATTAGCTAATAACTTTACATCTAATGCAGAATTATTAGATGTGTTTATACAGCTCTTTGATATTGGATTAATAAAACAAAAATTAATCAAGAATACTAAAGAGAATACTAGAGCACAAGACACACACTCAGCTACCCCAGCTAATATGTTGTTATTTGGATCTCCTAGTAAGCTTTTATCTGGATCTGCCTTAGAGAAAGAATTCTTTGACTGGCTAGAAACAGGTTTTGGTAGAAGATGTTTCTTTGCCTATATACCTAGTTATGATAAAGATGAAGCCTTATCTGCTGAAGAAATATTTAATAAATTATCAGACTCTTCTACAGAAGATTCTATCTTAGCTTTATCAGAAAAATTTGAAGAACTTGCTCTAGTAGATAATTATAATGATACTATTGAATTTACAAAAGAATCTAGTATTTATTTAATAGAGTATCAAAACTATTGTATTGAGAGGGCTAATGCATTACCTGCTCATTCTGCTCTTGAAAAAACAGAGCTAATCCATAGATATTTTAAAGTTCTGAAACAAGTAGGAGCTTATGCTTTCTTTGAAAAAACTCCTATTTCTACACAAGAGCAACTTGAAGGGGCTATTGCACTAGCTGAGGAGAGTGGTAAGCACTTTTACAAATTAATTAATAGGGATAGACCTCATATCCGCCTAGCTAAATATCTAGCAGATGTAACAAGACCTGTTACGCAGGCTGATATTTTAAATGATCTCACCTTTTACAAGGGTACAGAATCTGCTAGGAAAGAATTGCTAAACCTTGCTATAGCTTGGGGATATAACAATAATGTAAGTATCTCTAAAACTATGGTTGAAGACGTTCTTCTTCTAGAGGGTAAGAGTTTACAAGAAACAGATATAGATAATATTATTCTCTCTTATAGTCCTAAGAT
>Ga0256840_1003857_pt1 | contig 11707 bp, 9 predicted proteins | sample 355202metaG_FD_185969 | JGI IMG/M metagenome (GOLD analysis project Ga0256840, IMG submission 185969) | Hydrothermal vent microbial communities from Mid Atlantic Ridge, Atlantic Ocean - 355-202 | ecosystem: Environmental > Aquatic > Marine > Hydrothermal vents | place: Atlantic Ocean: Mid...
AGTTTCTACGCTGTAAAAAAAGCTGCATAGCCTGCTATACGCCTATTTTCACACCTTGAAACTCAACAGAAATCCTACGCCAGTTTTGGGTTTTATTTCATCCTCAGTCCTTAAGACATAAAAAAGGCCGCTACACGCGGCCTTTTTATCAAACAATAACTAAAGCTTATTTTAATAATCCTTGCAATAAACCATTCAAGTTATGTACAAACTCCGCTGGATCATCTAATTGTCCACCTTCACTTAATACTGCTTGATCAAACAATATACGTGTTAAGTCAGAAAAACGCTCATCATCTTGCTCCTCCTTTAAACGCGTAACTAAAGCGTGCTCTGGGTTGATTTCAAAAATAGGTTTACTGCTACCACCCATTCCCATCATGCTCATATCCTGCCCCGCTTCTTTCATGATGCGTTCCATATTTAAGCTCATTGCATCTTGCTCAGTCACTAAACATGAAGGCGACGCAGTTAAACGATGGCTTAAACGTACATCACTGACTTTGTCTTTTAATACATCTTTGATTTGAGTTAGCACTGACTCAAAATCTTTAGAGGCTTCTTCTTGCTCTTTTTTATCTTCTTCAGTATCAAGCTTATCTAAATCTAACTGACCTTTTGCAACTGACTGTAAAACCTTACCATCAAAATCATTTAGATTAGATACCAACCACTCATCAACACGATCAGATAGCAATAAAACTTCAATGCCTTTTTTACGGAAGATTTCTAAATGTGGACTGTTTTTAGCTGCTGCAAAACTATCAGCCGTGACATAATATATTTTATCTTGCCCTTCTTGCATGCGGCTGATGTAATCTTCAAAAGACACGTCTTGCACATCCGTATCTGTATTTGTCGATGCAAAACGTAATAACTTAGCAACACGCTCTTTGTTTTTATGGTCTTCAATAGGCCCTTCTTTGATCACATTACCAAACTGCGCCCAAAAAGTAGCGTATTTTTCTTTATCGTTCTTAGCAAGCCCCTCTAATAAGCCTAATACTTTTTTAACTGCACCCGCTTTAATCGTATTAATTTTTTTGCTTTGCTGGAGAATCTCACGCGACACATTGAGCGGAAGGGAGTCAGTATCGATGACACCACGGATAAACCGTAAATAACGAGGCATTAGTTGTTCAGCATCATCCATAATAAAGACTTTACGTACATAAAGTTTTACACCATGCTTCGCATCTCTATCCCACATATCAAATGGTGCACGCGCAGGCACATACAATAACATCGTATATTCATTCGTGCCTTCTACTTTACTGTGTACATAGGCTAAAGGATCTTGAAAGTCATGAGCAACATGCTTGTAGAATTCATTATAAGCCTCTTCATCTAACTCATCTTTCGATTTCGTCCATAAGGCAGATGCACTGTTAACGGTTTCTTCTTCAACTTTAGCAGGCTCGGTTTCGTTACCTTCCTCATCCGTTACCGCAGGAATTTCTTTATCCATCACAATCGGCAAAGAAATATGATCAGAGAATTTTTTCACGATAGAACTTAAACGGTAATAATCTAAAAACTCTTTTTCACTCTCTTTTAAATGCAAGATAATATCTGTACCGCGCCCTGCTTTTTCTACTGTTTCTAGCGTATACTCACCTTCACCAGTTGATTCCCATAGCGTTGCTTCCTCGCTGCCCGCTTTACGAGTGATTAAAGTCACTTTATCAGCAACAATAAAGGAAGAATAAAAACCAACACCAAATTGACCAATAAGTTCGCTATCTTTAGCTTGGTCACCTGTTAATGATTCAAAAAATTGTTTTGTACCTGATTTCGCAATCGTACCGATATGTTCCTGCACTTCTTCACGCGTCATACCAATACCGTTATCACTAACAGTAATCGTTTGCGCATCTTTATCAAAAGAAATTTTAATTTTTAACTCGCTATCACCTTCATAAAGCCCATCATTAGATAGGGCCTCAAAGCGTAATTTATCTGCAGCATCAGAAGCATTAGAAATCAATTCACGTAAAAAAATCTCTTTATTACTATATAAAGAGTGAATCATTAATTGCAGTAAATGCTTAACTTCAGTTTGAAATCCTAGCGTTTCTTTTTTAGCTTCAACAGTCATTTTTTTAGTATTCCTCAAAATAAATAGTCATTATCGGTTTCGATATTAGGGCAAAGATTGTGTTTTCAAGGGAAAAATATAGAATACAAATAAATACCTTGGATAATAAACCCTTATTCTTTCCCGCCAGCAATCAATTTCTGAGTAATGCTAGACCTCAAAGCAAAAAAAATTTTACTGATTGAAGATTACCCGGTCATGCGTAAAGCAATAAGAGACATGCTTTATTCGTTAGGTGTAATCACGCTTATTGAAGCTGAAAACGGTCAAAAAGCAATCAACGCAATGCAAGCCCACAAATTTGATATTGTCTTGTGTGACTATAATTTAGGTACAGGAAAAAATGGTCTACAAGTATTAGAGGAAGCTAGATTTCGTAGACTACTGGCTAGCTCCGCAGCCTTTATTATGGTAACCGCAGAACAGGTACAAGGTATGGTACTCAGTGCCATGGAAAACAAACCTGATGAGTACTTAACCAAGCCTTTTACAGCCCAACTGTTATTAACTCGCTTAGAACGGACTTTTGAACGAAAACTGCTTTTTAAGCGAGTCAATGCTGCTACGAGCATTGATAACTATTCTTTAGCAATTAAATATTGCGATAAATTATTGGAGGAAAGCCCTAAAAAAGTGCGTACCGTAATACTAAAAAAACGCGCCGAATTAGCGGTTCATACTCAAGACTATGTCACTGCACAGGATATTTATCAAAACATTCTAGAGCAAAGAGAACTTAATTGGGCTTTACTTGGAATCGCACAGATCAATTATTTACAAGGCAATACTGAAGAAGCAATTGGCATCTTCCAAGAAATCATTAGTAAGTACCCCATGACTATGGAAGCTTATGACTTACTCGCGCAATCGTATGAAGCTACTGAAAAACATATAGAAGCCCAAGAAGCTTTACATAAAGCCGTACAATTATCACCACAAACAATTTTAAGACAACGTAAGCCAATAAAACGGGTGATTTAAAAACCGCGGAAAACGCCTGCAAAGCCGCAGTTGAACTAGGTAGGTATTCCATACACAAAAGTTCTAACGACTTTTCTAATTTAGCCCAAATTTTTAAAAAAGCAGATAAAAAAACTGAGGCATTGGAAGTCCTGCAAACCATGCGCGCAGAGTTTCCTAATGATCCCAGCGCAGAATTACGTGCCACTATTGCTGAAAGCGAGATATACCAAAGCATGGGCGACTCAGAACAAGCGGAGGAAGCATTCAATAAAGCTTTAAGTATCAGCAAGCAATATGAGCAAATACTGGACAAAGAGATTAAGCTAGAAATGTCCAAAACTTGTTATCAAAACAACCAAGAAGAAATGGCAGACACGCTTATTAATCACCTGATCAAAGGTCATATTGATGACGATAACTTCATTAATGAGATCAATGCCATGCATAATGCTATCGGTCGTAAAAATCATGTTGATAAATTAATCAATGCCACACGACAAGAGCTAACTCAGGTTAATAATGAAGGGGTGAAGCTTTATCAACAAGAAAAATTTATTGAAGCCATTGCCGTTTTTGCCAAGGCATTTAAAGCCATGCCAGAAAATAAAACTATTATTCTTAATATGACTAAAATCATATTACATAATATTAAAGTATCAGGCAGTACCAAAGAAAATATGGCAGAAGCCAAATTTTATATTAATAAGGCGAAAAAACTAGGGGTTGCTCAATACAAACTCAATAGCATTCAAATGGAATATGCCAAACTAGTACATAGCTTTAATAAAACGACAAAAAAATGAGTCACTCGCCAGTCACACCCATAAGCTTCTCAGCCATCCTTGGCTCCTCCATTCATGATGTAAAAAACTCGCTAAGTGTTATTAGTGAACTTATCCGACAACTCAAACAAACCAACACTGAGAACAAACATATCTTGCAATTAGAGTTTGAAGCTAGCCGCATGAACAATAGCCTAGCTCAGTTACTCACTTTATATAGAATTGAGGCAGAAAATTTCACTCTAAATATTGACGAATATTCTGCAAGTGAAATTCTTAATGATATCAAGGCGCAACAATCATCTCTCTTTGATTTAAGTAACATAGTTTTGGAGATTAAATGCAATGAGGACTTGCTTTGCTACTGCGATTTTAATTTAATCTGCAGTTCAATTAACTCAATTTTAAACAATGCACAGCGCTATAGTCATAAAAAAATAATTCTTTCAGCAGGTCAACAGGATGGCTATGTGTACTTTAAAATTGAAGATGATGGTGCTGGCTTTCCAGAGAACTTCACCAACACAGGTAAAGTGGACTTTAAAACCGGAAATACCGGCCTAGGTTTATATTTTGTCTCCATCATTGCTAACTTACACTGCAATGGCAACAAATCCGGCTATATTAGCACGACTAATGACAGTCAATTAGGTGGGGCAAGCTTCAGCTTATTTTTGCCTTAAAATGATACTGACGGTACATGAATATCCTTACCTGTCAGCATTAAGGCAATTTGCAACAAACTTGCCCAACAATCTCCCTGCTGGGCACCTTTAATTTGCCTATCAGCTTGGGCCGCAACCAATAACCCGCACATTAAATTTTTCTGCTTCAACTTAGCTAAAGCATGATTGACTAATTTCTGACGCTCCCCCCAAACTTGATAACGCATAAAAACTGTATTTTGCGCTTGCCCTGCGTCTAACTGCCGTTTAATATGAATCAAGTTGCGTGTTTCTCGCGCTAAAGCCCAAAGAATAATCGGTGCTGCAATACCTTCATGCTGTAAGCCTGAGAAGATTTTTAACACACGCTCGACCCGTCCTGACAATGCTGCATCAACAAGATTAAAAACATCATACCGAGAGCCATCCGCAACAGCTTCTTGGATTTGCGCATCAGATACAACGCCTTGCCCATACAGTACATACAGCTTTTCTATTTCTTGGGCCGCAGCCAATAAATTCCCTTCCACACGAGCAGCAATAATAGCAACTCCCGTTCTTTCTACCTGCAAGCCCCTACGTTGTAATCGTTGCTGTAACCACTGCACTAAAGCAGCCCCACTTAAAGGCCAGACTTGTATGGCAACACCGTGCTTTTCGAGTGCCGTCAGCCACTTTGACTTTTTAGCGGATTTTTCTAGCTTACCCGCACTAATTAATAATAAGGTATCTTCAGGCACTCGTTCACAATAGCTCACTAAAGCCTTACTACCCTCCGCGCCAGGCTTACAAGCAGGCATACGTAAATCAATGACTTTCTTTTCTGAAAAAATTGACATTGAATCGGCTGCTTGTAAAAAATCACCCCAAGAAAAACTAGTATCAACCGTGAGCACTTCTCGACTGTCATAACCTGCATTTTTAGCCGCCAGCCTGACAGCATCAGCCGCTTCGCCTAACTGCAACGGCTCGTCGCCACTCAAAAAATAAATAGGCGCGAGCTTCTTAGCTAATGCTGCCGGCAGTTGTTCAGCTTTTAACCACACTATGGCAAGGTCTTCTTTAATTCAGCTCTGGCTCTATCAATAACCGAACGTACCGCCTGACTATAAAGTTCTTTACGCAAAACCTCCTCTTCATTACCTTTTGACAACACCGTATTACTACTCTGCGTATTAAAATATGATGTAGAGACTTCTATCGTTTGTGCAGCGATTAAGACACGACCTTGGTTATTAAGCAAATCAAAAGTTAGGCGATACATAAGATTATATTCATTAGAAAAGCCAGAAGAATCTATGGAAATAGTACGGCGCTGATAATCTTCGTTAGTAATATTTAAAATCATGCCGGCTTCAGCTGCTGTTACAACTAACTCACCTGATGCGGAACGAAAAGTCGTAGCAATGGCATTGGTTAATTCTACCGAAGCACCACGCACATAAATTTTCTGCAATGCTTCAGGAAGCTGAATTGCTCCACGCAAGTGGTAACCGCAAGCGGTTAGCAAAAACATCAGCATTAAAATACTACTATTTTTAGCCATTATTCTTTTCAACCCCTTAAATAACGATACTTACCAATTTTTTAGGTACGACAATTATTTTTTTCACCGGCTTGTCCGCTATAAATCGATGTACATTTTCTTCGGCCAAAGCAAGCGCTTCTATAGTGTCTTTATTTGCCCCTGTTGCAACCTTAATTTTGCCGCGTAACTTACCATTTACTTGAACTATCATTTGTATTTCATCTTGCACTAATGCTGCCGCATCAACACTCGGCCAAAGCCGATTAATATCCTCAGTTTTACCTAAACCTAACCATAACTTCTGACAAATATGTGGCGCAATTGGGTATAACATTAAAACAATCGCTTCCATTACTTCCTGACGTACTGCATCAGCACTATCACCTTGTGCATCAAATTTAGCTAAACTATTTAATAGCTCCATATTTGTTGCGATGGCAGTATTAAAATGATGCCTACGTCCGATATCATCGGTTACTTTTTCAATAGCATGATGTAATTGCCTACGCAGGTCTTTTTCTACATTACTTAGGCTTTTCTTATCTAAACTAGGCACAACGGAGATATGACGGGTATGTAAATGCACTTGACGCCATAAGCGCTTTAAAAATCGAAAACTACCCTCTACACCACTATCAGACCACTCTAAAGATTGCTCTGGTGGCGCGGCAAACATAACAAACAAGCGCACAGTGTCAGCACCGTATTCAGCGATTAAATGTTCAGGATCAACCGTATTCCCTTTTGACTTAGACATTTTTGTGCCATCCATTAACACCATACCTTGAGTTAATAGATTTTTGAAAGGCTCGTCACAGACTAATAAGCCTTCATCACGCATTAATTTAGTGAAAAAACGCGCATAAAGTAAATGTAAAATTGCGTGCTCAATACCACCAATATACTGATCTACAGGCAACCAGTATTTAGCACTCTCATCCAGCATTGAATCTGCTTTGCTACTAGCAAAGCGAGCAAAATACCAAGATGATTCCATAAAAGTATCAAACGTATCCGTTTCACGTTTTGCAGCTTTCCCACATTTAGGACAGTCGACATGCAAAAAGGCATCGTGCGTTGCTAACGGTGAGTTAGAGCCATCTAAAACCACATCTTTAGGTAACTCAACCGGTAGGCTTTCCTCTGGGACTGGAACTGTCCCACAATCACCACAATAAATAATAGGGATGGGGGCCCCCCAGTAACGTTGCCTAGAAACCCCCCAATCACGTAATCGGAAATTAGTTTTACGCAAGCCTTTCTGCTCTTTTTCTAACTTATCAGCAATCGCATTAACCGCATCTGCCGAAATTAAGCCATCAAATTCAGCAGAATTCTTTAATATGCCTTTATCTGTAAAGGCTTGCTCAGCAATACTATCTTCAGTACCACTCGTAGAAAAAATAACTTGCTTAATTGCTATGCCATATTTCTTAGCAAATTCATAGTCCCGCTGGTCATGTGCTGGTACCGACATAACAGCACCTGTCCCGTAAGTCATCAAAACAAAATTCGCAATCCAAACTGGCACTAATTCACCAGTAACAGGGTGCTTTGCTTTAAATCCTGAATAAATCCCTTTCTTTTCCATGGTTTCTAAAGCCGCTTCAGAAGTCTCCGTATGTCGGCACTCATCAATAAAAGCAGCAATATCTACGTTATCTGTTGCAGCCTTCAAAGCCAATGGGTGCTCAGCAGCAACGGCTAAGTAAGTTACCCCCATCAAAGTATCGGGTCGAGTAGTATAAATGTTGACATCATCCATGCCACTAACCGAAAAAACCATTTCTAAACCTTCCGAGCGCCCGATCCAATTTGCCTGCATGGTTCTAACCTGCTCTGGCCAACCTTTCATTTGCTCCAATGAGGTTAATAATTCATCTGCATAAGCTGTAATCCTTAAAAACCATTGCGAAATATCTTTTTTCTCCACTGCCGTATCACAACGCCAGCAACAGCCGTCAATTACTTGCTCGTTAGCGAGGACTGTCTGGTCATGAGGGCACCAATTCACGGCTGAAGTTTTTTTATAAACTAAATCTTTTTCCAGTAACTGAAGAAAAAACCACTGCTCCCACCGGTAATAACTTGGATCGCAAGTCGCTAATTCTCGATCCCAATCGTAACCAAAACCCAACTGCTTTAACTGCTCACGCATATAAGCAATATTTTCATAAGTCCATTCCGCTGGATGCACATTATGCTTCATAGCTGCATTCTCAGCAGGCAAGCCGAAAGCATCCCACCCCATAGGCTGCATGACATTTTTACCTTGCATGCGTTGATAACGACTAATAACATCACCTATCGTATAATTACGCACATGACCCATATGCAATCGACCGCTAGGATAAGGGAACATCGATAAGCAATAATATTTCTCTTTATCTTCCGCATCAGAAGCCCGAAACACGCCTGACTCTTCCCATTGAGCTTGCACTTCTGACTCAATCTCTAGTGGTTTGTAATTTTCTTGCATTGTTACTCGTCTTATTGCATTCAAAAGCGTTAGAATACCTTACAGTGAACTAAATCTAAAGCCTTTTTACGGAGCAATTCTTATGAGTGAAAATAAATTAACCAAAGCCTATAACGACTTCATGGAATACATGTATGAGGCAACTGACGATACAATCCATTCTATTGCTGATAGTACCGATGCAGCAAAAGAAAAAGTCAGTGAATTAGGCGGCCTATCACAAGAAGAAATTAATCATGTTGCTGATGCTGTTTCTAGGGATCTACATCATGCAGCACAATCCCTGCCAGACAACAGTGATGAGTCTTTAACTGAATGGCTTAAATTTGATATTGCTTTATTAGAAAATTTTGCTCTTGACTCGTTTCTAAGCATTGCTGATAAAACACGCTTAGAACTTGCTCGGCTCGAGCTCAATGCTCAGCAATACAGCCACCCCTATAAAGCTGGTGACATTACAGCCCCGGGCACACTGAGCTGTAAAAAATGCGGAAAAGTTATTGCCTTTAAAAGCACCAGCATTATTCCTAAATGCCCAGAATGTGGCGCAGAAACTTTTATACGCACTTGATATTACATATAATAACAACTTCATTTGATAGATTTATCGGGGAATAGAATGCGCAGGGTCATTTTCAATCAAAAAGGCGGAGTAGGAAAATCTACTATTACATGTAATTTAGCAGCAATTAGCGCCATAGAAGGAAAGCGCACTTTAGTCATAGACCTTGATATACAAGGGAATGCAACCCAGTATTTATTAGGAAAAAAAGTTACTAGCTCAGATAAGACAGTTGCCCACTTTTTTAAAGGCTGTTTAAGCCTTGGACTTTTTGGTGGACAAGCAGGCGGCTTAGAAGATATTATCCATGAAACACCCTTCCCTAATTTATTCGTACTGCCATCACATCCAGAGTTAGAACCTTTGCAAGGTCGCTTAGAGTCTCGTTATAAAATTTTTAAACTAAAAGAAGAACTGGATAAGCTAGAAGGCTTCGATGAAATCTATATTGACACGCCACCCATTCTTAATTTTTATAGTCAGTCAGCATTAATCGCATCCGATAAATGTTTAATTCCATTTGATTGTGATACTTTTGCTCGTGAAGCGTTATACACCTTGATGCAGACCCTAAGTGAAGTCAAAGCTGACCACAACCAAAATCTAGAAATTGAAGGTGTTATCGTTAATCAATTCCAGGCTCAAGCACGCTTACCTAGGCAACTTGTCGAAGAATTAATCGCAGAAGGAATCCCTGTTTTAAACAGTAAAATTTCCCCATCGGTAAAAGTACGCGAGTCACACTCAGAATCTAAGCCTCTGGTCCACTACCTCCCAAATCATAAACTAACTAATGAATTTCGTGAATTACATATAGAAATTCATAGTAAATAATTTCAGTTTAAGAGCGAGATCATAATTAAACTATAATCTCGCTAGTTTCTTTACTAAATAGTATTTATTGAGAAATGCCCCTAGCAATACCATTAAAATAAGCACAATAACAGGCTTATTTCCTATGCGCGCATAAGGTGTTAAGCCACTCATAGGCTTAATATCAGCAGTAATTGAAGCTCTTTGCATAACTGGTGCTTGATAAATTATCTTACCTTTTTCTGAAACAATAGCTGTTACACCTGTATTTGTTGCCCGCAGTAAATAACGCCCCGACTCTAAAGCGCGCATCCTAGCAATTTGCATATGTTGATACGGCTCAATAGAACCATCAAACCAACCATCATTAGTTACATTCACTAAAAACTTAGCCTGCTCTATATACCGAATGTTCTGTTCACCAAAAGCATCTTCATAACAAATAGAAGTTACAAATTGATACCCTGCAGCTTTAAGTAAAGGCTGATCAATATCCCCAGAACTAAAATTACCTAGTCGAACATTCATTAAGCCTAATAAATACCCTGAAACAGGTTGCCACGGCAAATATTCACCAAAAGGTAGTAAGTGTATTTTTTTATAAAAGCCTTCCGATTCACCCAAAGTTAACACCGAATTATATAATTGACCCACCTCCCCCTTATATGGCAAGCTAGTAATGATAGTTGTATTATGCGCGTCTGCTTCTGCCTGTAAAGGCATTAAATAACTATCTTTAACGTCGCTATAATAAGCAGGAATAGCCGTTTCTGGCCAAATAACAATGTCCGAGTCCCAGTGTTTAGCACTATCATCATAATATTGCTTTAAAGTTGTATTTCTATTTTCCAGTTGCCACTTATCCTTTTGCGCAATATTTCCCTGAATTAAAGTTACTTTAATTGGATCTCCTGAAACATTAGTCCAATTTATACCTTGCAGTACAGCACCAACAATCAATAAAAAAGTCACTCCCATGATAGGCTCTCTACGCATATTTTTACGCAATAAACTATCAGACAATAATGCAGAAATCATAGCGATAATTAGTCCCACACCATAAACACCAAAGATAGGTATATACCCAGCTAAATAGCTATCTAATTGGCTATAGCCAATTTGTAGCCAAGGAAAGCCGCCTAATACCCATTCGCCACGAACATACTCTACAAATACCCATACACATGAAAAAACTAGCCAGTCAACATAACTATTAGTGCGTAGTTTAATGAAAAGATAAGCAGAAATGGCAAGAAATATAGCCCAAAAACAACAATAAAACAGTGTCATTAATATGGGTATAAAAATCCCAGCTTGCTCTCCAATCACCATACTAACAAAGACCCAAGATACACCACTCCCAAAAAGTCCAAAACCAAATAAAAATCCGCGTAATATTGCTCTTTTAATACTCAACTCAGTTGACAAAGAAAACTTGAAAATCGCCAAAGCAACAAAAGCTAACAAAAATGCATCAAAAGGAGAAAAAGAAAGCGTTAATACCCCGCCTGCAATAAAGACAAGAATATCACCCCATATAGTTTTAAATAGTTTTGCCATACAGTTTCTGTTTAATTATTTGAATTGGAATACTAAAAATAGTAGCAAATTAAAAATTTTAGTAAAAGATCCTTAAAAAATGGGCAAAAAAAAACCCAGTCTAGTGATTAGACTGGGCTTTAGAATATGAGCTTGGCAATTCCCTACTTTCGCATGGATAAATCCACACTATCATCGGCACTAAACGGTTTCACTTCCGAGTTCGAGATGGGATCGGGTGGTTCACGCTCGCTATGGTCACCAAGCAAACTGGTTTG
>Ga0256840_1003858_pt1 | contig 11704 bp, 7 predicted proteins | sample 355202metaG_FD_185969 | JGI IMG/M metagenome (GOLD analysis project Ga0256840, IMG submission 185969) | Hydrothermal vent microbial communities from Mid Atlantic Ridge, Atlantic Ocean - 355-202 | ecosystem: Environmental > Aquatic > Marine > Hydrothermal vents | place: Atlantic Ocean: Mid...
ATATTTCGTGCACCTGCATCCCTGATCGCCTTTATCCTGGTTCGGCTGGTGGTGCCACGAATGATTGAGTCCTCCATTATAACCACATCCCTGCCCCTGAGGATCTCTTTGACCGGATTCAGCTTTACCCTGACCCCGAAATCCCTCATGGACTGACTGGGCTGTATAAAGGTTCGGCCCACATAATGGTTTCTTATGACTGCAAGTTCCAGGGGAAGCCCCGATGCCTGGGCATAACCTACAGCAGCGTAGTTACCCGAATCAGGAAAAGGCATGACGAAATCACCCTTAACGGTGGTCTCCTTGGTCAGGGCAGCACCGAGCCTTTTTCGGAACTCATATACATTGAGACCATATATATTGCTGTCAGGCCTGGCAAAATAGATGAATTCAAATATACAGTTTGCGCGTCTCCTGGACTGGAGTGCTATAAAGGAATGAAGCCCGTTTTTGTCGATGATAACGATCTCGCCCCGCTCCACATTGCGAACGAATTCTGCCTGAATAAGATCCAGGGCACAGGTTTCAGAGGCAAGGACGTAAGCTCCATCAGGCAATCTTCCTATGCAGAGAGGTCTGAATCCCAAGGGGTCCCTGAATCCGATAAGGGAGTCAGGAGTCAGCATCACTACAGAGTATGCCCCGCGGATCCGGTGCATTGTCTTGACGATTGCATCCCGCAGGCCGCTGTGGCATGCCTTGGCCAGCAGGTGGACAATAATCTCACTGTCCATGGTGGTTTGGAATATGGAGCCTTCCTGCTCAAGCTCCGCCCTGATTTTGTGGGCATTCACCAGGTTCCCGTTGTGAGCAACTGCTATTCCCCTGCCTGCATGGGTTACACAGAATGGCTGTGCATTCTGGAGAATGGAGGAGCCTGTGGTAGAGTAACGTACATGGCCTATTGCAAGGCTTCCTTTCAGGGCCCGCAGGGCATTTTCATTGAATACATCGTTTACCAGCCCCATAGCCTTGTGGTCCAGAATTGTGGTTCCATCAGATGTGGCTATACCGGCGGATTCCTGACCTCTGTGTTGCAGGGCATAGAGGCCGAAAAAGGTAAGCTTGGCCGCATCGGGGTGGCCATAGACACCAAATATGCCACACTCTTCTCTCGGACCGCCTGAATAGTTTGTAAGCAGATGGTACCGGTCCGGAGGGCAAAGGGCGTTCCTGTAAAGGGGATCAGAGAGGTCTTTTATTATTGGGGTGCACATTTTCATTCCCATTTAGTTTGATATGGTTTTCTCTAAAGTCCCATAAAAAGAATATCACAATCTCTTATCAATCAAGAGGGTAAAGGGTATCTGGTGCTGGATCCAGAATATTGAGTTCATGTTGAAATTCTCTCCATTATTATGCATCACGCTTTAGATAATCCTGAATCGGTTTAACATCCATCTTCTCTCTTTTCAGGGCTTCAATTGCGTGGGCGGCTGCCCTGGCCCCAGCTACAGTTGTGTAATATGGGATTTCCAATTCAAGGGCCGCTCTTCTTATGAGATACGAATCAGAAACGGATCGGGGTTTGCCTGAAGGGGTATTGATCACAATGTGGACCTCACCGTTTTTCATCAGGTCCAGTATGCTGGGCCGTCCTTCAGAGACCTTCAGGACTGTTTCAGCCTTGACTCCATGACTGTTGAAATAATCAGCTGTTCCACTGGTGGCGATAATCCTGAACCCTTCCCTTTCGAGTATCTGCGCCACCTCAAGGATGGCTCCCTTGTCTCCCTTTTTGACACTGAGAAATGCGGTGCCCTGGGTTGGCAGGTCAAGTCCTGCAGCAAGCTGGGATTTGGCAAAGGCCATTCCTACCGTCTGATCGATGCCCATAACCTCTCCAGTGGATTTCATCTCTGGCCCAAGGACAATATCTACATCAGGAAACTTTCTGAAGGGGAAGACCGATTCCTTTACAGCTACATGTTTTATCATGGGCTGTTCTGTGAATCCGAGATCTTTAAGGCTCCTGCCAACCATTACCTTGGTTGCCAGCTTGGCCAGAGGTATTCCCGTAGCTTTGCTAACAAAGGGAACGGTTCTGGATGCACGGGGGTTCACCTCCAGCACATAGAGCTGTCCATCCTTGACTGCATACTGGACATTCATGAGGCCGATTACGTTGAGTTCCCTGGCCATGGCCTTGGTGGCAGAAGATATCTGTTCAAGCATCTCCTGTCCGAGTCGCCAGGGAGGCAGGACACAGGCAGAATCACCAGAATGGATCCCTGCCTCCTCAACGTGCTCCATTATTCCGCCTATGACTGTAAGTTTTCCATCAGAGATAGCATCCACATCTATCTCTATTGCATCCTGCAGGAACTTGTCTATCAAGACCGGATGGCCTTGTGAGACATCTACGGCCTCTGCCATGAATTCCCGGATTCCTTCCGGGGCATAAACTATTCTCATGGCCCTGCCCCCCAATACATAGGAGGGACGAACAACTACGGGATAGCCTATCTCCTGGGCTATTTCCAGGGCCTGCTCCAAGGTAAAGGCAGTGCCGTTAGCCGGCTGTACAAGCCCAAGTTTGTTCAGCATCTCCTGGAAGCTCTTCCTGTCTTCAGCCTTGTCTATGCTCGCAGGACTTGTGCCGATTATGGGAATGCCCGCCTTTTCCAGGGCTACTGCAAGGTTAAGAGGAGTCTGCCCGCCAAACTGTACTATCACCCCATCCGGTTTTTCGGTTTTGGCAATGTGGAGAACATCTTCAAGGGTAAGGGGCTCAAAATAGAGCTTGTCTGATGTGTCGTAATCAGTAGAAACCGTTTCCGGATTGGAGTTGACCATGATACTCTCTATGCCCTCTTCCTGCAGGGCATAGGATGCGTGAACACAGCAGTAGTCGAACTCTATTCCCTGGCCGATCCTGTTGGGCCCTCCTCCGAGTATCATTACCTTGCGGACACTGTTTGCCCTGGCCTCGTTCTCCTCTTCATAGGTGGAATAGTAATAAGGGGTATATGCCTCAAATTCTGCAGCACAGGTATCAACCAGTTTAAAAACCGGATTGATCCCCTTTTCAAATCTTGTCTGCCTCACCTTTTCCTCTGTTGTTCCTGCCTGGTTGGCTATCTGGTAATCGGAAAAACCGTTTCGCTTGAGAGTTCGAAGGGTCTCCGGGTCAAAGAGTTTCTCACCCATTCCTGACATGGAGTTTCCCATCTTTCTGATCCGGTCAATCTGATGGATGAACCAGGGATCGATTCCTGTGAGCCCATAGATCTCCTGGATAGAGAATCCCCGATCCAAGGCATAAGGAAGATAAAAGATACGTTGGGAGTTGGGGATCCTAAGCATGGTCTCCAACTGTTCCTGCGATAACTCCTCCTCTGCTTTCTTCCAGGGGTCTTTGCCATCGAACCCAAGGCCAAACCTGCCTATCTCCAAGGATCTCAGTCCTTTCTGCAAGGCCTCCCTGAAGGTGCGGCCAATTGCCATGGTTTCACCAACACTCTTCATAGAGGTGGTGAGGTAGTCCTGGGTCTCGGGAAATTTCTCAAAGGTCCATCTCGGAATCTTTATTACACAATAATCTATGGTGGGCTCAAAAGAGGCCATAGTTTCCCGGGTAATATCGTTAGGGATCTCATCCAGGCTATAACCTACTGCAAGCTTTGCTGCTATCTTGGCAATGGGGAAACCAGTGGCCTTGGATGCCAGGGCTGATGAGCGTGAAACCCTGGGGTTCATCTCCACAACCACTATTTTTCCTGTATCAGGATGTACTGCAAACTGGACATTGGAGCCACCGGTATCCACACCTATCTCCCGGATGATGGCCAGGGATGCATCGCGAAGTTTTTGATATTCCCTGTCAGAGAGTGTCTGGGCCGGGGCAACGGTGATACTGTCTCCAGTATGGATTCCCATGGGATCTATGTTTTCAATGCTGCAGATGATGACTACATTATCTTTCTGGTCCCGCATCACCTCCAGCTCATATTCCTTCCAGCCGAGAACAGACTCTTCCAACATGACCTCATGGATCATGCTGAGTTCCAACCCCTGGTGGCAAATGGTTCTCAGATCATCTACGTTGTAAGCGATTCCGCCACCTGACCCTCCAAGGGTGAAGCTTGGCCGGACAATCAAGGGAAAACCCAGCTCAGCAGCAGCCTCTTCTGCCGCCTCCAGGGAGCGGACAATGACGCTCTTCGGAATGTCCAGGCCAATGTTATTCATGGCCTCCCTGAAGAGCTCCCTGTCTTCTGCCTTTTTAATGGCCTCTCTGGAGGCACCTATCATCTCCACGCCAAGATCTTCCAGAAGGCCTGTTTCAGCAACAGCTATGGCAGTATTCAACCCGGTCTGCCCTCCTATGGTGGGAAGCAGGGCATCCGGCCCCTCCTTTTCAATGATCTTGGCAAGGATTTCTGGAGTAATGGGTTCTATGTAGGTCCTGTGGGCCGTTTCCGGATCGGTCATGATGGTAGCAGGATTGGAGTTGACCAGAACTACCTCATATCCCTCCTCTTTCAGGGCCTTGCAGGCCTGGGTGCCGGAGTAATCAAACTCACAGGCCTGTCCTATCACAATTGGACCTGATCCGATTATGAGTATTTTGCTTATGTCTGTTCTTTTGGGCATATCTGGATTTCCTGTATGGTCTGGTCTATCAGGTTAGCTCTGTTCTTTCACCATGGCCAAGAAACGATCGAACAGGTATTCGGAGTCATGGGGGCCTGGAGCGTTTTCAGGATGGTATTGCACAGAAAATGCAGGGATCTCCTTGTGGCTGATACCCTCAACGGTCTGGTCATTGAGATTGATATGGGTAACTTCCACCTCTTTGGGGAGGGTGGAGTGGTCCACTGCAAAACCGTGATTTTGTGATGTTATCTCTATCTTGCCTGTGCTCAGGTCCTTTACCGGTTGGTTTGCTCCCCTGTGGCCAAATTTGAGCTTGTATGTTGAGGCCCCCATGGCAAGGCTGAGTATCTGATGACCCAGGCAGATCCCAAAGATCGGTTTCTTGCCGAGAAGTCTTTTGACCGTCTCTATTACATTGGTAACTGCAGCCGGATCACCTGGTCCGTTGGAGAGAAAGATTCCGTCAGGTTTGGATTTCAGAAGAGTCTCTGCATCAACTGAAGAGGGAAACACTACACATTGGCAATCTCTTTGTGTAAAGAGCCTGAGCTGATTGAACTTGAGACCGCAATCAATAACAGTGATCCGATGTTTTGCCCCTGAACGCTCCTGTTCCCTGTCAAGAAAACCGGCAGAACCGTCTTCAATGGGAACAGGACAGTTTTGCTGCCAGAGATATGGCCTCTTGCACGAGACCTGGTTAGCAAGGTCCATCCCTTTTAGACCTGGCAGGGCCAGTGCCTTTTTCTGCAGGGAAACAGGATCCAGGTCTTCTGTGGATATCACTGCACGCATTGCACCTGCAAGACGGATGTGCCTGGTCAGGGCCCTGGTGTCCACCTCCTCTATGCCAAGAACATTTCGTTCACGAAGATATGATGCCAGGTCGCCGGTGGCTCTCCAGTTGGAGTAGTCTGCCTCATATTCCCTGACCACAAATCCGCTGAGGTGGATATTGAGCGACTCCTCATCTTCCTGGTTTACGCCATAGTTCCCTATAAGGGGGTATGTCATGGTAACGATTTGACCCTTGTAGGATGGATCCGTGAGTATCTCCTGGTAACCGGTCATGCTGGTGTTGAAGACTATCTCACCAGAGACTTCGCCGGGACCCGTGAATGAACGCCCCTGAAAGGTGCGGCCATCTTCAAGAGCTATCAGTGCTTTCATCTTCTCTCCTCGGTGTTTTCGCCGGACTGTCCGGTATAGGCAAAAAAATAGATTCCTGAGAAACCTTGTGGTCTCGGCAACTTTTAGTGCAGTGAAGAGGGTTCCTGCTGTATAAAATTTGAAAAACCTAACAAGCAGTCGCACTATAAACCCAGATTATAGCTGTGGCAACCTTGCGAAAAGAGGATTGATTAGATGAAGTGTGTCTGTTTTTTTTGATGGATTGTACCGTTTTGCAGTACCAAGAGCTGTCTAAACCAGAGACCCAAATAAAGAATTCGTTTTTGCCGTTGGTTTGGCCGTATCCTTTTGTTTGCAGATTCAGCACTGGGGTTATAAGAATATGTCTTGCAGCCTGGGATGTTGTTCAATCTGAAGGCCACTATATACTCAAACAGGAAACAGGAGATTTCATGCGCGGAAAAGATGAAGAGATCATATCCCTGGACAAGGCCATGGGCCATATTATGGAAATTGAGCCGCTGAAGACAGTTTCTGTGCCTCTTGATGAAGCTGCGGGAATGGTGCTTGCTGGTCCAGTAGCTGCTCATAGCAGCTGTCCTTCAGTGGACTCCTCGCTCAAGGATGGTTTTGCTGTGATTTCTGAGGATATACAGTCTGCATCTCCATCCAGTCCGGTTTCTCTTCGTGTTACCGGCTCTGTTACCGCTGGTGCATCTGCAGAAGGACTTTATCTTGAACCGGGGACCGCTATCCGAATAATGACCGGTTCCCCGGTGCCCAAAGGGGCTACAGCAGTTGTTGCTGCTGAGTTCACCAGGGATGTTCAGGATGGTTCCGGGAGATCGGTGCAGGTGGTGGCAGATGCCTTTTCTGGCCGTAATATTCTCAGGAAGGGAGAGGATATAGAAGAGGGGGAGTTACTCTTGGAGGCGGGCAGAAGATTGGAACCTCCTGCTATAGGGCTGCTTGCTGCAGCTGGAGTTAGCCATGTGCAGGTGTACCGTTTGCCCGAAGTGGTTATCGCCGCTGTAGGCAGTGAGCTCGTTATGCCTGGAGAGCCGGTAAGACCAGGCCAGATAGCGGCCAGCAACATGATAACCCTGCGGGCAGAGCTCCAAAAGGCAGGCATTCATCCGACAACCGTCCTGTTCAAAGATAATCTGGAGTCCCTGAAACAGAGCTTTCAGCAGTTGCTGGATGAATATGATGTAATTCTCACCTGTGGAGGGGTTTTGGACGGAGATAAAGATTTTACTGTCCGGGCCATGGAAGAACTCGGGGTGGAGATGATCTTCAGAAGGGTGCGTATCGGCCCGGGGAAAGGGGTATGTATGGGGATGCGGGGAAAAAAGCTGATCATCAACCTGCCTGGGGGACCGCCTTCAAACCATGTGGCTGCAGTTGTTCTTGGGGTGCCGGGAGTAAAGCGGCTCATGGGAAACAGGAATCCCTTTCCTGCCAGGGTATCGGCGACGTTTCACGTCCAGATGAAAGGGGTTTCTCAATGGACACAGTTCGCTTATGTGAAACTTGAGATCAAGGATGGTGTGTTTCATGTGAAACATCCTGGTGGCAGGAGCCGACTGATGGATATGGCCTTATCCGATGGCCTGGCCGAGCTTCCTGTGGGTCAGGAGAGGATAGATAATGGAGACAGGGGTGTGGTATGGCTGATTTGATAGACAGTGCCTCAATGGTAAAGATGAAAACAGAGACCAGGGTGCTCACCCCTGAGGGCTCTGCTTCAAGGATTGAGTCCGTGGCCATTGAGGCGCCATATAGGGTGGCCCTCAACGATGAGGAGATGGGAGCCTCAATGGTGTTGCCTGTAGGTCTTGAGGAGTTTGGGCCCGGATTTCTCTTTGGCCAGGGCTGGATCACATCACCAGGCCAGGTGAAGGAGGTGTATGTCTGTTCTGAAGGCAGGATATCTGTTTATGCAGACGTGCCAGAAGAGCAGGGCAAAAAGGAGTTTATTATCACATCCGGTTGCGGTGGAACAGGCAAGATCTCGCGGGATGTCCTGGAAGGGGACTTGGGCAGCCCCTTGGAGTATTCCATCAGCTTTGATGAGATCCGAAAGTTTATCATGCAGGTGCTGAAGGCATCGAGTCTTGGCCTTGAGACCCACTGTGTTCATGGGTGTGGCCTCTGGTCTGGAGGAAGGTTACAGGCCTTTTATGAGGATGTCGGCAGGCATAATGCCGTAGATAAGGTGATTGGAGCCATCCTGTTGGGCAGGGTGCCGGCAGCAGGCGCAGTTTATACCACAGGCAGGTTGACCTCTGACATGGTTCTGAAATGTGCTCGTATTGGTATTCCCATAGTTATGTCCAGGACAGCGCCCTCATCTCTTGGGCTGGCAATAGCAAGGCGTGCAGGCATAACCCTGGCAGCCTATGCCAGACCTGACAGAGTCAATGTATTTCATGCTCCGGAGCGGATAGTCTCATGACCACTGCTTACAGTATGGCTGTGATGGCCGGTGTGGGGATCTCATGAGCGGCGAAAAGGGCCAACCCTCTGTTTCTGAAAAAGGTTCTCCTGCTGCCATGAATCTGGTCTGGTTCTGGCTTATCGCCATTTCTGTGGTGGTCGCGGCCTTCAACGGCAGAATGGAGGAACTCACTACAGGATCTTTTGAGTCAGCCAAGACAGCAGTAAATCTTGCCATAGGTCTTATAGGGGCCATGGCACTCTGGTTGGGACTGGTGAAAATAGTCGAAGAGGCAGGCTTGATGGAGCTGGTCGCAGGACTGTTCAGGCGTGTTCTTGTCAGGCTGTTCCCTCAGGTTCCTGAGCGGCATACTGCCATGAGCGCCATGGTAATGAATCTCTCTGCCAATGCCCTTGGTCTCGGCAATGCGGCAACCCCTTTAGGAATAAAGGCCATGGTGGAGCTGGATAAACTCAACCCTGAAAAGGGCCGGGCCACCAGTGCCATGTGTCTCTTCCTCGCAATCAATACCTCCAGTGTAACCCTTCTTCCCCTTGGTGTAATCGGCGTCAGGGCAGCGGCAGGGGCATCAGAGCCAGCAAGTATCATCATCCCTACCCTTTTTGCAACAATATGCTCTACGGCTGTAGCCATTACCGCCTGTAAGCTGTTTGAGCGGTTTTATGATGGCAGCTTCCAGTCAGAATCTATCCTTAATAGTGATTCTGCAGATGGACCGTCAGAAGATAATGGCCAGAATACAAATTGGACTCCTACCGGTAATGGAAATGAAAGCAAAGGGCTTTATCCACCTGGCCCTGTCACCGTATGGGCGGTACGATTGCTCTTTGTTTTGATATTGGCAGCGGCTCTCTGGAAGCTGTTGCAAGGGCCGTTTCTTCCGGTAATGCAGGAGATAGTCTCTTTCTGGATAGTGCCTGTGCTCATGTTGGCCTTTGCTGCCTACGGCTATATAAAAGGAGTTCCTGTATATGAGGCTGGTTCTGAAGGGGCAAAAGAGGGGTTCAACGTGGCAGTAAAGATTATACCCTTCCTAGTTATGATTCTGGTGGCCGTGGGGATGTTCAGGGCCTCCGGCGCCTTTGACTTTCTATCAGCGCTGCTCTCTCCTGTTACAGGGATATTGGGCTTTCCTGCTGATGTTTTGCCAGTTGCCCTGCTAAGACCCCTGTCAGGTTCAGGGGCCTTTGGTCTCATGAGTGAGATAGTGTCCCGGGCTCCGGACAGCTTCAGTGCCTATTTGGCTTCCACTCTTCAGGGTTCTACAGAGACAACATTTTATGTCTTGGCAGTCTATTTCGGGGCAGTAGGCATAAAAGACCCGAGACATGCGGTAGCAGCGGCCTTGAGCGCAGATCTGGCTGGGGCCTTGGCAGCGCTATTCATCTGCAGGTTGACCTATTGATCAGGCAAGAAGCGGAGATCACTTGTTGGCAGCACGCTTCGCCCGGTCATACCACTTGAAATAGTCAACGGTCCCCCTTTTCCCTGATTCTATCAACTCCTGTTTTTTCTTGTCGCTGATATTGAAATCCGTGGTCTTGACTCCAAGGGTGTCAATATAGATGGTTCGCTGCCAATCATCGCTGTGCAGATGGTAGTTTTCCTGGGCATCTTTCATAGTGATTACCATGCGAACAATATAATCGAAAATGTCCTTTATCTCATGGTGCTTTGGAGCGGCATGATCCCGAAACATGGAGATCTCTTCCTTGGCGTCCAGTCTGAATCCAAGGGTTTGCTTATTATAAACATATTTGGATATGGGGCGTTCTATCTCTGCAAGTTTTTTGTTGATGCGGTCATAATAGTCTGTTTTCCTGGCGAGCTGCCCAGAAACATATTTTTCCCTGTCGAAAAGCTTTATGGGATAGTTTCTCAGAACACCACCATCCACATACACATCATCCCGCAAGCTCCTGATGGCCCGAAAAAACAGGGGGATGGACATGGAGATTCTGACAGCGTCAGCTACACAGGTCCTGGGCGTGTGTTCATTTGAAAAAATTTCAGAGAATCCGGTAGAGATGTTGGTGCCAAGAAGGTAGAGTTCCCTGAAGTCGCGGCGGGTTTTCAGGGCATGGATATCTGCGAAGGTTGCATCGGAATTGCCGGTCTTTTCTCTTATCAGACCCCCGATCCACTGCCGGAAATAGTCGCCTTTATACCATCCGAACTGGGTAAGCAGCCTGTTGGTGTCTCGAATCATGCCCCAGGAATCATCGAGGAAGTTTTTGAAATCGAGATCCCACAGGATATCCTTTATCTCCTTGAGGGAATAGTTGAGTCCCATGAGTACTGCTGTAATGGCGCCTGCAGAGGTGCCTCCGACTCGTTGGATGGAGGGGAGAATTTCTCTCCTTTCCAGCTCTTCGAGGGAGCCGATATATGCAATCCCCTTTACTCCACCACCTTCAAAGACCAGGTTCTGGAAATGATACCTTTTCATGATTCAAGCCTCCTTTTCCCGGTAAAGGATCACTAATGATCTTCCTGTCACGATTGCAGTCCTGACAGATGGATACAGAAAATTTTACATCATCCCTTCCTGTTTTGAGGGTAGTGATATTCCCTGTCTGTGTGAAGCCCTAAAAGGCAGAGTAGTAAGGAATTAGTCTCGATAATCTCTCTGTTGAAAACAGCATCTCTTTGGTTTAACGTGGTTTTATATCTATGTTGTATATGGCAGCAATAGAAAAAATAAATCGATTTTGCACACATGAAAGGGATAGTCTATGAAAAATTCTACAGACAGATTTTCTGATATTGAAGAGGTGTTGATCAGACATCTCAGACTCTACCACTATCCAGTGGCAATATTTTTTGAAAGGGATGGCAAAGAACAGATCAGTGCGGAAAAAAGACCCAAAAACCGGCTTAGTTTTTGTCAGCTTTTGGCACATGTTCGACAGGTTGGAGGTAGTCTGCGCCTTTATCCCAAGTTCCTTGGCTGTGCAACTGCCGCAGATCTTTTTGGTTTCTCAAGGGAAGAGGAGAAATCGCTCAAGACACTGAATAAGTATGTTAGCAGAGATGCGTCTGAGAGATTCTATGCAGACAGGCCGAGGTTTGCGCCTGGCACAATCTCTTCAGTAGCTCTATGCACTCTTGGCAGGTGCGATAAGGAGCCAGATGGTGTCATAATGGTAGTTGATTCGCTTCAGGCCATGCATCTTCTTGATTTTTATGCCAAAGCAGTTGATAAACCGGACATCCCTCTTGGGCATAGCGTGAACGGTGCTGCTTGTGCCAACACCGTCAAGGCCCTGAAGCAGGGAGCTCCACAATTGGCATTCCCCTGCCCAGGGGCCTTTACTTCTGGAAAGATGGAGCGAGGAGAGGTGGTGCTATCCTTTCCATGGGAGGCGTTTCAGGCTACGGTGCAGGTGGTATTCCAGAGGGCCGAGAAGGGAAAATTTTCCCTGCTGGGCGGCCCCCAGTTGGTTGGGGACGATGTATGCCGGAATTGCCCTTTGATTCGCTTTCATGAGTCCTAAGTGCCTATCTGCCCAA
>Ga0256840_1003859_pt1 | contig 11704 bp, 10 predicted proteins | sample 355202metaG_FD_185969 | JGI IMG/M metagenome (GOLD analysis project Ga0256840, IMG submission 185969) | Hydrothermal vent microbial communities from Mid Atlantic Ridge, Atlantic Ocean - 355-202 | ecosystem: Environmental > Aquatic > Marine > Hydrothermal vents | place: Atlantic Ocean: Mid...
TTTAAAACACGATTTGCTGGAAATAACAGGTTTTGATAACATAACCTTTCAGCCTAATTCAGGAGCATCCGGAGAATATACAGGCTTAATGATTATTCGTGCTTACCACAGAAACAATAATGAAGAGCAACGAAAAACTGTTTTAATTCCGTCTTCCGCACACGGAACAAACCCGGCGAGTGCCGTTATGGCCGGGATGGATGTTGTTATCGTATCGTGCGATAAGAACGGGAATATTGATATTGACGACCTGAAAGCAAAAGCCGAAAATTACAAAGATACGCTTGCTGCACTTATGGTAACTTATCCCTCAACACACGGAGTATTTGAGAGTCAAATAGTTGAAATGTGTAAGATAATTCATGATAACGGCGGACAGGTTTATATGGACGGCGCTAATATGAATGCACAAGTAGGAATAACAAATCCTGCTGCAATAGGAGCTGACGTTTGTCATTTAAATTTGCATAAAACATTTGCAATACCTCACGGAGGCGGCGGTCCCGGAGTCGGTCCTGTAGCCGTTGCAAAACATTTATCTGATTTCTTACCCGGACACAGCATAGTAAAAACCGGAGGAAAAAAGGCTGTTAATGCAATAGCAGCTTCACCCTACGGGAGTGCAAGTATTTTGCCGATAACGCACGGATATTTAAAAATGCTCGGAAAAGAAGGATTGCTGGAATCTACGCGTACAGCAATTCTTAATGCCAATTATATTGCAGCATCACTTAAAAAATACTTTGATATTGTATATACCGGAGAAACCGGGTATGTGGCTCATGAAATGATTTTAGAATGCAGAAATTTTAAACAAGAAGCAGATATAAACGAGTCTGATATAGCAAAACGTTTGATGGATTACGGTTTTCATGCACCGACATTGTCTTTTCCGGTTCACGGCACATTAATGGTTGAACCCACCGAAAGTGAATCTAAGGAATCTATGGATACTTTTATTGAAGCTATGATTTCAATTTATAACGAGATTCAGGATATAAAAAACGGAAAAGCCGACAGAGCGGATAATGTTTTAAAAAATGCACCGCACAGTGAGCAGGTTTTAATTTCTGATAATTGGGAACATTCTTATTCAAGGGAAAAGGCAGCATACCCATTGCCTCATATAAGGGAAAATAAATTTCAAATACCGGTAGGAAGAATAGATGATGCTTACGGCGACAGAAATTTAATGTGCACATGCGAACCGATTGAGTCTTATATGTGAAAATTTCGGTATTCCGGAGAAACGTAAGAATAATTATACGAATTATTTCTCTTTTTATAAATCAAGTGTACGCTTGCGGGCTTTTTAAGTTTGGGTGCGGTTCTTTTCTGAAATTTACTCGGCATCAATTGTCTTTGTCAGCAGTAATGACTTGCAACCGTTTGTGAGAATATACAATTTCCGTATCTGTTTGTTTACGATGCTGCACACGCTTTTAATTTGTGTAAAAAGTAAATGTTTTTTACGCATCATATTTGTTAAGTAAATTTTAAGCCGACGATGCCTGTTACTATCAACAAGGCAGAAATCATTCTCCAAATACTTGAAGAGTCTCCGAAAAACACGATACCGATAAATAAGGTTCCTATTGCTCCGATTCCTGTCCAAACTGCATATGCAGTTCCTATCGGAATTGTTTTTTGAGCATACCAAAGAAGTATTCCGCTCATAATCATCGAAACTATTGCTAAAATAAATCCGAAAATTTTTGAAGACATAGTTTGTGATAATTTTAATCCTAACGGCCAGCCGATTTCAAAAATTCCTGCCAAAATCAAATAAAACCAATTCATTTTTTAAGTATTACTAAAATGCAGAAGCCCTGCATAAATTCCTGTTTTACGGCAATTGCCAATCTGCCCGGCTGTAATGTTAATTTTGCGGTAAAGATCTTGGTGTTTTTATGACAAAGTGGTGATTACAAATGTATTAATGTTCCTATTTCTTTACCCTCAATAACTTTTTTCAGGTTTCCGGGAGTATCCATATCGAAAACATATATAGGCATATTGTTTTGACGACACATTGTAAATGCTGTTGTGTCCATTATTTTCAATTCTTTTTCAATAATTTCTCCGAAAGATATTTCTTTAAATTTCACGGCATCGGAGGTTTTTTCGGGGTCGGCACTGTAAACACCGTCAACCCGCGTACCTTTAAGCAGTATGTCTGCTTCAATTTCCAGAGCTCTTAATGCGGCTCCGGAATCGGTCGAAAAATAAGGGTTTCCCGTGCCTCCTGTTAATAAAGTAACTTTTCCTTGTTTCAATGCTTCAACAACTTTGGTTTTGGAGTAGCGTTCTCCGGCAGGTCCGGTGTTAAATGCCGTAAAGAGCTTTGCCTCTTGTCCTATTGCCTCAAAAGCCGACTCTAATGCTAAGCCGTTTATTATTGTGGCTAACATTCCCATATAATCGCCTTTAACCCTGTCAAAGCCGAGTTCTGTTCCGCCTATACCTCTGAAGATGTTTCCGCCTCCTATAACAATGCCTGTTTCTGTACCGAGTTCGGCAATTTCTTTAATTTGTTTTACGTAAGAGTTAAGTATTTCGGTATCAATACCGGTTCCGCTTTTTCCGGCAAGCGACTGTCCGCTTAATTTTAACAGTATCCGTTTGTATCTCATTTTTTTTGAATAAAAATTAAAATGTAAAGTTATAAAGTTCCGGGAAATAATAAAGGGTGAAAGAGAAGAATATAGGCATTTCGGGCTTACTGCCTTTTTTTATGTCTTAAAAACGGGAAATTACTCCTCTTTTTTTCTTAAATTGCGTCTTATTAAATATACGGCAAAAGCAATTATCGTAAATAAATAAAAATACCAACTGTCTTTGAGTGACACATAAATTGTTTTATGTACTGCAGAACTTAAGCTCATTGCTGACACAACAAGCCAAAGTATTTCGCGGGCTTTTGATTGTTTTGGTTTCATTTTTAAATTTTCATACCTATAAGCAGAATATCGTCTATTTGGAGGTTTTCTCCCTTCCATTTGTTCAGGATTTTTTCTGCTATTATTTTTTGTTCGCTAAGAGGCAATTTATGTATGTGCAGGAGCATTTCCCGAAATCTTCTTGAGTTAAACTTTTTTTGATTTTTTCCTCCAAACTGGTCGGCGTAACCGTCGGAGAATAAATATATTATATCGTTAGGCTTAATACTTACATATTTGTTTTTGAAAGAAATATCATTTAATTTTTTATTATAACCAACCGGCATTCTGTCTGCGTCAATTTTTGTAAGGTTATTACTTCTGATAATGTAAGCCGGGTTATTTGCTCCGGCAAAGTTAATTTTCATGTCCTTTTTGTCTATAATAACAACAGATATGTCCATCCCGTCTTTTCTTTCCTCTTCTCCGTGAGAAGTAAGAGTCGTTATTATTTTTTTTCTTAAAGATGTTAATATATCCGCAGCATTAATTTCTGTTGTTGTTTTGTTTATATCTTTCACTATTTCATTTAAAAATGATATACCCAGCATACTTAAAAAGCCTCCGGGTACCCCGTGTCCCGTACAATCTGCGGCTGCAACGACAAGCTTGTTTTTTGACTCGCTTATCCAGTAAAAATCACCGCTTACAATGTCTCGCGGTTTAAACAGAATGAAAAATTCAGAAAGATATTTTTTGTATATACCTGTGTCTGAAAGTGCAGCTTTTTGTATTCTGCCGGCATATCTTATGCTGTCCGTAATTTCTTTGTTTTGAATTTCTATTTTTTGATATTGTATATATATTTCTTGATTTTGGTTTTGAATCAGTCGATTTTGCTTTTCTATTTCGGCAGTTCTTTCTTTTACTTTAAGTTCTAATATTTCATTATACTCTTTTATTTTTCGTTGTTTGGTTCTGTAAAATGCTGAAATTCCTAAAGAAACCAAGGCTAAAAACAGTATAAATATACTGATAAGAAACCATGTTGTTTGCCACATCGGCGGTTTTACTTCAACAGAAATTTTTAAAGTTTCGCTTTTTTCATTTAAAGCATTAATTGCATAAATTGAAAGTACGTGTTTTCCCGGTGTTAATTCGGGAACGGTAAAAAACGGTTTTTCGGTTTCTAAAAACTCATTTTCATCGGCAACGTCTATTCCGTAAAAATATTTTACAAAACCTTTTTTCAAATATCCCGGAGAGGAAAGGCGGACGGTTATGTTTTTATAATTACTGTTTAATTCCAAAAACCCGCTATTATTTTCAAAAGTATTTCCGTTAAAATCTTTTATGCTTGTTATAAATATTTTAAACTTATTATTATTTGCTGTGTTTGTCGGTTTAATCTGAAATATTTCATTATTCCCGGATATTATCCATATATCATTAGTTTTGTCAACGGTTATTTTTTTTATATTATCGAAAACCCATGCATATTTCAGGTGGTGCAGGGTGTCAGAAACATTACATTTATATAAAACGTTACTTCCGAGATTAAGGGTAAAGCTGCTGTCGGTCAGTATATAAACTTTATTTGCGTCATTCAGGTATTTTGTTAGTTCTGTGTCTCCCGTAAGGGTTTCGGTTTTATTGTTAAAATAAAAGGCTTTTGAATTTGTCAGGAAAATATATTTATTTTTCTTTTTGCTTATTATAATATTCTCCTCAACACCTGAATTTAGTTTAAAAACCTCAGCTGAAACAATTGATGAACCGAATGTTTTAAGTTTATATACTTTTTGAGTTCCCGCAGCCCAAAATACAGAATCATTTACCGTAAAAATTGACTTTACCGTTGTATTTTTAAACAGGCTTCCGCCTAATTTTTCAGCAATAAATTGATTGTTATAATAACTAACCTTATAGACACCTTGAGAAGAGCTTACGTAGAAAGTGTTGGTGTTTTGTCTGCAACTTATGTCATATACATATGCGTCCGGAATAACAGGAACAGGACTCGGGCTTGTTTTACCTATGAAAAATAAACCCGAATTTGTACTTATAAGTAATCCGTCGGCGTATTCCGTGAGTGCCTTGCTTTTACTGTTTATTCCTTCAATTTTTTTATAAATAAATTTTGCGGAGTGCAGTTCGTATATTTTTTTGTATTCCGTTACGGTTTTGTATTCTGTTTTATACAAATACTCGGGATTTTCTTCGGTTGTTACAGAGGCTGCATCTTTTTTTCTTTGTTTTTCAATTGTTTTTTTATCAGAGGTGGGGGCTTCAATAACACTTTCTTTTTCTTTCTTTTTTTTTCTTTTTTTCCAACGTTTAAAAAAACTGCGGTCTTCTTTTTCTGTGATATCTTCATTGTTATTATCCTCATAAATATCGGATGATATTTTATCATTTTTTTCGCTTGTAAAATCTTTTTTATCTTGAGATTTTACTTTTTTAGTGTATTTAATACGCTTGCTTTCCGCAACCTTTACCTCTTCATAGCTCTTAATTTCCGATAGTTTGAATAATCCTTCGCCTGTCGCTACATATAAAGTGCTGTCAAAGAATTTAACTGCATTTATGTTTCCCTGTAAGCCCGGAAAACTGCTGAAGTTTTTAACCGGAATATCAAAAGCGACTCTGCTTGTTCCGTATTCGTGAGCTACCCATAACCCGCCTGTTTTATCTGTTGCAAAAGCAAAAATTTCATCGTCCGGCAGTCCGGTTATATAATTTAGGGTGTTTTTTGTTTTTCCGGTTTCCTTTTCTAAAATAACGGCACCGCCGTTTAAGGTTGTAACAACGAACAAATCGTCATTAAAATTACCGCCTCCGTTAATAATGCTTTCTTGTATATATTCTTTGGAATCGGTTTCAAAAGGACTGTAGCTTGTTCCGTTAAAAATGTAAATCTTGTTATTACTCAATCCTAAAATAATTTGATTTTTATACGGAACATTAAAAAGGATTTTATTTTTTGAAAAAAGCGAATCGCTTGTTACATCAACTAAGGATCCGTCAATAAAACTTGCCAGGCCTGTCCCCTGAAAGTTTACAAAAAGTTTATTGTTAAACAAGAATATACCGGTTATAAATTTATCTTTCTCAATAAAAAGTTCTTTTATTTCTTCAGTTTTAATGTTATAAGACACAATTTTATGTTTGCCTGAAAAAAATACTTTGTTTTTATCCGCGATAACATTTTCATAAGAATTGTTATCGTGCTTTATATCGGAAAGAGACCGGTAAGAATAATTTCCGTTTTTATTTTTTGAGACAATACCGAATCCTTTTTTACAAGCTAAGTAAAATGTATTTTCTGTTACGTCTTTTTTTATCATATTCGGCGACTCGGGTATTTCAATATTTTGTTCGGTTTCTCCGTCAAAAAAACTTATCCCCGAATTATCGGCAAATACCATTATTCCGTAATTGTCTGAGCATATTGATTTTATATGCTTTTGCTTAAAGTCGGTAAAGTTGGTTATGTAGGGATAACCTTCCGGGAGTTTATTGATGGTACTGTCTTTTTTTATTTTTTTATTTTTTTTTATTGTGGTTTGACTTAGCTTGTTGATAACCTTGTAATTAAGTATATGTCCCGAGAAAATAAAAAAACTTGAAAGAATCAGAATTGTGTATGAAATAAAGTGTTTCATATGAAATGACGGTTCTTGTATTTTGTTAATGCAATTAACAATACGATGATTTTACCGAAAAGGTTTCAGAAACGGTAAATATACCTTAAATTTAATTAAAATAAAAAATCGAACATGTTTTATAAAAGGAAAAAATATAAAGTATAACTTTGCGGGCTATAATGAAAATATTTAAAAAGATACTGATTTATATTGCAACAGCACCTGTTAAGTTTTATAAATATGCAATTTCCCCGTATACCCCGGCAAGTTGCAGACATGTTCCTACGTGTTCGGAATATGCTATAGAAGCAATTAATATTCATGGGGTTAAGGGTGTTTGGATGGCTGTTAAGCGAATTTCAAAATGTCATCCTTGGGGAACCTCGGGTTACGATCCGGTTTTACCCAAAGGAATGCGTAAAATAAAAGTTAAAAAGATTGATATTAATAAATATAACAACCCTGATGTTCCTAAAGTTTAACATAAATTATTTACTTACAGTGATTACGGTAACATTGGGGCTGATTATTTACCCTTGGACAAAGGAAATTGATAAATTCAGGGCAGATGATGTAACATGGGATATTTTAAGTCTAACGATAAAAACAGAAAAATTTGATGTCTCGTCTTTTTCTTTTTTACCGAATTACAAAATTTCGGAAGAAATAAAAAAATTAGACGGGCAAAAAATCAGAATAAACGGGTTCTTTAAAAAAGAAGGACATGCCGGACACCTTGATTACTTCCTTACGGAAACAGTTACGGATGTTTGTTTTATGTGTAATCACGATGAGCATTATAATTTTATTAAGCTGATTCCGGAAACTGAAAATAAACAGCTGTTTGACACATTAAAAAATGACAAACTGATTAAAGTTTCGGGAGTCTTTGAAATAAATACTAAAATAAAAGCACACCCGATATTTTTATTGAAAAAAGTTCGTTTAGATAAAATTATAAAACAGAATTGATTATGTTCTTATTGACAGTATTAAAACAGGCTCTTACAATTACGGTTTTTGTTTTGGTGATGATGATTGTAATTGAATATATCACTGTTCGGTTTAAAGGGATAAAAAATAAAAAGCTGCCGTCTAACCCGTACTTTCAAATTTTATTTGCCGTATTTATGGGGTTAATTCCCGGATGTTTAGGCACTTATGCCGTTGTTTCTATGTATATTCACGGAACAATAAGTTTGGCGGCACTTACGGCGGCATTTATTGCAAGCTCCGGAGATGAGGCATTTATAATGTTTTCAATGATACCGGAAACAGTTGTTAAACTTACGGTCATTATTTTATTTACGGCTGTTATTACGGGTGTCATAGTTCATTTTATTTCAAGAGGCAGAATGTATAAAGGAAAATCTGCAGCACATAAATTTATTCATCAGGACGAACCTAAGTGTCTTTCACACAACTTTAAAACATTACCGAGCCAGCTAAAACATATTATTTGGCAAAGAGCGGTAATTATAATTTTCGGAGCAGGCTTTTTGGCGGTATTATTATTTTTCGGAGACGGACACGAGCACGGTTTTCATATAATAGAAAATACCGACAGTAATATCACCCATGAGGAGTGGGGCTGGGAACGTATTATATTCTTTGTTGTTACGGTTATCGGATTATTTATGGCTTTTACCGTTACCGATCATTTCCTGAAAAAACATTTGTGGGCTCACGTAATAAAAAAACACTTTTTGAGGTTATTACTTTGGACTTTTTCTGCGTTTTTTATTCTTCATTTTTTAAATGAGTATATGGATGTAAAAGAAATTATAAAAGGAAATGTTTATATCGTTTTATTAATTGCGGCAATAGTAGGAATGATACCCGAAAGCGGACCGCATATTATTTTTATCAGTATGTTTGCAGCAGGGCTTATTCCGTTTCCCGTATTACTTACGAATTCAATAGTTCAGGACGGACACGGCTCTATTCCGCTTCTTGCCGAATCAGGAAAAAGTTTTATTTTGGTAAAACTAATTAACTTTGTTGCGGGTCTGTCTCTTGGTTACATTTTACTAATTTTATCATAATCCCAAATTTAAAACACAAAAAGATGAAAAAGTATCTTATTTTATTGCTCATTCCTTTGTTTTTTTCCTGCGGAAAAAGCAAAGAAGAAATTCGCTTGGAAAAAATGGTTGACAGCTTGCAAAATATTACTTTGCAAGATAAAGAATCCATAAATGAATATTTGAAAGTTTTTAACGAAATACAGGAAAATATTAATGCAATTAAAGAAAAAGAGAATATTATTACGACAAAAACAGCAGGTGATAACGAATTACAGGAAACAGACATTGATGCTATTAACAACGATATTCTTGCAATTTATGAAATGATGCAGGAAAATAAGCAAAAATTAGCATACCTGAGAAGGAAATTAGACAAATCAAATTCAAAAAATTCAGAACTTAAAAAAACAATTCAATTACTTAACGGCAATATTGTTCAGAAAGATTTAGAGTTAGCAGACTTAAGAACCAAGTTGGCAGAGAAAAATATAGATATAAATCGGTTAAATGCCCAAATTGATTCTATAAGCAAAAGTTTTAACGAACTTTCTTTGGAGAATGAGAGTAAAGACGTTATTATTGAATCTCAAGAGACACAAATGAATACGGCGTTTTTTATAATCGATACCAAAAAGAACCTTAAAACCAAAGGTATTTTAGAGTCTGACGGCGGATTTATAGGAATAGGAAGTAATACGAAAGTCAAATTAAAAGAGTCGGAATTTAAACAAATTGACATTAGGGAAACACTTGAGTTTGACCTTAGAAAAGCTAAAAAAGTTCAGTTAATAACCGATCATCCGGAAAATTCATACAGGTTTGACAAAACCGAAAACGGCAGATATGACAAATTAGTTGTTACAAATCCGGAGGAATTTTGGAAAATGTCCAAATATTTGGTTATTTCAACAAAATAAAAAGCTGCAGACACAGTATTCGATTGGCTTACGGTCAATCGGATACTGTTTTACAAAGAGGATAAAAAAGCCGTAAGATTTTGTTCCGGTTTTAGGTTTAGCTTTTTTCTTAATCTTGACCGTGCAACTTTTATGCTTTCTACGCTTTGAAATAAGACTGCGGAAATTTCTTTACTGTTCATTCCTAACCTTAAAAAAGAGCACAGGTTAATGTCAGAACCCGTAAGGTGAGGAAATTTTTCCAATAACTTTTCATTAAAGCTGCTGTTTGTTGATTTCATTATCAAATTAAACTTTTGCCAAGAATCTTGCTTTACTTTTTCGTTTATACAGTCGATTATATATTTAAGGAGTTTTTGGGTTTCTGTGTCTTTACAGCCTGCTTTTTCACTAAGCACTTCTAATTTTTTAACAATTTTAAGGTTAAATTTATTGTTTCGCACAAGCATTAGTGCATTTTCGGCAATTTCTCTGTTTTTGTTTTCAACTATTTTTTTGCTGTAACCTGATATTCTTATAACAGACTGAACGCGAGCAACAAGTTCAATTTCATTAATGGGTTTTCTGATATAATCCGCAGCCCCGGCTTCAAGAGCCGATTTTAAATCTTTTGGCGACTGCATAATTGCCGTAGCCATAATTACGGGTATTTCTTTCGTTGCTTTATCTGCCTTAAGTTTTTTTATTAATCCTATTCCGTTAAGTCCGGGCATATCCCAATCGGTAATTATTAAGTCGGGAAGCTTGTTTTTTGCTGTTTTAAAAGCAATATTGCCGCAATTAGACTGATAAAAAATGTAGTCCGGGTTACTTTCCGATAAAATATCTGCCATATTATTTATTATGTGCGGATCGTCATCAACTAACAGTATCTTATTTCCTGTATAATGCTTCATAAATGCTGTTTTTTAATTTGTTCTGTCAATTTATTATACAAATCAGAATTGCAGTTATAAACAGCTTCACTCATTTTGTTTTTCCAGTTTTTAATATTCAAGGAAAACGATTGGTCTATTTTATTGATAATTTTTCTTAACTCGCTTATTTCATAAATGCTTGTTCTTTTAAAATCTTGGTAAAAAGTAGACAAATAATCCAGCTCGTCTTCATTAAAAATAATACTTTCATTTATTTGTGCTGTTTTACGGATGTCTTTAGACTTTTGAGACAGAATAACGGGTAAACCAAATGCAAATTCTGTAAACCTGCCCGGAACAGACCTTACGGTTATACTGCTTCCGTGAGCTTCTACAGCCATTTTACAAAAAGTAAGTCCTATGCCTGTTGAGCGTGCTTCTCCGGTTTTTCTGGCAATTATTTGGCTGAACTTATTAAATATCAGAGGAATTTTTTCTTTAGCTATACCTATTCCGTTATCAATAATTTTTATTATTACAGTGTCTTTTTTGTTTGTATTTCTTTCACATTCTATTTTTACGGTCCCGTTTTTATGGCTGTATTTTACGGCATTAGAAAGTAAATTAACAAAAACTCTTTTCAAAATGTCTGCATCTGCTTTCACAAAAATATCAGAAAGGACATTGTTTTTTAACTCTATGTTTTTGTAAGCTGCAAAATAAGAAACTTCATTTATTGCATTTTCTGATATTTCATATAAAAAAACAGGTTTGATATTTAACGGCATTACCATTCCTTCATATTTTTGAATGTCAAGAATATTGTCAACCATTGTAAGTAATTGCTTTGCAAAAAAAGAAACTTCATTATCGTTACTTAAACTTATTATATTGCTTATAGGATTTTTAAGGTCGTGAATAATCATATTCGTAAGCCCTTCTCTTAATAAAGAAGTTTCTTTTAATTCTCTGTTCAAAACTATCAGGTCAATGGTTTTTTGCGTTATACGGTCTTTTTGTTTTTGAATTTTTTCTCTTTGTGCAGAAATTTCTTTATTTTTTTCAGACAACAGAATATTTGCTTGTTTTAATTTTCTTTTTGAGCGTAAAGTGAAGATGATGAGCAATGTAAGAACAAAAAACAAGACGATAAAAGCATAAGGAATTAAAACCGCACTATTCAAATTTAAAAACATTTTGCCGTATAAATTAGTCGAGTTTAAGACTATAATTGAAACAAATATAAAAACTTTTTCAATTACTGAAATTCAAACACTTAAGATTATTGTTAAAATTTGTTTATTTTTGCCGAAAATATTTTTATTATGAATAAAATAATACATACAAACAAGGCTCCTGAAGCAATAGGGCCTTACA
>Ga0256840_1003860_pt1 | contig 11700 bp, 22 predicted proteins | sample 355202metaG_FD_185969 | JGI IMG/M metagenome (GOLD analysis project Ga0256840, IMG submission 185969) | Hydrothermal vent microbial communities from Mid Atlantic Ridge, Atlantic Ocean - 355-202 | ecosystem: Environmental > Aquatic > Marine > Hydrothermal vents | place: Atlantic Ocean: Mid...
GTGTAGATTATTGTATGTATTGGGTCAGATAAAACGCTATTTATACCGTATGGCGTTGTAAAGTAGTAGGCAATCCCGTCTATTGCTCTACCATTTACATAATGTCCCAGTATTGGAAAACCTGCTTTATCAAGAACCATTCCAATAAGTTGGACATTTGCAAAGAATGCAGCAGCGAATATCACTGGAATGTTTGATACATATACGAATTTTATAGGATACTTTCCAACTGCACCCCTGACCCTTCCATGGGCAAGTGGTATTTCAACTCTCATACATTCAGCATATACAGCTATAAGGAATACTACTATCGTCCCAATTATTGGAAGTAAAAACTCAATGGATGTGAATATAGAGCCTTCCATTAAAGCCCCCAAAGCTTTCCATAAATATCCTTCTGGACCAATTGCCCCAACAAATATTGTCTGAGATACTCCTGCGGCAATAAAGAGCCCGATACCTGAGCCAATACCATACCTTGATACAATTTCATCCAAATAAATTAACAATATTGCTCCAATAGCGAACTGTATCATTACAGTTATATAGAGTGGAATAGAACTTAAACCAAATATTCCTGCAAACATTGCAGCCTCTAAGAAACACATAAATATTGCAAATCCTTTTTGAAGTGCCTGAAACATTGCTCTATTGTCAGGTTTTGATAGATCTAATTTTATTATTTCAGCCCCTACTAAGAGTTGCATTATAATACCTGCTGTTACAATTGGACCAATACCTAATGTAATTAGTGTCCCCATTTTTGAAGCAGTTACTGTCTGCCAGAATTGGAATTGTGGTGGAAGTTGTGCTCCCCCAGTATATACATCAATTGTTCCCATTATAAAATATAGAACTAATACTATAAATGTCCATTTTAGTTTTTCCTTAAATGGAATGTCCCTTGTAGGTCGTTTAACCTCAGGAATATATTCCAATATTGGTCTTATTTTATGTAAAAATTCTTCCAAGATTACCACCGTTTGTTAGACTGTTATTACTATTTTTATTAATGTAAATTTATATTGTGGATTTTTATATATTGTAGATTTTTAGGATATATTCCTAAATTAATTTATTTATAAAATTCTTAGTAAAAATATTCTCATTATATGATATATTATATATAATGAAAATTGGGCTTAATCTCACATAAAATAGTTTAACATTAAAAAAGAAGGTGTATAAACATTATTATTATAAAAATTAAAAAAATTATTAATATTAGTATTTATATTAATTATATTAATAAATTTAAATTTATAATTATTATTTTTTAAATCTAAAATTGTATCTATCATTTGCTCATTGGAAAATGCAATAAATAATAAAAATATGATAATTAATTTATTATAGTTCAACAACCTCTCCACCAGATGACTCTATTTTTTCCCTTGCATTTTCGGAAAACTCTATTGCCTTTATTACCATTGGTTTGGATAATTTACCACTGCCTAAAACTTTTTCATATCCAAGTTCTGTAATATCAACTACTACTTTACCATCTTCACATTTAAAGTTTTCCATATTCTTGGAAACAATTTCATCTATCTGTCCTAAGTTTATTGTTCTTAATTTTTTAACCAATGAAGGGTGTCTCTTAAATCCATACTTACCAAAGTGGTCAGGCATGTACTTTAAAATATGCAACCATTTGTGTTTATGACCTCCTGCTAAACCTCTACCTCCTCTATGTCCTGCCCCTCTGTGCTTCTTAGCAGCACCATAGCCACAGGTTCTACTACCTCTTAATTTTGTGATTTTTCTACTTTTTCTAATCATTTAAATCACCATTACATCATTTTATTTAGGAGATCGTTTATTTTTTCTCCTCTATATCCTAAGGCTCCCCCTACAACAAAAGGCTTTTTAATACCTCCTCTATCATAACCTTTTCTCGGAGGGTGTAATCTAAATACTGGTTTTATTGGAGTGTTTTTCAAAACTATTTCGCCATTTATTATTTTTTCAGATAATTCTTCCACAGACATTCCCATAAGTTCCTTAATCTTTTCCTCATCAAGACGCCTGTTTTTAGACAACCTTCCTCTTTTTAATATTAATTTTATAAGAGTATCCTTATCTATTTCCCCGTATGTAATATAATCCTTAACCTTATTTACCATACCTTTGTATGTTTCTGTTTCAGGAATAACTACACAGTGATTTACCTTATGTAATCTTAACATTTTTAAAGTATCTGCAATATCCCTTCTCACACCTACACTACCTCTTACCCTAACTACTGCATAAGCCATTATAATCACCAATAAAATGTTTTAAAGGTAAAATAATTAAAATTATTATAAAAATAATTATTTTTTATGTTATTTTTTAACTATTATCTCCTTATTATCCTATTTTTTATTAAAAATTATTTTTTTATTTTTATTTTTATTATTTTTTATATTTTTATTTTATATTTTTATTTTACTTTTTATTACTTTTTTATTATTTTTTATTAAAACACTCTACCTTCATTTATACCTAATAACTTCTTATGTTCTGGCATGTTTCTTATTAGGTTAAGGTTTTTAAGAGCGTCAAAGGTAGCCATTGCAAAGTTGTATGTTGTTCTTGTATCCCCAAATGTTTTTGACCATACATCCCTTATACCTGCCAAACCTAAAACTGCCTTGGCAACATCTCCTGCTACCAATCCCACTCCTCTTGGAGCAGGGAGTAAATTTACCTTTACACTACCACAGGAGCCCTTTACAGCATAAGGTATTGAGTGCGGTGTTCCACAACCACATTCCCATGACCCACATCCTGTTTTTATTCTAATTATTGATAACTTTGCCTGAGCAATAGCCTTTCTAATTGCAGGACCTACTTCCTTTGATTTCCCCATCCCTACACCAACATAACCATTTTTATTACCTACAACAACAGTTGCTCTAAACCTTGCCCTTCTTCCTGATTTGTGCATTCTTTGAACTAATGACACATCTAAAACCTGCTCTGATATATCTGGAAGTAATGCATCAACAATTTCAGGTTCTAATATTGGAAGACCATTGTCAATTATATAATCAATATCAGTAATGGTCCCCTCTTTAACCATCTTACCCACTTGTGTTTTAGGCTCCCACGCCTCCATATTGAATCTTTTATCCATACTCATAATAATCACCTTATAATTGGAGAATCTTATTCTTTATTTCTTCCACATGCTCAGGTAAGTTTTCAGGATTTAAGCCTTTTTCTAAATATTTGGAAAATTGCTGCTTATATTTTTCCTCATCTTCCTCCTTCAACATTTCAGCATACTCCTTTATATGATGACCATAAATACGATCTTCCTCAGGTATTACATACTCACCATGTGGGATATAAACCCCTGCATCTAAAACACCCTTTAAAAAGGCAAATACACTTGAACCCTTAGATGACCCTTGAAGACCTATATCCAAAACTCCCTCATCATAACCTTCTTTCATGGCTTTTTTTCCTAACAACAACCCTGTTAAATATGCTGAACATGTGTTTCCACAGTGTCCCTTATATCCTAACTTTTCCAACTCCTTAGAATGGGCAGAAACTACCACTTCATCTCCCTTCTCGTTGTAGAGAATCACCTGCCCAATAATATGGTTAAGAGTTTTTCTAACTACAAACCTTGGTTTTCGTGATAATAACAATTTTAATCTGGACCTATAGTTTGTTTTTCCTTCCCTTCTTCTTCTGAAAGGCACCCTATATTTTGCACTATGTGCCATAAACCATTACCTCCGTTTTTCTTTTACTTATTGATTTTCCTCAGTTAAGTATCCATGCTCTGTCATGTAAAGTTTCATGTGAGACCTACTTCTAAATGCCCCACCTTTAGCCATTTTATACAATTTTCTATATACACTTCTATCTATGACGCCATTTTCTCTCATTTCTTTAAGTGTCTCTCTAAGTGGTCTTATTGTATTTATCCACCTTCTTTTTTTAGGAGTTCTTGCCCCTGCTGACCCTCTTCTTGAACCTGGTCCTTTTCTCCTACCTTTCTTTTTCTGTTCTCTCAATTTATTTGCTCTGGCTCTACTTATACCTTTAATCTGTTTTTTCTTAATAATTCCATCCTTTATAAGTGCTCTAATATCATCCTTTGTGATAGCATCCTTAACATCCGCCAAATAATCAGGATCTATCCAAACCCTGTCAATCCCACATTTTAGGATGGTTGCAGCAATTCTTCTCTGAGTCGATACATCCATAAATAACCACCTATTATTCTTTTATGGTTTTACCTTTATTTCTATTTATTCCTCCTCTCCTTCTTCCTCTACTCCATTACTTTCTTCTCCACTTTCTTCTTCATCGTTTTTTTCATTATTTTCTTCAATTTCTTTCTTAACAACCCTTACCTTTTCAGTTAAAAGTTCTTCTATTTTTTCCTCAGATAGATTTAGTATTTTTATACCTAATTCCTCAGCCCTTTTAATCATTAAAATCTTTTTTCTTCTACCTACTGTGGCACTTATTCTTGCACCTTGTGTTTCAGGATTTAAACTTTCTAATTCCTTTAAATTATGAACAAGAACATCCTCTAACCCACATGGATGTAATCCTCTAACCTGAGAAGGGCTTCTGTACCCTACCTTAACAATTGCCGGTCTGTGTTTCAGTTGTTTTCTCATTCCACTATGTAATCCCCTTGGCTTTCTCCAGCTGATCCCTATTCTCTTACATTTATACCATTCTTGTCTTTTAAAATCCGGCTTTTTTTGTTTCATTTTTAACTTTAATCTCATCAATCTCTTCATGCTCATTAAAACCACCACTACCTTTTACCTTTTTTACAGTAGGGATTTTCCTGCTTTCTCTACTATATATATACCATCTTGGAATACTCTTGTATCCCTTCCTTTAATTTTAGTAGCCTGCTCAATATTTGCAGCAGTTTGTCCAACCTTTTCCTTATCTATCCCACTTACTATAATATCCTCACCACTAACTTTGACTTTAACACCATCTAATATTTTTGCCTTTCTTGGGTGTTTTTCCCCTAAGAAGTTGTCAATAATTACCTCATTACCTTTAACACTAACCTTCATAGGGAAGTGAGCATATCTTATTTTTAATTTGTATTCAAATCCTTCTGTAACTCCCTTTATCATATTGTTTATATGGGCTATAAATGTGCCTATTATGGCAGCCTGTTTTCTTCTTGGGAATATACTCTCAATAATTATCTTATTATCTTCCTTTTTGATTGAAACCCCTGGGAATGATAATTTTCTTCTCAGTTCTTTTCCAGAAGATTTTACCACTACCTCATCTCCGACAATGTCAATACTAACATTTTCAGGGATTTCAATTTCTTCCCTAATTACTGCATCCACTGGCATTGTTTATACCTCCAAAATTTGTGTTTTAGTATATATAGGAAATTAATCTTCCACCTAATCCTTTCTCTTTCGCTTCTTCATGTGTCATTAATCCTTGTGGAGTACTTACAATTAATAATCCAAATCCTTTTGCTGGTAGGTATCTTTTTTCAAATTTTTCAAATTCATTTTTCTTTACGGCGTACCTTGGTTTAACTGCTCCACACTTGTTTATTGATCCAATAAGTTGGACTTTATATATTCCGCCCCTACCGTCTTCAATGTATTCAAAACTACCTATGTATCCTTTATCCTGCATAACTTTTAATACCCTACCTATGAGTTTTGATGCTGGCTTAATGTATGCCACATTCTTTCCCACTCTCTCACAGTTGGATATGTGGTTTAATGCATTTGCAAGTGGGTCCATTAGACTCATGTTTATACCTCCTTATCCTTCTTTAATCATACTTTTTAAATCCTAATTTTGATGCCAATTCTCTAAAACACTGTCTGCATAGGTTTAAACCATACTTTCTTACAATACCGGGTCCTTTTCTACCACATCTTTTACAAACTTTTGAACCATATCCGTATTTCTTTTTAAATGGTGCTTTTCCCATTGTTATCCCATCTTAATCTTTTTTATTCTTTTAAGAATAATTTTAATTTTATAATTTTAATTAATTTTAATTTATTATTATTTTTATTAATAATATTATTATGGTATTATTTTTTGTAATGGTATTATTATGAAACTAAAAGTTAAATATAAAAGACTTATTCATTAACTACTTCAATACCAAACTTCGTTTTTATATATTCAATTGCTTCATCCTTTTTTACAAGATGTTTCTGTGGAATTTTACCCTTTTTTATTCTTTTTCTTTTTACTCTGTATCCTGGTTTTTCAAAGGTAACACATACATCCATACCAAATATACCTACCTCAGGGTCATACTTCTGCCCTGGGAAGTCAATATGTTCTGGAATACCAAAGGAGAAGTTTCCCCTACTATCAAAGGAGTAGGAATATAATGTTTTACCAGATGCTTTAAATGCCTCAAAAGCATTTTTTAAAAATTCTTCGGCTTTTTTACCTCTAAGTGTTACTTTCAGTCCTATTGGTAATTTTTTTCTTATACCAAAGGCAGGATTTGTTTGTTTTGCAAGAGTTCTAACAGGTTTTTGTCCAGAAAGTTCCTCCAATACTTTTGCTCCAATTAACAACCTATCTCCACTTTCACCAACACCCATATTTACTGTCACTTTCTCAATCCTTGGCTTTAGCATAACCTGTTTTTCCCACTGTTCTTTATATTCCATAATCTTCACCATATGTTAGTTTAATTCAATAACTGGTTTTTCATCCCCAACTACAAAGACATAATCTTTAACTGTTTTAAACTGAGTACCGTCCTCTGTTTCAAGTGTGATTATGTCAGGATACATCTTTCTTTTTTCAATATCTACAATTTTTACCAAATCACCAACGTGCTTACCAGCGGTAATGTATGCCAATTTACCAACTTCAAATGGTATGTGGTCTATAATCTTTTGCTCAGGTATTTCCATTAGGATGGTATCTCCTGTTTTATAAACATCCTCAGTTGGGTTTTTAGGGTCTGATACTTTAACAATTTGATTTCTACCATCGTGTAAGTTTAGTTGGATATGACCTCCTTTTATAACTGTTTTGTTTCTAATTTTACATAATTTAGCATTGTTATTGTTTATCTTCTTTAAGGTAATTCTTCCTTTATTATCAAATAGTACTATGAAGCTTTCATTTGTGTCAGGTATTGAGATTATATCCATTAAACCAGCAGGATACCTGTAATCCTTTCTTTTTACCCCATCTACCAATATTTTACCCATGTTTATAATCTTCTTTGCCTCTCGGGCATTGTCGGCATATCCTAATATATCCCTAACAATGAGTAATAATGGTAAAGATGTTTCAGCAGCGTGTGGTCCTGGTGATGGCCTAACTGTAAATTTTTTAATTTTTCTTGAAATTTTCCAATTTGCTGGGGCTGGTAATCTCTTTAAATGTCTTCTTGGTCCCTTATTTGCCATTGTTAGCACCTCAATAATTATTTATTTTTTAAAAACTTAAATCTTCTTTCATCTGATTCATCCAATTTTACAATCATAACTTTTGATGGATGAATAGGATATGGGGACTCTTTTCCATCCTGTTTTATATTTACAGCACCTTCGACATGTATCCTGTATGTTTTATAGGACACCTTTGTAACTTCTCCCTCTACTCCTTTAAAAGTCCCTCTCATAATTCTTACAACATCTCCCTTTCTTACTGGTAGTGCATTTTTACCATATTTCTCTTTTAATTCCTTTGAAAGCATTGCACTCATTAACCTATTTCTCAAATGAAGCGGTGCTTTATAAAGTGCCTTTCTTTGTTTTCTTGGCAATTTTGATTTAGTTAAAACCATGTTTCTTCACCCTTAATGTATTATTTTTGCTAATCTTGAAATACCTGGCCATCTTTCTGCTGCTTCCTTAGCCACAGGTCCCTTAATTTCAGAACCTTTTGGATTCCCATCTGGCGTAACAATTACAGCAGCGTTGTCATTAAATTTAACTCTTGTTCCATCTGGTCTCCTATATTCTTTTTTCTGTCTTATTATGATTGCAGGCAATACTTTCTTTCTCATTTCAGGAGTACCTTTTTTAACAGATACAAATACAATACTTCCTACACCACCAGATGGCAACCTTCTTGCAACACCTTTGTAATTTTTAACAGCAATTATTTCTAACTCCTTAGCTCCAGTATTGTCAGCGCACACTAATCTGGCTCCATTAGGAAGTGCTCGTGTTATCTTAGAACCTAATCCTTTCATGAAATACACCTTTTGTTAATTTTTTATTCTTCGGCACTTTTTACTTTTTCAATTACAACGAAGGATTTTGTTTTACTTATAGGTCTGCACTCTGCTATTTTTACCTTGTCTCCAACTTTTGCATTAATACATTCAGGATTATGAGCCACCATTTTGGTAGTTCTTTTTTCATACCTTTCATACTTCCTTATGTATCTTACAATTTCTCTCTTAACTATTACAGTGTTATGCCCCTTATCACTTGCTACAACACCTTCAAAAATCTGCCCCCTTATTGGCAACTTTCCGTGAAAAGGACAGTTTTCGTCATTACATTCTTTTTCAGGAATTTTAACATCAATACCGATGTTTCTCATAATCTAACCTCCAATTAGGTAATTTTGATAGGGATGACTAAATAAATATAATCAAATATATAAAAATTATGATATTGTTATGACACCATAGGCATAATTAAAAAGCCAGTGGAAATAATTAAATTAATCTCTATCTTTAAATGGGGGACTTTAAAATAATCAGTAAGGATATATAACTTTTATTTTCTTTTTTAGCCTATCCTCAGGTCTTCCAACAATGTATATTCCCATTACATCTACATATACATCCTTTAATTCAAACCTAAATGTGCAAATGTCCTTAGGCACTCTAACTTCCTTACCATCCTTAAACTTCTCAATAAGAAGGGTGTTTTTTGTTTCATCAACCACCCTTCCTTTAATACTTATGAGATTAGGATTTGTAGAGTCGATAATTTCCACATTTAACCCAATTAACTCATGTCTGATTATATTGTTTGGTGTTATCATTGTGGGTGTCCCCCGAAACCCAATATTAGGCGTAAGGGTGTGCCTTTATAGCGGCATCCTTACACCTGAGAAATTCTATACATAATATAAACTACTAATATATAAAGATTACTGAGAAAATTAAAATAAATATTAAAATAAAAAATTAAAATAATATAAAGTATTAAAATTAAATAAAATTAAATAATTAAAAGTATTAAAAGTTATTTTACTTCAATGGTATCTTTGGAAAAGCCCATACTGATTAATGCCTCTTCAACTTTTTTCCTATGGTCTCCCTGTAGTTCTATTGCATCCTTTTTAACAGTTCCACCACAGGCACAAATATCTTTTAATTTTTTAACCAACTCTTTAATATCTATAAGGTCCGTATCAAAACCTTCTACCACGGTCATCAATTTTCCAAATCTTCTTTTACTAACATATATTTTTATTTTCTGCTCTTCTTTGGCAATTTCTTCACAAACACATAATTCTTTTGGTAGTCCGCATTTTGGACAAATTTCAGGCATTACTGCACCTCAATGAATATAGTTTTTTGTTTTTATTTTTTAATTTTATATTATTTTTATTATTTTTTATTATTTTAATTCTATTTTAATTTTTATTATTTAATTTTATTTATATTTTTTTATTTATATTATGCCTTGTTTTTATTCTCTTTTTCTTTCATAATTGTCAATATTCTTGCAATTGTTCTTTTTAACTCCCTTATCTTTCCAGGATTTGTTGGAGATCCACCTGTGGATTTATTGGCATTTTCTAACATTAACTCCTTTTTTAACTCTAATAACTTTTCCTTCATTTCAGGAATAGACATTTCTCTTATCTCGCTTGCTTTAAGAATAGCCATTGTTTATCACCTTTAATTTTCTATTTCCCCTTCAACAGTGTTCATTTCATAGGACTCCTCCAATATTTCCCCATTATCCTCTTTTATAACTATTTCATCAGGTAGTATTACATCTGGTGGCATTATTTTTACAGTTACTCCAATAACACCAAGTTTTAATTTAGCCAATTTATGTGCCTTTTTAACTAATACTTCTGAGGGCTCCCCACAGTGTTTCATATATCCGTCCATAAATTTCTCTGTTCTTGACCTTTCTCCAGTTAATTTACCAGATATAATCACAATAACCCCCTTAGCACCAGCACCCATAACTCTTCTTACGGCAGAGTGAGCAACTCTTCTAAAATGCATTCCTCTTTCTAATGAAGAAGCGATTTTTTGAGCCACTACACTTGGATCTAAATCGGGATTTTCAACTGATTTAACCTCTATCTGTGGTCTATCTACGCCATACTCTTTTTCAACTGTCTCGGTTAATTCTTTAACCATTCTACCCTTTCTACCGATAACAAAGCCTGGCTTTTCAGCATAAATTGTTATCCTTGTTCCCATTGGTGTTTTTTTCATTTCCATATGACTGTATCCTGCCCTTGGCAACTTCTTTTTAAAGTATTCATCTACCAAGGTTTCAACAACATTATCCTTAACAAATACTCTCTCAATCATTTTTTCACCATAATATTATATTTATTGATATTCTTCTAATATTACTTGAATATGGACTGTTTCTTGGAACTTTGGTGATGCTCTACCAAATGCTCTTGGCATATATCTTTTTATTGTAAATCCTTTATTTGATGATATATGTTTTATTCTTAGTTTGTCTGTATCTAATCCTTTATACTCAGCATTGTCTCTTGCATTTTCAAGAACCTTCAATATCTCCCCTGCTGCCTTCTGTGGATACCTACCAGGACCCCATCCATACTTCCCCTTTCTATGTGGCACATCCTTCCCATGTCTCTTAAATGGCACGACCTGTTTTAGTGCAATAACTCTTTCTAAGTATTTAATAGCATCATCTAACTTTTTGCCGTTTAATTCTCTGCACAATTCAACAGCATGCTTTCTTGATATTCTAAGGGATCTACCCATAGCACAGGCAGTTCTATCAGGATCTGTTTTTATTTTATATTTTAACTTAGCCATTATTATTCACCTCAGTAGTGCAATACTTGTTTTTCCTAAGAGTTTTAAAGCATTAATATAGTGTATTTTAATATTTCCAACAGTGTTTCTTGTTAGTATGTCAGATTTACCTGTTTCAAGGATAATATCATTGTCGTGTCTAACACATATAGTATATCCTCTATTTTCCAAATATTCAATGGCTCTCTTTATATCCTTAAACTGATTTATATACTTTACCATAAGTATCATTAAAAATAATTTTAAAAATTATAAAACATATAAAATTAAAATAATTAAAAAAATAGATTAAACAAGAGATATGCTCTCTACTTCTACACTTTCCACATCATCTAAGTTGGATAACGCGTTTTCTACTGGTTCTGTTCCTCCTTCCTTATCTTCCATCTCCACAAGGACATATATTGCATACAGACCAAAAGCCAACGGCTCATCTACAATATCTCTACATATTGCATCTGTATTTTCTACAACTTCTTTTATTTTACTTTTTAATTCTTCTTTATTTACTTCTGGACTTTTAGGCATAACCTTTATTTTTGCCATTACTGTTCCCATCTTTTCACCTTATGGACCTTCATATCCACAAACTGGACATTTATATTTGTTGCTTAATTTTCTACACATTTCACATCTTACAATTTCTCCTTCTTCACAGTTTGGACATTTAAATTTTGTAAAGTGCTCCCTTGGAGCAATCT
>Ga0256840_1003861_pt1 | contig 11699 bp, 15 predicted proteins | sample 355202metaG_FD_185969 | JGI IMG/M metagenome (GOLD analysis project Ga0256840, IMG submission 185969) | Hydrothermal vent microbial communities from Mid Atlantic Ridge, Atlantic Ocean - 355-202 | ecosystem: Environmental > Aquatic > Marine > Hydrothermal vents | place: Atlantic Ocean: Mid...
AGAGCTGCATCAGCGGACATATCACCAAAGACAAAAAAGAGTTAGAGGTCAAAGAGATACTCAATGACCCATTTGTCAAAAAGATACAGGACCTTTTTGAGGTAAAAGAGATTAAAATATATCCTAAAATTTAAGCTCTACATGTAGAGCTTAAGTACTAAGATTTAGTATAACCTTTTACATAATATGTCTCTTTCCCATCAACTTTTTCAATCTTGATTTTAAATTTTTCAGACCAACGAGTGATAATTTCATTGACTTCTTTTATCATCTCATCACCTTTAGCCTCGTTTTTTATCTTAAAAAAGTCTTTGTTGCTAGAAAGTGCAACATATGAAAGGTGAGCCTTTAGCTGGTCATGCAGTGCTATAAGGTGTTTTTCAACATAATCAAAACCGTTTGTATTGTTCTTTACTTTTTTAACTTGTGCTAGTGCACTTTGTGTTACTGTGTAGTCCAATTGCTTTAAAATGGCATCATTTGTCATATTTACTATCCCTATATTATTTTATTTCTGTTGTGCAATCAAAACATCTTCTATCATTTTTGAGATGTCACCATCAAGAATAGCACTTACATTTGAGTAAGCTATATTGCTTCTTGTATCTTTAACCTGCTGATATGGGGCCATAACATAACTTCTTATTTGATGTCCCCAGCCTATCTCACTCTTCTCTATTCCAGCTTTTTCCGCTTGTTGTTTTTCTAGTTCTAACTCATAAAGACGAGATTTTAACATCTTTAGAGCATTTGCTTTGTTTTTATGCTGACTTCTGTCATTTTGACACTGTACAACTACACCAGTTTCTATATGTGTAATTCTTATTGCTGAGTCTGTTTTGTTGACATGCTGTCCACCTGCTCCACTCGCTCTATATGTGTCAATTCTTATATCTTTATCTTCAATTTCAATGTCAATATCATCATCAACTTCAGGACTAACCATCACTGAGCTAAACGAGGTATGTCTTTTTGCATTGGAGTCAAACGGTGAGATTCTTACAAGTCTATGTATGCCATTTTCTACTTTTAAGTAACCATATGCATTTAGTCCACGAATTACAAAACTGACATCTTTAAGACCAGCTTCGTCACCCTCTTGAAAGTCCAAAGTTTCAACTTTGAAACCCTTTCTCTCTGCCCATCTAAGATACATCCTATATAGCATACTAGCCCAATCTTGGCTCTCTGTTCCACCAGCTCCTGGGTGGATGCTTATAATTGCATTGCTACTATCCTCTTCACCACTTAGCATCATAGCAACTTCCAAGTCGCTAACTAAAGTTTCCAAACTTGAAGCCTCTGCAATTGTTTCACTCAATGTCTCTTCATCACCCTCTTCAAGTGCCATTTCATAGATATCATTTGTATCTTCTAGTGCCGTTTTTGCTTTTTCATATCTTGATAAAATTGAGTTTGCTTTAGTTTTCTCTTTTGCAATAACTGCTGCTTTTTTTGCATCACTCCAAAAATCTGGGTTTTGTTCAATCTTTTCAATCTCTCTTAATCTCTCTTTAATAGAGTCTGGTTTTATAATCTGTGCGATATTGTCTATCTTAGTTGCTAGTTTTTTTAAAAGCTCTGTGTATTCGTAATTATCCAATTTTAACCTCTACTTTGCTATAATAAGTTCTTATTCTACAATAAATTGGCTTAAGATGAAAATATTAAAAACAACAAAAGAACTTATAGACTATAGAAAATCATTTACATGCAGTGTTGGGTTTGTACCAACTATGGGAGCACTGCATCATGGACATATATCTCTAATCAAAGAAGCATTAAAAAACAATGAAAAAACTATAGTCTCTATTTTTGTAAATCCGACACAGTTTCTAGCAGGCGAAGATTTTGAGAGCTATCCAAACAGATATGAAGCAGATGTAAAAATCTGTGAATTGGCTGGTGTAGATGTGCTTTTTATGCCAACAAAAGACGAGATTTACTTTAAGGATGAGCCAAATATCTTGGCTCCAATGAAGCAAAGCTACATACTTGAAGGCTACCAAAGACCAAAACACTTTGATGGTGTTTTACAAGTCGTTCTAAAACTTTTAAACCTTACAAAACCTACCAATGCCTACTTTGGAAAAAAAGATGCCCAACAACTTTTTCTCATACAAAACATGGTTAAAACTCTGTTTTTAGATACAAACATAGTGCCATGTGAGATAGTCAGAGATGAGTACGGGTTAGCACTTAGCAGTCGCAATACTTATCTTGATGACAAAGAAAAAAAAGAAGCACTAAAACTTTCCAAATCTTTAAAGATAGCATCACAAGAAATCATGCGAGGCGAGTTAGAAACAGAGTATATAAAAGTTACTATGAGAGAAATTTTAGCTCCTCTACATGTAGAGTATATAGAGGCTGTAGATAGAAAGTTCAATAAAATAGAAAATATAGAGTTAAAAAACTCTATCATCTTAGTTGCTACAAAAGTTGGTAAAACAAGACTTATAGACAATATTTGGATATAATTATTACTGTGATAATTAAATTAAAGGACAATATATGCAATCAGCTTTAAAATTAGATCAATTAAATCTTTCTGATAAATTTATCGTTCTAGAAGAGTTATGGGATGATATGACTAAACAAGCTAGTGCCAATGGTTTTACGCCACAATGGCATACTGATATTTTAAAAAAGAGAGAAAATAGCTCAAATTTTAGTGATTTGAATACAATCAAAAAAAAGCTACAGGCCAAACTAAATAAATGAAGATAAAAATTCTAAATGAAGCAGTACAAGATATAGAGAATGGCATGTTTTTTTATGAATCACAGAAAGAAAACCTTGGAAATTTTTTTTTAGATACTATCTTTTCGGATATTGAATCGCTACATATTTACGCTGGAGTACATACTAAAATATCTAGTTTCTATAGACTTCTCTCAAAAAGATTTCCATTTGCAATATATTACAAAATAGAAAACAATCTTATCTTGATATATGCAGTTCTTGACTGCAGACAAAATCCATCTTGGATAAACAATAAATTAGGAAAAAAATGAGTAAAAATTTATATATGGTCAGCCTTGGCTGTAACAAAAACCTAGTTGATTCAGAAGTTATGCTTGGAAAACTAAAAGAGTATAGCATCATAGACAATCCAAAAGATGCAGATGTTCTTATAGTCAATACATGTGGCTTTATAGGACCTGCAAAAGAAGAGAGTTTAGATACTATCTTTTCTCTGCATGAAGTTCGTAAAGAAGAGTCTTTACTTGTGGTAACTGGGTGTTTAACTGAACGATACCGTGAAGAGTTGCAAGCAGAACTGAAAGAAGTAGACCTTTTTACAGGAACGGGAGACTATGACAAAATTGATGAGATTATAAACTCTAAAAAAAGCCGTTTTACCCCTGCAACTTACCTTCTAAATGATGAAGAAAGGGTTATAACTGGCTCGAAATCACATGCTTACATAAAACTAAGTGAGGGATGCAACCAGAGTTGTAGCTTTTGTGCTATACCAAACTTTAAAGGCAAACTTCACTCAAGAACTGTTGAGTCTGTTGTAAAAGAGGTAACCAACTTAGTTGAAAAAGGTTTTTATGACTTCAGTTTCATATCACAAGATAGTAGCTCGTATGGTAGAGATTTGGGCAAAAAAGAGGGATTGATAGAGCTTATTAAAGCTGTTGAAAACATAGAAGGCATTAAAAGCGCACGAATTCTTTACCTCTACCCGACAACTACTTCAAATGAGCTAATTGAGACCATCATAGACTCAAAAACTTTTCATAACTACTTTGATATGCCAATTCAACATATAAGTGACAGCATGTTAAAACGCATGAAAAGAGGAGCAGGAAAACAAAGGATAACTGAGCAACTCCATATGATGAGAAATGCAAAAGATAGCTTTTTAAGAACAGGTCTTATAGTAGGGCATCCAAGTGAAAGTGATAGAGAGTTTGCGGAGCTTCTAGAGTTTGTAAAGGATTTTGATTTTGATAGAGTATCTCTTTTTGCCTACTCAGATGAAGAGGATACAGCAGCATATGATATGAGTGAAAAAGTTAATGAAGATGTTGTAACTTCTCGACTTGAATTAATTGAAACTATAGTAAAAGATAAACACCAAAAGTCACTTAGCAGTGAATTAGGAAAAAGTATTGATATAGTAATTGAAGGAGAGAGTAGCGAGGGTGAGTTTTTTATGGGAGCCAAGAAACTCTCTTGGGCACCTGAAATTGATGGGGAAATACTGGTAAATGAAAGTGAAGTTGGAGCCCTAGAGGTTGGAAAAAGCTACAAAGCAGATGTAAAAGAGTTAGTTGGAGATAAACTACTTGTTAGCGTTACCAAAACTCTCTTCTAGTGTTCTAAAAGAACTTAAAACAGGTAAAAATCTACTTGCTTTCTCCGCAGGAAGTGATAGTTGTGCTCTTTTTTTTATCCTACATGCTCTACATGTAGAGTTTGATATTGCTTTAGTAAACTACCAAACAAGGGAACAGAGTTTTAAAGAGGAACAGTATGCAAAAGATTTGGCAAAAAAATTCAATAAAAGATGCTATATCTCTACATGTAAACTTGAAAAAAGTAATTTTGAGCACAATGCGAGACAGAAGAGATACAACTTTTTTGGTGAACTTATCTCTAAATACTCATACAACAACCTCATAACTGCTCATCATCTAAATGACCGTTTTGAATGGTTTTTGATGCAACTCACAAAAGGAGCTGGGACAGTTGAGCTTTGCGGTATGGATAAAATTGAGCAAAATCACAACTACAAAACACTTCGCCCTCTTCTTTCAACTGAAAAAAATGAGATTTTAAAATTTTTAGAGATAAATAAAATAAAATATTTTTTAGACTCTTCAAATAGTGATAAAAACTACTTTAGAAACCGTATTAGAGAAGAGTTTGCCTCACTGTTTTGTAAACAATTTAGTGGTGGAATTAAGAAAAGTTTTGATTACCTAGAAGAGGACAAAAAAAGACTTCTCCCAAAAATTTTAGAACAAAAAGATAGTCTTTATATCCTAAAAAGAGAAAAAGATGATTTGATTAACATTAGAGGAATTGATAAAATAGTAAAAAAACTTGGAGTTTTGTTAAGTAGTGACTCGAGAGAGGAAGTTATAAGAACGAAAGATTGCATTGTATCGTCAAAAGTTGCCATCTCATTTACAGATGATAAAATCTACATATGCCCTGCTATTAATATCAATATGGATAAAAAGTTCAAAGAAAAATGCAGAGTAGAAAAAATACCTGCTAAAATAAGACCCTATCTATACTCTATTTTGTAGAGTTTATATCATAGACTTTGATGGTGAATGTAGAGCTAATTTTACTATTATTGGCTTCCATATAGATTGGGAAATCTGCTTGGACTATGTTTTCATATCGATTCAATCCATCTAAAAAGTCATAAAAGTTCTTTGGACTTTTTAATGAAGTACTAACCTTAAGCTCATACTCTACAAACTCTGCTTTATATGCCTTTTTAGATACTTCTACTAAAGATACATCATTGAAAAACTTTCCTGCATATTTAATAAAATTATCAGTTGAAAATTTATGCATAAAAGATGTAATTGCCCTTCTATTTTGACTACTAAGATTGCTTAACTCTTTTTTTCTATCTAAAAGAATACTCTCTACTCTTGCCTTATGAATAAAGGCCTTTTTATATGTCGATTTTGAAACTCTATACTCTTTTACGCTAGGGACTATTACAAAAAGTATCATAAATAGTGTAATTACAATAAAAACTAGTAAATAGATTAATAGTTTTACAAGATCTATCTTCTCTAAACTTTTATCCACTACATCTCCTCTTTGGGATCTAATGTTTTACTTATACTAACAAAATTATACCAACCATTTTTTGTTAAATAAAACATTGTATTACTAGTTTGAAATATAGATTTCAAAGGTGCTTTAAGAAGAAAATTATAAGTATCTTTTGTTGGTGTAATTCCATAAATAACAAGTGAATTTTTTTCCATAATAACTTTGGTAAGTGTAATTTGATCAGGAACTAAATCAAAAAGGTTTTTAATACTATCTTTGAGTATGGTATTGTTTGCATAAATCTCTTCTGCAACTGCTTTTTGGCGTAAGATAAAACTAATTTTATCATCTGTTTCATCTATATTTTTCTCTAAAATAGCTCTTTGCATATTGAGCTCTTTTGTACTACTAATATAATCAGAATTTTTATAAATAACAAATAAATTAAAAATATTTAAAAAGATAAATATAAACGATATAAATATAATCCACATCTTAGTAAACATACTAAATAGGTATTTTTTTCGTGGAGCTATGAATGATAATCTCATAACAATACCTCTTTTTTTGCCATATTGCATACAACTTGTGTTATATCTATCTTATCCATCTCTATTTCCATAAATAGCTCATTTTCAATCATATCGATTAGCTCTGAGCTAACCTCATATCCATCAAAAATGACAACAGTATCGATAAAACAACTACCATACAGGGGATTATTATAAAACTCCTTTAGTGATGATGTTAAATATTTATAGACCAATACATCTCTTCCAAAAAGCTCTAAATTACTCTCTTCTTCCAAGTTTTTATCTTCAAAATTACCTAAAGATTCACTTTCGTGTGGATCCTCATCAAATGTAGTGCTATCACTATCAAGATCATCAAATTCACCTAACTCTTCTAAATCATCTGTTTCAATACTATCTAACTCAACTAGATTATCTATACTATCCTCTTCTTCAGCATTTTCCCAATCCTCTTCTCCTGAAGTTAAGTTCTCATCTGTTGTTGTTTTAAAATATGCTCCAAAAAGAAGGGAGTTACTGTCATATATTGAAATCGTCACAGAATCTTGATGGTTCAATATATATAAAACTGGTTTATTTTTAGATTTTCGTTCTTGAAGAAGTGAATACTGAACCACAAAAGGTGAATATATAAAGTCTAGACCCACTTTTAAAAAAAGTTTTTTTACCCAGTTTATATCTATAAAAGAAGCATATACTGACCATTTATTATCTATACTAAAATGAGAAACACTTTTAATATCTACACTATGTTTTTCAAAATCTATACTGCTTGTCCCGTTTATAGCACCTTGTCCCATAGAATCTAGAAAAAGTGCAATATAACTAAAATTATATTCTAATTGGAGCTCATTTAGATAATCTTCCATTTTTGAAGAGACCGAATCATGCTCTTTAGCTTCAAAATTTTTAGTAAACTTGTCTTTTAAAACTCCATTTTTAATCACTTTAGAATGGATAATCCACTCTCCATCTTGCTGGACAATAGATATAAATATATTTGAAAGATACTTCTGAATAACCATATATGCCCGTTTTATTTTATTTTACTCTATATTATAGCAAAATTAGTTCCTAAAATAGCTCCTTATAGAGCTGAATAAACTTTTTTTGCATTTTTTTACTGTTTTCAATCAAAGATTCATCTGTCAATGTAGATGGTTTTAAATCTTTATAACCCTCAATCATAATTTCACTCATCATTTTAACCCTAAATTTATCTGCCTCACTGTACTCTTTTTTTGCACTAATACTATCGATTTTTTTTAGATATTCATTGCCTTGCTTAATATATATTTCATATTTTTTCGCTATTTTACTCTGAGTCATAACTGTATTTGCCATCTTATTGTAACTGTCTTGTTCATATGCTTTTTTTGCCAATTCATATGCACTATCATAATTACCCAAAAAGTAGTATACCCGTGCTTGTATTGAGTTCTGATAGGATGGATTGGATATGAAAAAGTATGCACTTAATCCAAATATAATAAAAACAAAAACAAGTAGTTTTATCTTAGAAAGCATGTCTCATCAGCTCCTCTTTAATTCTCTTTTTAGCATCTTCAAGGCTCATATTGGTTACATAGAATGGGTCGCTGTAATAGTAATCTAAGGTAGCAAATGGCTTTGGAATTGAAAATCTATCCCAGCTTGTAAGTCTCCATGCTTTTGATGCAATACAATTCATAGCCACAATAGGAATATTTTTCTTTTGAGCAATAATTGCAGCTCCATCAGCCACACTGTGCCTAGGGCCCTTTGGACCATCTGGAGTTATACCTATGTCTCTGTTTTTATTGAGAGATTTGAATGCACCTTTTATAGCCTGCATACCTCCCCTTGTAGAGCTTCCTCTTATACTTCCTCCACCTAAAAGATGTAGAAGTCTAGTTGCTATCTCTCCATCATGGTGTTGAGATACTATTACATCAATATTTTTTGATTTTCTATAATCCATATAACCAAAAACAAGCATAGCAATCTCTCCATGCCATAAAACAAAGATTGCAGGATCACTAACTTGTTTTTTCTTATCAAAATGGTATCTTTTTTTGCATGTAAAATATATAAAATATAAAATCACATATGCAACAGGAGGTATCAAAATCTCCTCTAGTTTTCTTTTTGTCCTCTTACTTAACAAGTTCGCCATAAAGCGCCAAGCGTCTTGGGTTTGTGATTAAAACCTTCCTAGTAGTTCCTAGCAACTCTTCACCGCCTTCAACTTGGACAAGTGCATTGTTATCACTTCTTCCTGCTACCATGCCGTTATTTCTTAACTCTTCAAAATAGACATCATAAATCTTGTCTTTTCTTGAAGATGAGATTAGATCTAGTATCTCATCTTGTCTTGATTGTAGTCTTTGTAGTCTTTTTGAGCCTATCTCTTTGTCTACTTGGTTTTCAAAATTAGCCGCTTCTGTAAGTGGTCTTGCAGAGTATTTAAAAGCAAAAATTTGCTCAAACTTTACTTGCTCTATTACATCCATACTATCTTCAAAATCAGCATCACTCTCACCAGGAAAGGCCACGATAATATCAGTACTAATAGAAACATCTGGTACCAATTCACGAAGCTTTAGTGCACGATTTAAAAACCACTCTTTTGTATAGCCTCTTTTCATCTGCTCAAGTATATGAGTTGAGCCTGATTGTAGTGGCATATGCATAGACTTGCATACTTTTGGGTTGTTTGCAAAAGTTTCTAAAAACTTATCATCCATATGTAGTGGATGAGGAGAAGTAAATCTAATCCTCTCTACCTCTTCAATCTCGCTAATCATATTTAAAAGGTCTGAAAAGTCTATCTTACTATCTCTTTTTGTAGAAAATCTTCTTCCGTAGTTATTAACATTTTGACCAAGTAAAAATATCTCTTTTGCACCATTTTTAGCGGCTCTTCTTGCCTCTTGGACTATTAGCTCAGCGGGAATCGAAATCTCATCTCCCCTAGTTTGAGGTACTATGCAGTAAGTACACTTCTTATCGCACCCAATCGAGATGTTTACATATGCCTTATACATTGAAGTCCTAAAATCATCAAATGCATAGTTGCTCTCATCATAATCGATACTAACATCTATAAACTTTTCTGTTTTTACTGCTTCTGAAACTTTACTTACATTTCTTGCACCAAGAACAAAACTTACAGAGGGAGCTCTTTTAAATATCTCATCACCCAAATGGCTTGCAGTACAACCACAGATACCAATTTTTGCACTCTGTTTTTTAATTTTATTAAAAACACCTATCTCAGAGAAAAGCTTGTTAACAGGTTTTTCTCTCACGCTGCATGTGTTTATCATGATAAGATCTGCACTCTTAGCATCATCACAAAGTTCATAATCATCTTTACTTTGAAGCTCTGCAATAATATGCTCAGTATCACGGGTGTTCATCGCACACCCTAGTGTCTCAATATATACTTTTTTACTCACTTATACAGTGCCTCAAAGAATGTGAATCTCATACATATAATCCTCTTCTCCAAGACCATACTTGACTTCTCGAAGGTACACACTAAAGTCCTTCTCTTCAAAATGCTCAACTAAAGCTACTAGGTCTTTGTGAGAATTCTCCTTGTCAAAATAAAATATTTTATGACTCTCTTTTGCTATGATATCTTCTATTTTATCCAAAGTAATCAATTTTGGTTTTGCGTTTATCTCATTTCTTGCTATTTTAAGTTCCATTACTATTCCTCAGTATTTATAAGCTACTAGTATAGCTAAGTTTCAATAAAATTCGTATTAATTGAACTAAGGCACTTCAAGTTCTTAAAAGTATATTTAAGGTATAATTTAATTCCTCGAAAGCAATCCCTGAAATTTACTACTGTTTACTTTATATTGCAAATTTTAAGAAGGATATTTTTATGGAAAAAATTATAGATATTATTGAGTCAATAGCTCATGAAAAAGATCTTGCAATTGAAGATGTAAAGAGTACTGTTTGTTTGGCACTTACTAAAACTGCAAAGAAAATTTACGGTGAAGACTATGACTACGAGACGGTTATAGATACAAAAACAAAGACTTTAACACTCTTTCAAAAAGTACTTGTCGTAGAAGATAGCGATGAGAGGCTTGAAGATGAAAAAGACAAATACACAGCCCTTAGTGAAGCAAAAGAAGTTGACCCTGATATCGAAGTTGGAGATGAACTTACATATGAATTACCACTAGACAATCTAGGAAGAACTGCAGCTGCCACACTTCACAGAGAGTTAGAATTTCATATTCAAAGACTGCTTGAAAATCAAATATTTGATAAATATAAAAATATGGTAGGAAACAGCATCGTTGGGACTGTTACTAGAGTTGATAATGAAGAGACAACATATGTAGAGTTTGATGAAGTTCGTGCAGTAATGCCAAGAAAAAACCGTATAAAAGGTGAAAAATTTAAAGTTGGTGATATTGTAAAAGCGGTTATTAGAAAAGTTTTTATTGACAAAGCTCATGGTATATATGTAGAAATCTCAAGAACAAGCCCAAAATTTCTAGAGTCACTTTTAACTCTAGAAGTACCTGAAATCAAAGATGAAATGGTTATTATAAACTCAAGTGCAAGAATTCCAGGTGAAAGAGCAAAAGTTGCTCTAACTTCACTTCATCCAAATATTGATGCCGTTGGTGCAACAGTAGGAACAAAAGGTATGAGAATCAATGCTGTAAGTAACGAGCTCAATGGTGAAAATATTGATTGTATTGAATACTCAAGCATCCCTGAGATTTTTATCTCTAGAGCACTTAGTCCTGCTATTATATCCAATGTAAAAGTTGTAAATGAGAAGGCAATAGTTACTCTTCCTGCGGACCAAAAATCAAAAGCAATAGGAAAAAGTGGAATTAATATCCGTTTGACATCTATGCTTGTTGGTATGGACATAGAGCTAGTTGAGCTCGAGGGTGGTAGTAGCAGTAACTCAAATGAACCAACAAAAGATCCAAACGCTCTTTCAAATCTATTTGGTTAGAAATTTACATGTAGAGGTTGCACCTCTACATGTATAGCCATCCAAGAACAAATTAAGGCATACTAGCGATAAGAGAAGTATGCAATTGCGAGGCAAAAGGTTGCAAGAGCTACTAGTAGCTTTAAAACCTTTTAACGAAGTCAAGTGTATGCTTCTCTTATCGTCCTTTGGATAAGTCATAAGTAAGCAATCTGCAAAGTATCTATCTCTCACCTTTACTAGTAAAGGCTTCAAGATAGCTACTTCACATCTCACTCACTTATGACTTACTAGTATGCCTTAATTTGTTCTTGAATGGCTATAGAACTTTACTTAATCAATTTACTTTTTAAACTTAGCAATTTACTTTTTAAATCATCAAAAAGTTTTTCTGCTCTATTTTTACCTTTTATCTCTTTCTCTATTTCAGATATCTTATCATCCAATAC
>Ga0256840_1003862_pt1 | contig 11698 bp, 9 predicted proteins | sample 355202metaG_FD_185969 | JGI IMG/M metagenome (GOLD analysis project Ga0256840, IMG submission 185969) | Hydrothermal vent microbial communities from Mid Atlantic Ridge, Atlantic Ocean - 355-202 | ecosystem: Environmental > Aquatic > Marine > Hydrothermal vents | place: Atlantic Ocean: Mid...
AAAATTTCATTTTTTTACTTATTGTTTTATGAAAATGTGTTAAGATTCAGTGCCACAGCTCTGTGAACTGTGAATAAACGTAGCTCAGCTCTGTGAGCTGAGAATATCACAGCTCATAGAGCTGTGGTACGTAACTCATTAATACTTTTTCGTGTGATAAAGGTGCATTAAATTTTGCTTCGTAATCGGGTTTAAATTCTTTAATTGCATTTTGTAAGGCAAAATATGCTGCAATTCCGTACATAAAAGGAGGCTCACCCACCGCTTTTGATTTTAAAATAGCCATTTTTGTACTTTCGGTTTTTAGTTCTTTGATGTTTACTTCTTTGGGTATTGAATAAATATCAGGTACTTTGTAAGTAGAAAGTGCATTTGCCAATAAGCTTCCTTTGTTGTCATATCGTATTTCTTCCATCGTCATCCAGCCGATACCTTGCAGCAAACCACCTTCAATTTGTCCTATATCTATTAAAGAGTTTAAACTTTGCCCAAAATCATGGATAATGTTTACTTGTTCAAACTCATAAGTACCATCAATAATATTAAGTTTACACACGATACTTGCTAAACCATAAACGTGATAAGCAAAGGGGTGCCCTTTCTCAATAGTTTTGTCAAAGTGAATGACGGGTGTTGCGTAATGTCCTTTTTCGCTTAATTTAATTCTTTTCAAATGCGATTGCCAAACCAAGTCTTCCCAGCTTAAACCGGAGGGTTTTTCATTAATAAACACTTCTTCATTTTTTAAGAAAATTTCATTTTCTTTAATATTCAGAATCTCAGCAGCCGATTTTCTTAATCGTGAAAGAAGTTCATTACAAGCTATTTCAAGGGCTTTGCCGTTTAAATCAGCACCGGAGCTTGCTGCGGTAGGAGAGGTGTTTGCCACGCGCGTAGTGTTGGTGGTTTCCAATTTAATTCGTTCTTTTTTTATAGAGAATATTTTTGAAGCAACTTGTAAAAGTTTGGTATTCACTCCTTGTCCCATTTCAATAGCTCCTGTACTAATACCGATACTTCCGTCTTGATAAATATGTACCAAAGCCCTTGCTTGGTTCATCGATGTATTGGTAAATGAAATTCCAAAGCAAATGGGCATTAATGCCATTGCTTTTTTACTGTGTTCGTTTTGTTTATTGTATTCGGCTAACTGCTTTTTTATGGTTTTTAAGTTGTAGCTTTGTTCAAATTGTTCGTACACATTTTGTATTTCAACATTTTCGGCAATTTGACCGTAAGGAAATTCATCCCCGTTTTTAATAAGGTTTGCTTTTTGAATTTCTTCGGGTTTTACACCGATTTTTTCGGCAGCTTTATAAATTGCCGACTCAATAACAAACATGGCTTGCGGTCCGCCAAAACCGCGAAATGCTGTATTAGGCGGCAGGTTGGTTTTGCAACTATACGCTGTAGCGCGCACATTGGGGATAAAATAAGCATTTGTAGTATGAAATAGTGTTCGTTCCATAATTGCCGGCGATAAATCGGCAGCAGCCCCTGCGTTTTGCAAAAAATCTACTTCGTAAGCAATAATTTTGAGCTCTTTATTTAAACCGATTTTAAAATTTGAGCTGTATGGGTGCCTTTTACCGGTCATTTTCAGGTCGTCTTGCCGATCATAGATGAGTTTTACCGGTTTTTTTAGAATAAAAGCAGCCAAGGCTGCCATTGTTGCAGGTGGTGTGGCTTGGTCTTCTTTTCCACCAAAAGCCCCACCAAGTCGTCTTACATCCAGTTCAATTTTGTTCATGCTTAAACCCAATACCTTGGCAATTGTTTTTTGAACAGAAGTTGGTCCTTGGGTAGATGAATATATTTTCAGACCGTTATTTTCCACCGGAACTGCATAAGCTCCTTGTGTTTCGATGTACAAATGCTCTTGCGCACCTGTTTCGGCAGTTCCTTCGATTACATAAGCGCAATTTGAAAATGCTTTCTCAGTATCTCCTAACTTAAAAGTACGTGGGGGGATAATAAATTGTTTTTTTTTAAATGCTGTATGCACATCGGTAACAGGGGGAAGTTCTTCGATATCAAGCTTTATTAATTTTCTTGCTTTTCGTGCAATAAGCTCACTTTCAGCCAAAATTAATGCTATTGGCTGTCCGATAAAATGCAGCTCTTTTTCTGCAAAAAGCGGTTCGTCTTGAATAATTGCACCAATTTGGTTTTCGCCGGGAATATCTTTGGCCGTAATAATGGCATGTACTCCGTTTAGCTTTTCTGCTTGGCTGTAATCGATTGTTTTAATTATCCCCTTAGCTACCGGTGAATAGAATACCGTTGCGTACAATGTTCCTTCCTGTAAAGGTATGTCGTCCACATAGACGGACTTTCCTGTTACATGATTTATAGCGTCAATATTATGCATGATAAATGTCTTTTAATTGAATTTTTTCAGGGAAAAGCGTAATAAAATGTTTGTAAAAGAGTTGCCTTAAAAGTAAACTTTTATATTCTTTACTTCCGCGAATATCACTTATCGGGCTAATCTCATTTAATAATACTTTAATCGCATTTTTAATGTTTTCCTCATTTAACTCTTTAGCCAATAAAAAATTTTCGGTTTTTGACAATAACAAGGGGACAGGAGCTATTCCGCCTGCCGAAAGATGAATTTCACGAATACAATGCTCTTCTAACTTAATTAAAATGGCAGTGTTTACACTCGCTATATCCAGATGGGTACGTTTGCTGACTTTTTCAAAATTAAAACTATATGGCTTTTCCGGAATTTCAAACTCAATAGTTTCAATTATTTCATATTCTTGTAAATCAATTTTTTTATAATTAATAAAAAAGTCTTTTAATTTAATTTTACGGTATTGATTTTTTGTGTTTTTTATATTCAATTTCGCATCAAGGGCTATGAAAATGATACTTAAATCACCTATTGGCGAAGCATTGACAAAGTTTCCGCCCAAAGTTGCCATATTTCGTATTTGTTTGGACGAAATCAGCTTAATGAATTTTTTCCAATCAGGAATAATTTGATTTAATACTTTTGAATCTTCTAAATCACTAATTGTGCAAGTTGCATCTATTGTGCAAATGTTTTTTTCTGTTTTGATTTGATTTTCTGACCTGCCTATAAGTCTGATGTTTTGTTCTTGTAGCTCATCCGCTTGTTGTACGTATAAATCGGTACCGCCGGCTACAATTTTACCTGTATTTATGCTTTGCTCTAATTGTATTTCCTGTAAGCGTTTTGCAATATCTTTAAAATATTCGGGAAGGTAGGCATTGTCAATAAGTGCTTGTAAATTATGCGAGCCTTTTATCTTTTTTAATGCTTCGGTAATTTCTGAAATAGCTCTTTCAATAGATTTATAACCCGTGCACCGGCAAATATTACCCGAAACGGCAGCTATTCCTTTCTCTGTATCATAATCTCCCGAAAGGGAAAATCCTGTTAAGGAAACAATAAAGCCGGGAGTGCAAAAACCACACTGTGTGGCATTTTCTTTAACAAAAATTTCTTGAATGGGGCTGATTTTTTCAACATTAATACCTTCGATAGTAACAATATGCTTTCCTGCAGCATTCCCGAGCGGTGTCAGGCACGAAACTATTGATTTGTACTTTACCGAACCATCTTTTTGCAAGCTGCCGGATAAAACGGTGCAAGCTCCGCAATCTCCTTCGCGACAACCTATTTTAGTGCCTTTTAGCTTTTGGTGCTCACGTATAAAATCAAGTAGAACACTTCCCTGTTTTGCTTGGGTGCGTATTAATTTATTGTTTAATATAAATTCAATCATTTGTTAAAAATTTGTCGGGTAAAGATATAAAAAAAACAATATTGGATAGAGCGTTTCTATAAGTATCAGACATATAGGTTTTTATTGTATGTCTTAACTTGGGTGTGAAATTGTTGATTCATAAAGTTTTACTATAATTATCCATATATTCTAACTTGTTGTCAAATAAATTGATTTAATAATAAAAATAATCGTTATTTTTATCCAAATCAATTATTTTTACGAATCAAATTAAAATTCTATGAACAAATTATTATTCGTATTTTTATTCAGTTTTTTATTATTTATTTCATGTACAAACCAAAATACTAAAAATATGCCTAAAGAACACAAAGCCCTGTTTTTGCATCATAGCACCGGACAAAATATTTGGCGGGGTGATGTATCTAAAATTTCTTGGAAACTATTTAAAGAAGGACATTTTCAGAAATGGTTGAAAAATTACAATAAACAAAATAAAACCGATTTCTTAGTGGATGATCTTATCTTTCCAAAAAAAGAACCTTACGGTTGGAGGAATTATCCGTATGATTATTACAATATTTGGGTAAAAAATGGTGGTGAAAAACCCTATATGGAAGAACCTACACTTGAAATGCTTAGTAAAGATTACGGTTTGATTATTTGGAAGCATTGCTATCCGGTAAGTTCTATTAAAGCAGATACCGGAAATCCGGATATTAATTCAGAAGAGCACCGGTTAGAGAATTATAAAATGCAATATAATGCGCTGAAAGAGAAAATGCATCAGTTTCCGGATACAAAATTTTTAGTATGGACTGGTGCTGTACATACAAAAGTTAACACAAGTGAGGAAAGTGCTTTACGCATGAAAGAATTTGTTGATTGGGTGCGCAATGAGTGGGATGAAAAAGGAGATAATATTTATTTGTGGGATTTTTATGCTCTGGAAACTGAGGGAGGCTTGTATTTAAAGGAAGAATATGCCGCTGCACCTAATGATTCGCACCCCGGTAAGAAGTTTTCGGAAAAAGTAATTCCTTATTTTGGTAAGCGTATTGTTGATGTTATGAGCGGTAAAGGTGATGAGAATGATATAAGCGGAAAGTAAAATGATTAAAAATATTTATAATAGAATTAGAAACTCTATAATAAAGTACAAACTAAAAGGTAGAGATAATGAATTTCGCATACGTTTCTTGCGTGAAAAAGGGGTTAAAATTGGTAATGATTGTCTGATTTTTACTATTAATTTTTCAACCGAGCCTTATTTAATCGAAATTGGAAATCATGTGGTTGTATCGCCGGGAGTTACTTTTATTACCCACGATGGTTCGGTATGGTTATTTCGCGATAAATATCCAAATATTACGGTTTTCGGAAAAATTAAGATTGGTAATAATTCTTTTATTGGGATAAATTGTATCATTTTACCCGGAACAGAAATTGGTGAAAACTGCATTGTTGGTGCAGGTGCTGTTGTAAGGGGTAAAATCCCGGATAATTCGGTAGTTATGGGTAATCCTGCCAAGGTAGTTATGAAAACTGAAATTGCTGAAAAATTTTTAGTTAATAACAAAAACAGAGTGGATACAAAACACATGAGTCCGCAAGAGCGAAAAATGGCTTTATTAAAGCATTTTGGTGTGTAAAACTATTTCATTTTTTTAATGAGTACATGAACTTTCAGTGATTTATGCTCATTGAGAGTTGTTGGATTATTTAGTTGTAAATCAGTTATTTGTGTAAGTATTTAATCTACAGGTGGTAATATATTCTATTTCTTTTATCTTGATAAAAATCTTAAGATTATTTTTTTATTATTGCTATTTTAATGTGCAATTCGTATCTTTATAACTTATTTAGCGTTTTGCATCAGATGGTATGAGAGTATTTGCACTATTTTTATTATTATTTTTTGCCTTTTCTGTGAGGTCTCAAAGTGAAAATACACCGAATAATTCTTTCAAAGAATTTATTATAAAAGCAGAATATTTCAAGACAAACAAAAATCTTGATTCTTCGATTTATTATTGCGAACAAGCAGTTAAAGTTTCAGAAAATAGAGAAGATACTTTAAAGTTAATTCAGCTATTCCGAAAATTAGGAAGGCTATATGAATTACGTGCTGAATATGTTCCTGCCATTAAATACTATTATCAATCAAAAACTTTAAATAAAGATTTACTTGATTTAAACGAGTTGGGTTTGTGTTTGTTGGGATTGTCAAATATAAATTTCAGGTTTGGAAATCAATCCGTTGCATTGCAGCAAGGTTTTGATGCTGCTTCTATTTTTGAAAAGTTAGATGACAATCCTGATTTACTAACTGCCTATGTATTGATTGGGCAAGTATATATTGAAATACGTAAATTTAATGAAGCAATGGCTATATACAATAAAGCCTTGTTAAAAGCTAAACAAATTGACGATAAAAAAAATATAGCGGATATTTTGGATCATATAGGTGTCATTTATACTTTTCAAAAAAAATACCGGCAAGCTCTACCTATGCATAAAGAAGCAATGGAGATTAATCGCCAAATAGGAAATAAAATAAACTTGGGAATAAATTATGCAAACATAGGGGAAGTTTACATGCATTTGGGAAAATATGGAAAAGCTTTGGAAAATTTGAATAAAGCTTTGGAAATAGAGCGGGAAACAAAATTTTATTCGGTTTTTATTTATATTTATTATACTATGGGGGCAACTTATAGTAGAATGCATAAATCGAATAAAGCACTACATTATTTTAACAAAAGCCTTGAATTAATTCAACAAACCGGTGAAATAAGAGAGCGATATTTTGTTTATCAGTTATTGTCAGAGCATTATGAACGAAATAATATGCCTGCAAAAGCTCTTGAATTCTATAAAAAATATAGTTTGTTAAGAGATAGTTTAAATAATCAAGCCAATAGCTATAAAATTGAAGAGTTAAAAACGCGTTATGAGTTAGCAAAAAAGGAACAGGAAAATAAAAATTTGTTATTAGAAAAAGATATTCAGGAAAAACGAATTAAGATTCAAAACTTACTTATATTGTTTTTCATTATTAGCCTAATTATGTCTGTAATTTTTGGTGTTTACATATACGTAAACCGGAAAAAATTGCAAAAAACTAATAAAACAAAAGATTTGCTTTTTTCTATAATCGGACATGATTTGCGCGGTCCTATGGGAAGTATTAAGCAGTTGCTTGAATTGGTTGAATTAACTGAATATCCACAAAAAGACAAGTACATCAAGCTTATAAAATCACCGGTTGAATCATCATTTAATTTACTGGAAGATTTGCTTGCTTGGTCCGGGAATATAAGTAAAAGTACCAATTATGAACCTCAAAAATTTGTTTTAAAAGAGCTAATTAATCAAAGTGTTAGTTTATTTCATTCCTTATTTGAAAATAAAAAAATTGAATTTACCTGTACAATTCCCAACGATATTGTCGTTTTTGCGGATAAAAATCATGTATCTGCTATTTTAAGGAATTTACTGTCAAACGCAATTAAGTTTAGCCCGGAGGGTAGTTCTATTACCATCAAACATATTATTGAAAAAGATATGATTAAGATTATGGTGGTTGATAAGGGAATAGGTATAAATGCGCAAAATCTTAAAAAAATATTAAATCCTGATATTTTCTTTACCACCTTCGGTACAAAAAATGAAAAAGGCAGCGGTTTGGGAATTTCCTTAGTTCAAAGTTTTGTGAAACTTAATAAAGGAAAATTTGGGATTGAAAGTGAAATAGGAATAGGGAGTACTTTTTATTTTACTTTGCCTTTGGTTGAATAATGTTTTACTAAACTTTAAAATTTTCCACAAAATCAATCAAAAACTCAGTTACATCAATTTTTTCCGAAAGCATTTTATCTCGTCGTTGTTTCCAAATATTTTTTAAATCCGGCGTGCTTAACAGTTCTTTAATTTTTTCCGTTAAGCCTTTTGTATTAGTAAAATGATAAAGTAAACCGTAATCTTGTTGTTCGGTAATGGTTTCTGCAATCATTGAATTGATATATACTGTAGGGGTTCCTAAAACGGCACACTCCGATGCCATTGTTGCTCCTTCGCCAATAAACATTTGTGCATAAGCCAAAGCATCGTGCATTTTTTCGGGAGGAATTTTTATTTGAAACCGTTTTAAATCATCGGGAAGTTCGGCTTCTGATGAAATAAAAACTTTTCCATGCTTTTGCAATAAATTGACCATTTCACGTTTCAATTCCAAATTTAAACCTCCTTGCCCGATATCATGCGAAGCGCTCCATGATATAAACCGCAGTATAAAATAAGGTGTATTTTCATCAATACCCAAAAAATCGAATATTTTTGAATTAGGGCTAAAATATGCCGGATGTAAATAGGCAATTTCGTGGTAGCCCTTGTATCGAACATGAACTTTTCCAAAATCTTTTTTAAAGGATTCTGTTGTTAATATGGCATCGGCAAATGGTTTGTAAAGTCTTATTTGTTCCATATTTCCGGTATCTTCAAAGGCAATGTATTTTTTACGAAGTAAAAAACTCACCCATGCAGCCGGCACTGAGCCATGACTCAAATACATATCGGGTTTAAATTTTAAAGAAATAAAAAATAAACGCCAAACATGTAAAAAAAGGCTGTATATTTTACCGGCTGTACCGCTGTAATGTTTTCCTAAATTCTTATATTTTAATTTGTAAGCCTTTAATAAGTCAAGGGTTACTTCTTTATCTTTTGCTGTAAATAAAATTTCCCAGTCTCTATTTTGCATTTCAAAAACAAAATTTTTGAATAAATGCACATGTCCCGGATGGTTTACATCAATTATTATCTTCATTTACGCTAATTTCTTTATAAAGTTCTGATAAGGTCGCAAATTTTGCATTTCTCGATTTACAGTCTTCAATGATACGTACATAGGCATCTTTATAAAACGGAAATTCTTTTTCGTTAAATACTCTCTGATGCCAGTTAATTACCAATATTCCATTGTGCTGTTCTATTTTATTTACCAACTTTTCATATTTTTCCCAACGTTCTTTACTTTCAATAAAGGGAGTATCCATTATTATTAGCGGGATAACTAAAAAATCATCATTAAAAGGTCTAAATGGCAATATTTTACCGTCTTTAAATCCAAAACTTCGGGTTAAACCCCAGGTGCTATCGTATTTAAAGCCTAATTTTTTATGAATTTTCCAAGTGCTATCGTCCCTGTTTAAATAATGTTGCCTTGTACCAATCACATTATGCCCGATAATATCTTCGATATTATTTTTTTCTTTTTTGAGCAAATTTTCATTATTGTAGGATAAATAAGAGCCGTGTACCCCAATTTCCCAACCGTTTTTGTCAAGATATTGCATTATCTCCGTAATTTTTTTTTCTCGAATATTGTATCTACCCAGAGATAACTGCCAGTTTTTTTTGTTAAAAAGACGAAAAGGAATGCTTTCGTCCAGAAAAAAGAACGTGGATTTTACCCCTAAATCTTCTTCAATACGGATAATTTCAGGAAAATTCCAATAAGGTTCTTCCTTGCTGAAAAATGATTGCATTTGATATTTTGCATTGGTAAAATCTTTTTTAAGCAATGATTTTGTCAGATAGCTAAAATATTGATAGTGCTTACGGGTTCTGTCCACATCGTGGCTGAGGGCAACTCTTAACATCTTAAAATATTTAATCTATTTTTTCAATAGGTGTTGCAATTATGGTTTCCCCCGCATAGACTTGATCTTTCAAGTTGATATTAACTTGATAATCAATAGGAATAATAACATCTACCTGAGAGCCGAATTTTATCATTCCAAACCAATCTCCACGTTTAATATCTTCGCCTTCTTTATAATAAGTAACTACGCGGCGAACTTTTTTAGAAGCAATTTGTACTACACCTACTTTAATTTTTCCGTTGTCAATTACAATTGTATTGCGTTCGTTTTCAACTTCGGCAACAGCTTCTTTTAAGGACAGGTATTTTCCATCAAAATGTTTATTTAATATAATTTTCCCACTTATGGGAGCTGCATTTTTATGAACATCAAAAGGGGTCATGTTTATTCCTACCAGCCAGCAAGGTGTATCTAAAATGTCGGTATTGGTTAATTCTTCCAACTTTGAAATTTCACCGTTTTTTATGGCAATAGGAATATTTCCGGCTTCTACTTTTTTTATGTAAATAACATTCCCGTCGGCAGGTGAAATAATGTCATTATTATTTGCTTTAGTTTTTCTGTTAGGTACTCTGTAAAAGCGGATTAATGTAATCAAAACCAGCATTACGGGTACCATTAAGATGTTTAAAACTATTGCATACCACATATTGTTCAAGTAAGATGTGTTGAACAAATTGCTTACTATTGCAGCTACTACGGCAACAATAATATTATCGATAAATAAATATTTCAGTTCAACTTTTGCTTTATAATTCAGATAAAGAAAAAGCAAAGTGCTAATAATTAAAGCTTCAACTAAAAGTATAAAAAAGTTCATAGTGTTAATTGTTTTATTATTTTATTAATTAGTTATTATCGTATAAAATAGAGTATTGGCGACAAAAGAATATACATTATTGCCGGTAAAGGGTCCCTAAGGTCAAAGGTGGCATATTCTTTTTTTAGTTTCCATGTTTTCAAATAATCCTTAATGCTCATTTTTCCTTTTAAAATCTCTGTAAAAACAATATAAAAATCAGTGAGTTGCTCAACCCAAGCAAGGTTTTCCGTATTATTAATTTGCTTTTCTACTTTTTTCCCCTGCATATCGTCAATCATCATTTTAATTAAATTTATTCCGACAATATTAGCCATTGAATGCCATTTCCATGTGCGCGGGTTAATTTCAATTAGTTTATAGTCGTCTGTTTGTTTATCGTACATAAATTCAACTTCCGATAAGCCGGTATAATTTATTTCTTTTAAAAATTTTTGAGCAAGTTCTTCTACCCGCGGGTTGATAACACTTACTGCAAAAGTAGTAGCTACACCAAAATCCATAGGTTTTTGCCGTATCCTGTTGGCAACAAAACTGCCTAATACGGCTCCGTTTTTTGCATAGGAAGCAAAAGAAAATAAATTTTTGGCTCCTCCGGCAAGCATTTCTTGGACGATTACCTCATTTTTGGGGATAATTTTAATTGCTTTTTGGTAGCTTTTTATTAATTCTGATTTATTTGTGCATTTAAAAACTTTTTTACCCGATTTTGAATAAAAATTATGCATTACGGCAGGCTTTATAATAAGCGGGTATTTAGCACTGTCTGCCAGTTTTATGAGTTCTTCTTCGCTATCGGGAAAATGGCTTTGCGGAATAGGAATACCCGATTTAAGAGCTGCACGATAAGTTTCCCGTTTATTAAAAGCTATTTGTGTAATTTCTTTCGGGGGAATGGATAAATAGTATTTTTTGCTTAGTTTTTCATAATTATCTGATAAAAAACCAACTAAGACATCACTGGTTGGGATAAGTAAAGCTTTTTTATCTTCAATATTGTCTTGTAAAAGAACTTGTAAAAGCTGCTTAGTACTTTTAAATTTTTTAAATTTTTTACAAGTATTTGAAAAACGTGCTACGCTCAGTCCGCTTTTATTAAACAAAGTAACGCGGTAGCCTTGTCTCCCTGCATTACGTGCCACCCCTAAACCTTGGATATGATTTCCCAATATGTAGATATCTGTTATCATGCTCTTTTTTTTACCAAAATTTTTTTAATCTGATTTTTTAAGCCTTGCCAAATCATTATTTTCATCCACTCAATATTTCCATCTGCCCAATTATGCGGATGAGTACTAATCATTAATTGATTGGGTAGCTGTTTTGTGTTTAAAAGCCGGATAATATCTTTTGTGTGATTAATCGGAAAATTAAACTTTGTTTCTACTTTATCACGCAGGGTAACGGTTTGGTTATTCCAACTCCGGCTGGCATCGGTAATGTAAAAAAGGCGGTTAAAATCCAAATCAAAATAAGGTTCGGCAATTATT
>Ga0256840_1003863_pt1 | contig 11688 bp, 10 predicted proteins | sample 355202metaG_FD_185969 | JGI IMG/M metagenome (GOLD analysis project Ga0256840, IMG submission 185969) | Hydrothermal vent microbial communities from Mid Atlantic Ridge, Atlantic Ocean - 355-202 | ecosystem: Environmental > Aquatic > Marine > Hydrothermal vents | place: Atlantic Ocean: Mid...
ATAGCTAAGAAATTAGATACACAAAGTGTGTATGAATTTAATGCTCCAATCATCAAAGAGATGTTAGAAAATACCTATGAGTCATCGCGGGATGAAACCGTACTCTTTGAATACTTTGTCGAGATGAATGCCTTTAGAGGTATCTGCATGGCGATGGTTGAAGCATTGAGATTAGAGGGTAGCTTTAAGACATTTATAGAAAAAAAACTTACAACGCAGTATGAAGACTTTTTTGATTTACTTTCTTTTGTGCGTAATGTACTTTCACACAATATACATGCAGATATATACTTGGATGTCAAAGATTATGAAGGAACACTTAAAAGACGAAAACGTATGAAGAAAGAACCCAAGATAGACTTTTCTTTTAACTACGCAAAACACTTACCCGAGATAAAAGCACCTTCTAAAGAGTATGGTTTTTCCTCTACGATAGATTTAGAAAATTTAGCCTATGAGACAGCGTTTTTAGAGGTACTTTCACTTTGGGAACTCATGATGCTCTGCGAACTCTGCTTTAATTTGGTGATAGCTTATAAACTGTCCAATGATTCTTGATGAAATTTATAGATTTTATGTGATTCATTGGTCAAGATGTTGTTTTCTGCTAACTTTTTAAAGAGTTTAACAAGGGTAGGTTTAGAGATGTCTATATGAGACATAATCTCAGAATACGATGTGCGAATCTCATCTGATTCATTGAGGTTGGACATAATATATTTAATCACTTCTATCTGTTTGCCGTCACTCACTTCAGAGATGATTTTAATGAGGTTATTGCTTTTTTGTGCTTCTCTACGTTGGTTGATAGGCAAAACAATGTCATGTATGGTATTGAGTAGTTCTTTGAGGTTAATGGGCTTGACGATGTAGTTTTCGACTTTGAGCTTAATGGCTTCTAGTAAATAGGCACTTTCGGTGTGTGCAGTGATGAGAACGGTGGGGATTTCTGCATAGTCACTCTGTTTTAGTTTTTTTAAAAAATCTATGCCATTTTCATCTTTTAGTAAAATATCAGAAATTATGACATCTACATGCTCATTTTCTAAAACCTGCATAGCTTCTTCTGAAGTGTAAACACCATAAACTTCATGCATAAAATCGTCAAGAACATCTTTTGTGTGTTTGAGTAGTTCTACATCATCTTCAAGGTAGAGAATATTAAAATCATGGAGTATATTTATATTTCTATGTATCATTTTTATCACTTTGTGTATGGGGTAGTATAATTGTAAACAGGGTACAGTGTTCATACTTGGTCTTATTTATTGTATAACAAACATTCTTGCATCTGATAGTACCTTGCATATGTTTCTCAATAATCTGTTGTGACATGTAAAGACCAAGCCCTGTACCTTTACTTTTGTACTTGGTAGTAAAGTAAGGTTCAAAGATATGTAGTAATACATCTGCTTTGATACCTCCTCCGTTATCTGTAATATAAATGTAAATTTTGTCATTTACTTCTTTGGCTACTATTTCTATAAATTTTTCACCTTTTGTGAGACTTAAAGCATCTTCTGCATTGGCAATGATGTTTAAAAACACATGAGAGAGTTCATTGTAGTAGGTATGGAGTTTGATACTCTCAGAAATCTTTATAGAAACATTTATTTTGTGCTGTTCTAGAATGTATTTTGAGAGTGTAAACGCGTGTTCTATACAAGATTTTAAAGTAAAAGATTCTTTCGCTTTGGTAGGTTTAAAAAAGTTTTGAAAATTTTCAAGGGTATCAGACATATTTTCAGCCAATCTCAAAGTATCAATGACTTTTTCGTTAATCATCTCAGGGGTGAGTTTACCTAATTCCATTTTGCTCTGTACGCCTTGTATTATCATCATCATAGAGCCAAGGGGTTGTCTCCACTGATGTGCGATATTGGCTATCATTTCTCCCATACTTGCAAGCCTTGCTTGTTGAAACATAAGGGTGTCTTTTCTTCTTGAGTTTTCTACTTCTTTTTTAATTTTTGTTTCCAGTGATGCATTGAGACGTTGTAATGCTTTGGTCTTTTCTAGTACATCACCTTGTAAGGCAAAGTGTAATTTTTTAAAATTAATGATGATAAAAGTAGAAAGTAAAACAGAAAAAATAAACACTAAAACAATAGAGATATTTAAAATGAGTGATAACATATCAAATATTTTGTCCGTATCACGTTTTTCTTGAATGGTCATACTCAAATCATAGTTGGTTAAACTGGTGATATAGATGGAAAGAGCATCTATTTCATAATTAACTTCTTCTATAAGGGAAGCATGATTATCTGTATGGATGTATGGATTAAATATTTGATTTAACAGTGATTGTATTTTCTTCTTCTTTGCTTTTATATTGTGAATAATACTTTGTTGCAATAGTATGTTAGGTGTTTGTTCCTCAATGATAAAAAACTTTTTTATCATTATATTAATCCATGAGATTTGATATTTTTCTGTATCTATTATGTTTAAATAAGTAGACCAGTTTTTACGGATAAGTTGCTGTGCTAACGCGACAACTTCTTGACCTTGTACACTGTTTATCAATCCTTTTCGCATATCATTGAGTGTTTCATTTATGTTAATAATATAGGTATCTTTAATGGCTTCAAGTCGTATAATAGATTTGGTTCTCTTTTCAAAAAGTAAATCAAAATCATTTTTAATGGTATAGGTAGAAATTTGAGAGAGTACGACAATAGAAATCATGCCACCGATGATAATAAAAAGTAAAAAAGCACTCTTGTACCCAAATGAAATAGCATCTAAGATTTGTAATATTTTTTTAATCTTCATGGTACACTTCTTTGAAATGATTATTTTTGTATTCAAATATATAGACACTATTAAGTAGTTGGTTCTTTTTAAACTTAAGTGTCATACCTTCAAGGGTATCTTGAGGTAGTGTTGTGAGTGCTTCTATAAAGTTACTTCTTGTGGTATGGTCTTGAATGTTTTTCAAAGCATGTACAACACTTTTTGCTGCTAAAAAAGACTCCAATGAGATGAAGCCTAGTTCTTTTGCAAAACCATAATAATGCATAATATCTTTGTATTCAGTTAGTACAGGGATATTTTTTTTATCATAATGCGGGACAACTTGAGAAAAGAGTAAATTGTCTGTTTTGCCTTCTAACCCTTTAACCATAGCATCGGCATTCCCAAATGATATATTGCAAAAGATTGTTTGTTCAAAGTTCTTGTCTTTTCTAGCGGTTTTTATAAACAGAGTATTGGCTTTGTTTGCACCTATCATAAGAATGGCTTGGGGTTTGCTTTTTTGTATTTCTCTAAATGCATGAGTGATTGAAAGTGTATTACGCTTGTAAGCTCCCTCACCTTGAAGCGTAAGTTTATGTTTCTTTAAAGTATGGAGTAATGAGAGATAACCTTCTTCACCATAGTCATCGTTTTGATAAAATACAGCAAATTTGCGTATCTTTTTTTTCGTATACAAGTATTGAACAATGGCATTAATCTCATCTTGATAGGAAGATCTAAAGTTGATAATATTTTTAATACGAGTGTCACGTAAAAAAGAAGCACCTGTAAATGGAGCCACAAAAGGAATGTCGGAGTCTTTTAAAATAGGAAATATTTTTTTACTTGTAGGTGTACCGACAAAAGCGAAAAAAGCGAAAATATCTTTTTTTCGAAAATGTTGCACATTCTCCAATGTGAGTTCTGGTTCGTATTTATCATCTAAAGTAAGTAGGGTTATTTTTTTATTCAGCAACTGCCGTTCATTGGCATAGGTAAAATAAGCATTTGCACCAGCATAAACAGCATCGCCCCATGTATGCATAATGCCACTTCTTGGAAGAGATAAACCAAGCGTAATACTCTCGTCATTAAATGTTCTTTCTTTGACATTAAAATACGTTAAGAGGATACCTAGAAAGAGTATAAGAGGTAGTATGACTTTGTATTTTAACATAGGTATTTCCTTTATAGAAATTATACTGTAGATTATTTTGATGGTAATTAAATCAATAGGGTTAACTATGATTTACCAATAATAATACATTGTTCTCATTATTATAATATTTTATGATGATAATAGCTCTAATAGAGAATAATTGGGGACAATACACCAGATAGATTAAGAATATAGTCTTTATTTAATGTGTACCAAAGCATTCAGTCTATAAAATAGGTAAACAATTATTTAACACTTTGGAGTATGAATATGGAAAAAGAGTATCTTTTCAGATATGACACAGCAATGGAGTTTCCCTTAGATGAGAGCATAGAGACGGTAGATACACTCGATAGTGGTAATTATCTTATCTCAAATGTTCATACCCCTTATGCAGAGGTATATGCACCTGAAATCAATTTTTATATTAATCATAGTAATGATGACTTATCTAAAAAGATTCAAAATGTTAAGACTTTGTATGATGCAAGGCTTGCAGCCTATGAGCTTGCAGAAGATTTTGACCATACCGCACCTGTAGGCAATAAGCTCATTGTCGTCTCAGATACGGAGATAACAGAGTTGCAAGAAGCCTTTGAGAAGGATGGTTTTGCAGTCATAAGAGTACCCGCATCTGCAATATTGGATGTCAATGGTCACATAGGAAAACTAGAAGTTTCACTCAAAAAAAATGATGAACTCTTAAATGTAGAAACAGACCAAATACTCTGGGCAGATGCTCCTTACTTTGCAATGAAGCAAAGTGGTGTATACGATACTGCAGCCATTGGGTTAGATGAAGCATGTAAAAAAGTACGAGAGAATCATGGTGAATTTACATATAAAAATATCATCAAGTATGATTCTACTATTTGCCAGTATCATGAAAGACAAGCAGAAATCTGTGGTAGATGTGCAGATGTTTGTCCTAGTGTTGCCATAGTAAAAATAGATGAAAGTAAACATCTTGGTTTTTCAGATATAGATTGTCATGGTTGTGGAGGGTGTATATCCGTTTGTCCATCTGGAGCGTTAGATTATACGCAAATGAACAGAGATTCTTTTGCTGAAATAGCTGACTTTTATGCAGATAAAATTCCCCTTATCGTCCCTCAAAAAATGTCACTTGAAAATTTAAATCTCTCTTTAAAAGAAAATGTACTTCCTTTTCCCATAGAAGGAGAAAAATATCTACATGAAGTACATTTCTTAACACTTTTACAAAAGAGTGGTAACCCTATTGTTTTTTACACAGATTTAATTTCTAAAGGCTCAGGAGATGCCATTGATTTGCTCAATGAAATTTTTGCAAGGAAGTATGGTAAAAAAGCTATCTATACGTGTGAGACAGTTGAAGAATTAGAACAAGCCTTTTTAGAACTTGAAAAGTTAGATGAGTGTAAATTTGACATGGTAGATGAGGGTATGATGAAAAGAGAAATCTTTACACATAGGCTTTCACATCTTGTTGGTGAAGATGATTTGGGTGTGGTACATACCAAAGAGCATATACATTATGGAACGATAAAAATAAACCAAGACGCCTGTACACTCTGTCTTAGCTGTGTAGGAGCCTGTAATGTAAAAGCACTCACTTCACATGCAGAAGACAATACTTTACGTTTTAACCCCTCTATGTGTACCAACTGTGGATACTGTGAGTTTATCTGTCCAGAGAAAGATTGTTTAGAAGTGGTCTATGATGAAATGCACTTAGATAAAAATTATTTTAAACAAAATGTCATGGCAACAGACACACTTTTTGCCTGTGTTGAGTGCGGTATTGAGTTTGCGACCACAAAGTCAATTGAAAAAATAGCCGCGATAATGCTTCCTGTCTTTAAGGGAGATGATGCAAAAGTAAAATCACTTTATTGCTGTGCAGACTGTAAACCAAAAGTAACTTTACAAGCATTTTTAGATGCAAAAGAAAAGGGAGAGAAAGCATGAATAAGAGAGAATTAAACCCAGCTAGAGCACTGTACTATGGACTGTTTAGTAAACTATTTGTTTTTAATGAAAAAGCAGAGAAATACGAAGGCTTAGAAGAATTATTGAAAATCTTAATTGAAAATCCTATTGATAATAATTCACAAGAGGCACTGAAAGAGATTTTAGAATTTTATCAAGAAGGTGGAGAAAAAGCCCTGAGTGCAGAGTATGATACGATATTTCACAGTCCAGTAGGCAATGTGGTTCGTACTACGGCGTCTATTTACTGTGATGGTGTAGAGAGTGGTAAAAAAACGCTTGAAGTACGAAAGTTTTTAGCAAAAACCAAAATAAGAAGAAATGAAAAGATTTTTAAAGAGCCTGAAGACAGTGTAGGGTTTTTAACAACTTTTATGTATGAACTCATAGAACTTATTATTATGGGAGAAGAGTCTTACGGAACCGTACAACATTGTCTTTTTGTAGAAGTCATCAATGAGTTTATTGATGAATTTATAGAAAACATTTACGAGACTGACTCCTCAGATGTCTATAAGTCAGTTGCAGTGGTATTTAACGCTTTTATTGACTTTGAAAGACTCTATTTTGATGTACGTAAACCTTTACCTAAAGCAAAAGAAGTTGTTGAAAGTTGTAATTCTATAAGTGATGAAGAGGCAGAAAGACGAATGGAAAACAGAATAAAAAAATCTGCAGAGTCTTTACTTAAAAGCTGTGCGATAGAAGATGAGTACTTTGAAAAAAACAGTGAAGGCTAGTCACGTATGAGTGGCTAGTTAAGGTAATTTTTTTACCTTAACTAGCCACTTTAAATAAGTGGCAATTTATGAAAGGAGGACGATATGAATGATACGGTAGAAAAACGTAGAGGCTTTCTAAAGAAATTAGGTAAAGCAGGTGCAGTTGCTGCGGTAGGTACAACAACAGTCGCGTTCGCAAATAGTGGACATGAACGTAGTTATACATCAGACAGCAATGGTGTGGTTGTAGGTCAATCAAACAAAAAAGAGATTATCTATAAAAAAACAGCAATATGGGATGAATATTTAAGAACAGCCCTATAGTAATAATAAAGAAAAAGGAGATTAGTAGTATGGAAACAAATACTCAAAATGCTCTTTCGTCAAAAGTTGGTAGACGTTCATTCCTTAGAATGGCGGCAATTGCAGGTGCCTTTGGTGCAACAAGTGCATTTGCAACATCTAACGTAACAAGAAAAGCGACGGAAGAAGAAATTAAGAACCCTTTCCCTGGATCTGAGATGATCAAAACTATCTGTACATCATGTTCAGTAGGTTGTGGTGTCATAGCAGAAGTTCAAAGTGGCGTATGGGTAAGACAAGAGGTAGCACAGGATCACCCTGTAAGTTTAGGTGGACACTGTTGTAAAGGTGCTGATATGATTGATTTAGTCAGATCAGAAAGAAGACTTCAATACCCAATGGTAAAAGAAAATGGCACATGGAAGCGTATCAGTTGGGATACAGCACTTGACAGCATTTCTAAAAAGTTGGAAAGTCTAAGAAAAGAAGATGGACCAGATAGTACAATGTTTTTGGGTTCAGCCAAGTTCGGAACAGAGCAGTCATATTACTTTAGAAAATTTGCTGCAATGTACGGAACAAACAATATAGATCACCAAGCTAGAATTTGACACAGCTCAACAGTCGCCGGTGTGGCGAATACATGGGGTTATGGAGCTATGACAAATTCTCTTGGAGATATTCAAAATGCTAAAGCAATTATTGTATTTGGAGCAAACCCTGCGGTCAATCACCCAGTAGGTTTTCAACATTTCTTAAAAGCTAAAGAGCGTAACAATGCACAATTAATTGTGATTGATCCTCGCTATACAAAAACTGCAGCAAAATCAGACTTGTATGCACAGATTAGACCAGGAACTGATATACCGTTTATGTATGGTATGTTACATATTATCTTTAAAAACGGATGGCATGACCAAGGTTTTGTAGATGATCGTGTATATGGTATGGATGACATCAAAGAAGAAGCTAAAAAGTGGACACCAGAAAGAGTAGAAGACGTCACAGGTGTACCTGCAGATAAACTTATTCAAATTACCAGAGTGTATGCAAAATCTACACCAGGTACGTTGGTTTGGGCTATGGGACTTACGCAACATTCTAACGGTTCTTCTAACACTAGAATGGCACCAATCTTACAACTCGCACTTGGTAACTTAGGTGTAGAAGGTGGAGGATGTAATATTCTTAGAGGTCACGATAATGTTCAGGGTGCAACAGATATGTGTTGTCTTTCTCATACATTACCAGGCTATTACGGTCTTAGTAAAGGTTCTTGGGGATACTTTGCAAAATCTTGGGGCGTTGATTATGATTGGCTCAAAGGTAGATTTAAATCTGAAGAGATGATGGGTGCTAAAGGGTTTACACTCGCTAGATGGTATGCAGGTGTACTTGCAGGCAAGCCAGGCGAAGATAAAATTCATAATGCCGGTACAAATTTAAAAGCATTGGTTGTTTTAGGTAATGGTATTACAGCTATTGCACAACAAGCCAAAGTAAAAGAAGCCTTAGATGAGTTAGAACTCATTGTCCTTGCTGATCCATTTGTCAATGAAGCAGCAGTTTTAACAGATAAAAAAGACAATGTTTACATTTTACCAGCTGCTACACAGTTTGAAACATCGGGTTCAGTAACAGCAACAAACCGTGCATCTCAATGGAGAAACAAAGTTGTTGACCCACTTTATGAGTCTAAAACAGACCATGACATCATGTTTGAACTTGCAAAAAGACTTGGGTTTTATGATGAGTTTACTAAAGGTATGTTGCTTAAAGATGATCCTAAAACTGCTAAACCAGTACAAGTTAAAGATAAGTTCCAATGGCCAGAAGATGCTACCGATGAGATAGCAAGAATCATTAAAACTATTGGTCTTACAGGTTGGACAGCAGAGAGACTTAAAAAACACTCTGAAAACTGGCATATGTTTGATGAAGTAAGTGGAAGAGGACATGGTCCAATGAAGGGTGAATACTATGGATTGCCTTGGCCATGTTGGACTACTGAACACAGTGGAAGTCCTATACTTTACAACATTCACCGTTCAGTTGCTGAAGGTGGTATGGGCTTTAGAAACAGATTTGGACTAGAGCATGATGGTGTAGATTTACTTGCGGGTAAAGGTTCTGCTCCTAAAGGTTCTGCGAACAAAGATGGATACCCAGAAATCAATGCAAAAAATATTGAAGAAGTACTTGGTATTACACTAACGGCTGAAGAAAAAAGTCTTATAGGTAAAAACTGGAAAGTAGATACCAGTGGTATCATCGCTCAGAAATGTATGGAGCAAGGTATGGCACCGTATGGAAATGCTAAAGCACGTGCGAAAGTATGGACATTCCCAGATCAAATACCTCTACACAGAGAACCATTACATTCACCAAGACAAGATTTGGTTGAAGCATACCCATCCTTTGCAGATAAGGAAAATCACTATAGGGTTGATACAAAGTATATCTCTAAACAATCAGAGAAAGACTGGAGTAAAGAGTTCCCAGTTAACCTTATTACAGGTAGATTGGTTAACATGAATGGTGCAGGAGTTGAAACAAGAGCGTCTAAATACCTTGCAAAACTTACACCAGAAATGTTCTGTGATATTAACCCAGGGCTTGCAGCCAATCATGGTATTAGAGATGGTGCCATGATGTGGATACATTCTCCTGAAGGTACAAAAATAAAAGTTAAAGCGAAGTTTTCTCACTCAGTAGCAGAAGATAGAGTCTTTATACCTATGCATTTTGCAGGGTACTTCCAAGGTGAAGACAGAACGGGTAACTTCCCTCAAGGAACTAAGCCGTATGCTAGTGGAGAAAGTGCAAATACTGTAACCAACTATGGTTATGATATTATCACTCAGATTCCTGAAACTAAAGGCGGATTATGCCGCATAGAAAAAGCGTAGGGGGTGTGAGATGAGTGAAGACTATTATGCAAGAATGAAATTCTACTGTGATGAAAGCAGATGTATTCAGTGTGACGGATGTTCCGTTGCATGTGCAGAAGCACATGAACTCCCAGTAGGTATTAGCAGAAGAAAAGTAATAACATTAAATGAAGGGATAGAGAAGAAAGAATTCTCTACCTCTGTAGCGTGTATGCACTGTACAGATGCTCCTTGTGAGCAAGTCTGTCCAGTGGATTGTTTCTACATAAGAGAAGACGGCATTGTGTTACATGACAAAGACGTTTGTATCGGTTGTGGGTATTGTCTATTTGCTTGTCCATTTGGTGCTCCACAGTTTCCTCAAGATGGTGCCTTTGGTACTAAAGGAGCTATGGATAAATGTACTATGTGTGCAGGTGGACCAGAAGAAACTAACTCTGCTAAAGAGAGAGAACTTTATGGTCAAAACAGAATCGCTGAAGGTAAAGTGCCTGTATGTGCTGCAATGTGTTCAACTAAAGCACTACTTGTTGGTGATTCAGAAGATGTTGCAAAAGTTTACAGAGAAAGAGTAGCAGCTCGTGGACATGGTATCCTCTCGGCACCATATGGTTGGGACGCCGCATATGGAAACAAATAAAAGTTTTTTCAGTCAAAATAAGGCCTACATTCTTGTAGGTCTTGGGTTTATGGCACTAACCTATTGGTATTTTTGGCTGGCGACTATTTTTGACTTAAATTATGTATACCAATTTATATTGCGTATATTTCAAGGGGATATCTCAGGGCAACTTGAGCCTCTAGAAAATATGAATAGATACCAGCAGATGGAAGCGGGTGTTTTTGGACCAAGGTATGACACTATAGCCCCAGAAATCATTAGGGCATTTGAAGAACGTCAAGAATTATTACCTTATGTATTTGCAGTAGAATTTATTTTATTTACTATTGCTTTTATTATTTGGGGTAGAAAAAAAGCAAGTATCACTAGAGAAAATGATACTGTTCAAGTTTACTCTTTGTTTCAAAGAACAGTTTTGTTGCTTAATATTCTTATCATGATTTATCTATTTATTACAGGGTTTTCCATCACTTTTGGAAACATTACTGGTGGGGGTTCTATTGCGTATTTTATGCGATGGACGCATGAGATTATAGGTCTTGGATGGATGCCAATATGGTTGATATTAACTGTTATTGCATTTAAAGATCACAAGTTTTTCAAAAGACCTAGTGGCAAGCTGTGGAATCGTATTTTCCTTAGAGGAACGTACAAACCTATGTATAGACTTAACTATTATGCCTATGTGGCTTTTGGTTTTTTACTTGTTTTAAGTGGTTTCTTGCTTTGGTTTATCTTTCCAACGGCAGAAAACTATGTAGAAGTCATTCAATTTAGACGACTGATGCTCTTTGTACATTTTATGGGAAGTGCGATTATCTCATTTTTCATATTTGAGACGATTTACTCTTATGTAATCTCTGTAAAAGGATACTTGCCTGGACTTATTTCTGGCAGACTACCTAGAGAATACTTAGAACAAATACGTCCAGATGTACTAGAAGAAATGGAACAAGAAGACAAATAATAGCATGTGCTGCACCTAGAGTTAGGGTAGCACAGGTTATCTCTCCCTATAAAATAATCACACTTATTAATATTTGGTAAAATATTATTTACCTTTTAAGAATACTTTTATTCTTTATCTTCTATAATTTACCATATAGTTTTTAAATCCCTATTACTTGAGGGTTTATTAATATGCAAACTTTACATATTACATATAATAGGATATAAAATGTGGACAATTTTTGAAACAGAAGTCACTAAAATCAAAGATGGTAAAAAGTTTATTACTAATGATGAAGTGATTCGAGAAATTAAACTAACCATCATTGT
>Ga0256840_1003864_pt1 | contig 11684 bp, 12 predicted proteins | sample 355202metaG_FD_185969 | JGI IMG/M metagenome (GOLD analysis project Ga0256840, IMG submission 185969) | Hydrothermal vent microbial communities from Mid Atlantic Ridge, Atlantic Ocean - 355-202 | ecosystem: Environmental > Aquatic > Marine > Hydrothermal vents | place: Atlantic Ocean: Mid...
TGATGGTCGTTTAGATTTAACGCCAATTAGACTTTTTTGTATGAAATATTCAAATTCTTTATAAAATTCATCAATTAAACAAAATATTTCGGTAACTTTATCTGTAGAAATCATAAGTAGATATTTTTAGTTATATAATTAATATTCAACACATTAAATATACAAAATATCTACTTTTCTACCAAATTAATATCAAATATTATTAATCGAACTCAGGTTATTAGGCTTATTTTAATGTGTATTTGGTATCATTTGGTTAATGAAAGGATTGGTTCCAGACCATAACACCATACCAAACTTTAGAAGAGATACCCCAAAAGCAATCAAAAAAGTATTTAGAGCAACGGTTAATATAGCTAAGAATTAAGATTTGATAGGCGGTATATTGTTAGCAGGAGATGGCACTAAAATAAGAGCGCAAAACTCAAAGAAAAACAATTACAACCAAAAAATAATAGAACGACATCAGTTTGCTGAAGCTCTTGAAATCAACAAACAAAACATTGTCAAGAACCCTGAAATATATGCCCAAAGACAAGACATAGTAGAACATCCATTTGGTACAATGAAAAGAGGTTGAGGCTTTGACCACATTAGGTCAAAAAAAGGAAAAAGCAGAGCGTCAGCAGACGTTGGGTTTATCTTCATTGCGTACAATTTAAAACGCATTATGAATATTATAGGATGGAATGAGTTGATAAACCTATTCGCCTTGTTTTTGTCCTATTTTAGCCTAAAAAAAACTATAAACAGTCTTAAAAACCTATATATCACACAAAAACAACCGAAAATAAAATTAGTAAGATTTTTTGATATTTCAGAATTTTACAAAAATTAACCCTATTTTTGAAAATAATATCAAATTAATGAAGGTTTTTAGACGAACTGACGTTTAGTATTAGAAAAAAATCAATCGATTGTTTTCGTAGTTGGTAATATATGTTATAACAAAAGACAATTAAGTATTTTTATCTTTTAAAGATTGAAAATAACAAAAAAAAAGCGTACCTTTGGGTTAAACCTAAAAGAATAATGACACTACCAAATTTCTTTAATGTGATTGATGAAGAGATTATTTTAGATCCATCTAAAGTAAGTATGTCCAAAATGGACAAAGATGGTATAATATCATATGCCAATGCATATTTTGTTGAAATTTCAGGTTATCAAGATCATGAATTATTAAATAATAGACATACATTAATTCGTCATCCAGAAATGCCAGAAGTAATTATTGATTTAATGTGGGAGAGACTACATAAAGGAGAAAATATTTATGCTATAGTAAAGAACTTGACAAAGGATGGACGTTATTATTGGGTTATTACTTGTTTTGAAACAGTATTTGATAATAATGGTAATATAATTGCACATTATGCACGCAGAAAAGCTGTGCCAACAAAAACTAAAAATGAAATTAAAAATTTATATAAAATTTTACGAGAGATTGAGTTAAATGAAAGTGAAGAGACAGCAAAAAAATATTTTTATGGTTTTTTTGAGAATAAAAAGATGACTTATGATGCATTTATTCTAGAAACACTTAATATGAGTAAAAGTGAGATTGAGAAATATTTTAAAGGTCCGATTCTAAATTCGAATATAACAAAAAATGGAATTTATGAAGAAGTTGAAATCGGAATTATAGAAAGAGCTCTTTTGGAAAATGATACCATTAAAACATTTAAAGATGTGAATGAAGAAGTACCAAAATCAGCACAGAAAATTAAAAGTAAAATTTCAAAACTACAATCTGAATTGGATGTTATTTTAGAAGATAAAGCTATAAAAAAGAGAAAAAGTTTTTTTAGTAGATTTTTTTCTAGTTTCTAAGGTTTAATACACGTTGCAATAACGTGGGATGAGAGTAATGGTAGAATACGTAGCTTTTATGCGGCGTTAAATTACTCAAACTATTTTTTGACAATTTTTTTAATGAAGAAATTAAAGGTTCACTAGCAAAATACTCTTTAGCATAATTATCAGCTTGGTATTCAAATTTTCTTGAAAGAATGTTCATTAACAGTCCAGTTATTGCAGAAATAGGAGAATACAAAACACCAAAAGCAATTAAGCCAATATGAAAACTAGGTTTAGATACGGATAAATCATCTGATAGTAACGAGTTATTGATAAAAAGAGATAAGATAAACAGTGTAAATCCAGTTAATAAAATAGACAACACCATATTAATAAAAACGTGCTTTTTCTTATAATGTCCAATCTCATGTGCCAATACAGCAACAATTTCATCAACATCTAAATCATTTATTAGTGTATCATATAATACAATCCGTTTTTTAATACCAAAACCAGAGAAATAAGCATTTGCTTTGGTAGAGCGTTTAGAGCCGTCAATAACAAAAATAGTATCTAACTTAAAACCAACTTTTAAAGCAAATTTATTAATTTCTGTTTTTAATTCCCCGTCCTCCAAAGGAGTTTGTTTATTAAATAAAGGAACAATTAAACTGGAATAAAAAAGTGTCATAAAAATAGAAAACACAGCAATAAAACCCCATGTATATAACCAAAAATGATTTCCGGTTTTTTGATAAAGCCAAACAATTAAGGCTAAAATTGGACCACCAATAATAATAGTAAGCAACCAACCTTTTAGTTTATCTAACCAAAATATTTTTTTTGTAGATTTGTTAAAACCAAATTTTTCTTCAATAACAAAAGTTTTGTAGTAAGAGAAGGGTGTAGTAATAATATCACTACCAATCATAATAATACCAAAAAAAATCATTGAAATTAGTATATCATTATTCGTAAAATATCTTGCAAAGCCATCCACATAAACAAAACCTTTAAAAAAGAAAAATGAAAGAGTAAGAGCTAATGAAAATAAAGAAACAATAGTAGAAAATTGATTATTAGTTTTTTTATAGGCTTGTGACTTTATATAATCATCATTATTATAAACATCATTTAACTCAGCAGGAATTTTATCATTATAATGTTTTGCATTAAGGTAATCTAACCAAGCATCAAACATAAAATCAATAAGTAATAAGCCAATAATAATATAAAAAAGTAATTGTGAAGTCATAGTATATTTAAAATTTCAGATTCTATCTCCCTGCCTTACCAACAGGTAGGTTATCTCTTGTGTTTTGTCTCTTTTTCATTCTACCTATTTAAACTCTCGTTGCCTTTTAGCTTCAAAAATAATAACTGCAGCAGAAACAGAAACATTTAAGGAGTCGATTTCTCCTTGCATAGGTATAATTATTTTTTTTGATTGTTGCAACCACGCATCACTTAATCCAGTAGCCTCAGTACCAACAATTATTGCAGTTGCATTTTTGAAATTTTGGCTACAATACATTTCGGAATTTTTGTGCAAAGCAGCAGCATATCTATTAACATTATTATCAATTAAAAAATTAATAATTTCAGCAGTAGAGCCAGTACCAATTTGGTTGGTAAAAATACAGCCAACACTAGAGCGAATAATATTTGGATTAAACAAATCTGTTTTTGGATTTGCAATAATTACAGCATCAACATTTGCAGCATCAGCAGTTCTTAGTAAAGCACCAATATTACCAGGTTTTTCAGGAGCTTCAGCAACCAAAATTAAAGGATTTTGTTTTAAACGAATAGATTCTAAACTAAAATCTTTAGTTTTTATAATAGCAATAATACCTTCCGTAGTGCTGCGCAAAGCTAATTTTTGAAAAACATCTTTAGAGATTTCAATAAATTCAACATTGTTATCCGTTGCCATATTACGTAAGATTTCTTCAGAAACTAATTGAGAATAAAATAGAATTTGTTCAACACTGTAACTTGCCTTAATTGCTAGAGTTAATTCCCTAACACCTTCTAGAACAAATAAACCTTGCTTTTTACGAGCTTTAGATTTCTCTTTTAGTAGTAAAGTGTTTTTTACTAAGGGATTTTGTATGCTAGAAATGTATTTAGTCATTGTTTAAAATAATTCATCACTATCAATTTGTAAATTTTTAATAAAGGATATGGCATTATTAATTTCATAATGCATCACAATATCTTTTTTAACAATAGGAACATCTTGCCTAAACATAGTAATAAAACTACTTAAGAAAGGCGATGTTTGTAAAGGTTCTCTAAAAAATAAAGCTTGTGAGGCATTAAACAGTTCAATAGCCAAAATACGTTCAATATTATCAATTAAACGTTTGGATTTTGTTGCGGCATTTGCACCCATACTTACATGATCCTCTTGTCCGTTACTAGAAACAATACTGTCAATACTGGCAGGTGTAGCAAGTTGTTTGTTTTGGCTAGCAATACTTGCTGCAGTATATTGTGGTATCATAAAACCAGAGTTTAGACCCGAGTTTGTTACTAAAAAAACTGGTAACCTACGTTCGCCAGAAATAAGATGATACATTCTACGTTCAGAAACACTTCCTAATTCGGACATAGCAATAGCGAGATAATCTAAGGCTAAAGCTAAGGGTTGCCCATGAAAGTTGCCACCAGAAATAATAATATCATCTTTTACAAAAATATTTGGGTTATCGGTAACCGAATTAATTTCAGTTTCAAAAGTTTTTTTTACAAATTCAAGAGTATCTTTAGTAGCACCATGTACTTGAGGCATACATCTAAAGGAATATGGATCTTGTACATGCTCTTTTTCTTGATTAATAATTTCACTATCTGCTAAAAAACTACAAATACGTTTGGCAGTTTTTAATTGACCATTATGTGGTCTTATTAAATGAATTAATTCATTAAAAGGAGAAATTCTACCATCAAATCCTTCTAAAGAAATTGTACCAATTAAATCTGCTAAATAAGATAATTTATAGGACTTTAGTAATTGCGAAACACCATAAGCACTCATAAATTGAGTACCGTTTAGTAAAGCAAGACCCTCTTTAGACTGTAATTCAATTTTTTGCCAATTAAACAAACGAAGTGTTTTTTTTGCAGAAACAATTTTATTATTTAAGTAAACTTCACCTTCACCAATTAAAGGCAGAGCAAGATGAGCCAAAGGAGCTAAGTCGCCAGAAGCACCTAAAGAACCTTGTGTAAAAATAACAGGTAAAATATCGTTGTTATAAAAGTCAATAAGCCTATTAACAGTCGCTAGTTGTACACCAGAATGTCCATAACTCAAAGATTGAATTTTTAAAAACAACATTAGTTTTACAATCTCTTTTGGGACTTTGTCACCAGTACCACAAGCATGTGATTTTACTAAATTTTCTTGTAGTTTTTGTAAATCATTTTCTCTGATTTTAACATTGCAAAGAGATCCAAAACCAGTATTTATACCATAAATAGGTCTTTCGGAAGTTTTAATTTTTTTATTTAAATAACCTCGACAATCAATTATTTTTTGAATGCTTTTATCAGAAAGTTTAATTTTTTTACCTGTTTCAATAATTTCTCTAATAATGGGGATTGATAGAAATTTTGAACTAATAAGATGCATGTTTTCCATGTTAGTTTTAAAAGTTTGCCCAAAATTCAACAAACAATACTTACTATGCAAATAATCTGTAAGTAATTTGTAAAAATATAGTCTATATTTGTAAACTAATTTAAAAAACAATACAATGCTTAAAAATATAGTTCTTATTTTTTTTACAATTTTATTATTCTCATGTAAAAATGATAAACCTAAAGAGGTACAAGCGACAGTAAAAGAAACTGTAAAAAAAGTAAAACAAAATAGTGCACTTGCAGAGATAGGGAAACCATCGCCAGAATTTAATAATTATGAAAATTATGATGGAACAAAAACTTCCTTAAAAGATTTTAAAGGAAAATATGTTTATATAGATGTTTGGGCAACTTGGTGCGGACCATGCAGGAGAGAAATACCATATTTAAAAGAATTAGAAAATACGTTTGAAGGTAAGGAAATCGTATTTGTTAGCATATCAATAGATAAAGCAAATGCACATAAAACTTGGAAAAAAATGATTGCAGATAAAAAAATGGGAGGAATTCAGCTATTTGTAGGAAACGATAAAAATTTTATTACAGCCTATCGCGTAAATTCAATACCGAGATTTATATTAATTGACCCCACAGGGAATATAGTTGCTACTAACGCAACAAGACCATCACAATCACAAACAAAAGACTTATTAAAAAAACTACTAAACTAAAATTAAAAACTACTACAATGATTAAAAAAATCTTATTAATAATAGTAACAATTGGGTTATTGTCTTGTAAAGATGAAGCACCAAAGAACTACGTGACTTTCTCTGGAAAAATCATGAATTCACATGGAAATGAAGTGTCTGTAAAAGGTAAAGACTATTCAAAAAAAATTAAAATGAATGATGATGGTACTTTCTCAGATACATTACATTTAAAAACAGAGGGAGTATATTACACATTTTCTGATGGAAATGAACAAACATCATTATTTTTAAAAAATGGAGATGCTATAAACCTTACATTAGATACAAAGGAGTTTGACGAAACAGTGAAATTTACAGGAGTAGGGGCAGAAACAAATAATTATTTAGCACAGAAGTTGTTATTAGAAGAAAAACTGTTTACAGATAAATTATATGATTTAAAAGAAGATGAATTCAATAAAAGAGCCGCAGATCTTAAAACAGAATTTTCAACTTTTTTAACAAGTTCAAAAAACATAGATACAAGCTTAGTGTCTGATGAGAAGGAAGCTATAGATGAAATAGAAAAAATGTTGAAAGGGCAATATGCACAAGTCAATGCTAGGAAAATGAAATTTGCGGCACTAACTGGTAAACCATCGCCAGAATTTAATGATTATGAAAATTATGATGGAACAAAAACTTCGTTAAAAGATTTAAAAGGGAAAGTTGTATATATTGATGTTTGGGCAACTTGGTGTGGACCATGTAAAGCAGAAATACCATTTTTACAAACGCTAGAAAAAGATTTTCATGGAAAAAATATAGCATTTGTAAGTATTTCAATTGATAAAGCAAAAGCGCACGGTGCATGGAAAAAAATGATTGCTGATAAAAAAATGGGCGGAATTCAATTATTTGCAGGAGAAGATCAGAACTTTGTAAAAGAATATAAAATAAACTCTATACCAAGATTTATTTTAATAGGTACGGATGGAAATGTAATAAATCCAGATGCATCTAGACCATCACAACCAAAGACAAAAGAAATATTAGCTGAATTATTAAAATAAAATAAAGATGATTAAAAGAGGAGTTTTAGCAATTGTTGTATTAAGTTTTTTGTTTTCTTGTAAAAAAGAGCACTCTATGGAGTATGCAACAGTTTCAGGATTAATAGCAAATAATGATGCAAAGGAAATTACCATTAATAGTAGAGGGTTTAATAAGACCATTACAGTAAATACTGATGGAACATTTACAGATACAATAAAAGTGTTAAATGATGGCTACCATACACTTTTTGATAAAAAAAATAAATTGTTATTGTATTTAAAAAACGGATATGATGTTACAATTAATTATGACTATACAAATGTAGATAAATCTATTTCTTTTACAGGAAATGGGGCAGCAACAAGCCAATACTTAATTAATAAGAAAGAGTTTGATAAAACAGAAAAATTAAATAAAGTAAGAGAGCTTTTTAAATTAGATAAGCCAGCATTTGATACAAAAGTGTCTCATTTAGAAAATGGATTAAAAGAAATGTTAGCAGTAAATGGAATAGATTCAATCTTAAAAGCAAAAGAGTTAAGCAAAGTAAGGCGTTTGGTTGATTACTTAAAAAAGAATTATAAAACAGAACATAGATTAACAACCGCATTAAAAGTTGGAGCAGCATCACCAAAGTTTGTGAACTATGAAAATTATAAAGGAGGTAAAACATCATTAGATGATTTTAAAGGAAAATATGTTTATGTAGATGTTTGGGCAACATGGTGTGGCCCATGTAAGCGAGAAATCCCTTTTTTACAAACACTAGAACATGATTATAAAGGCAAAAAAATTGAATTTGTGAGTATATCCGTAGATAATGGTAGAGGTTATAAAAATGATTTTGCAGCCTCAAAAGAAGGTTGGAAAAAAATGATTGCCGACAAAAAAATGAGAGGAGTGCAATTATTTGCAGACAAAGGATTTCAATCTGATTTTATAAAAAAATATGGAATAAGAGGTATTCCGCGTTTCATATTAATTGATCCAAACGGTAATATTGTAAATGTAAATGCTCCAAGACCATCACAAACAGCTTTAAGAAATTTGTTAAACGGGTTACCACTATAAATTAGAGCGTTAAAAAAAACTAAAGCCTTATAAATTGAATAATTTATGAGGTTTTTTTTAGTAAAAAAATATGACTAAAAAAGAAATCATACAGGAGCTAAACAATATAAGTGTTTTGCGAGAAAATAGAATTAGAGTAGCAAACTTGATATTACAAGATAAAGAAAGCTTTGTGATTTTACTTAAAATAGTTTTTGATGTAAATAATAAAACCTCCATAAAAGCAGCATGGATTTTTGAGTTTGTGTGTAAAAAACAAATAAATGGGTTGTATGCAAATTTAGATTTTTTTGTAAATAATATTCAAAAAGTACATTTTGGAAGTGCAGTAAGACCAATAGCAAAAATATGCCAACTCCTTGTACTTAAAAATAAAAAGACACCAATATTAAATTTTACAGATAAACATAAAGAAAAAATTATAGAAACTTGTTTTGATTGGATGCTGTCTAACCATAAAGTAGCAATAAAAGCATACACAATGCAAACCCTATTTTATTTAGGCAAAAAAGAGAATTGGGTGCATGATGAATTAGTAACGCTAATTATTAATAATATCGATTCGGAAACTGCAGCATATAAATCTAGAGGGTTAATAACATTAGCACAAATCAAAAAGTTTAAAAGTCGTTAATAACTTAAAATTTATTTTTAAGGACTAGATACATTTTCATTAAATTTGTTCTTTAAACAGAAGCAACAATGGATTTAACAGCACTTACCGCAATTTCGCCAATAGATGGTAGATACCGTAACAAAGTTCAAGGATTAGCACCTTTTTTTTCGGAAGAAGCATTAATAAAATATCGTGTAAAAGTAGAAATTGAATACTTTATAGCATTGTGCGAATTGCCTTTGCTACAATTAAAAGAATTTAATACAAATAAATTTGATACTTTACGTAAGATTTACACTAGTTTTTCAACAGCAGATGCACAACAAATTAAAGAAATTGAAAGTGTAACAAACCATGATGTAAAGGCAGTAGAATATTTTATTAAAAAAGAATTTGATAAACTAAACTTAGAGACTTACAAAGAATTTATTCATTTTGGATTAACATCACAAGACATTAATAATACAGCAATCCCATTATCCATAAATGATGCATTTGATACTGTATATTATCCAGAATTAGCAAATCTATTAGTAAAACTAAAAGAATTAGCAGCGGAGTGGCAAGATATACCAATGCTAGCACGTACACATGGGCAACCAGCATCACCAACACGATTAGGTAAAGAAATAGCAGTATTTATAGAACGTATAGAACAACAAGTTAATTTGTTGCAAAAAATACCTTATGCAGCAAAATTTGGTGGAGCAACTGGTAATTTTAATGCACATGTAGTAGCATATCCAAATATAGATTGGAAAGCATTTGGTAAAAATTATATTGAAAAAGTATTAGGATTGCACCATTCGTTCCCAACAACACAAATAGAACATTACGATCATTTAGCAGCACAATTTGATGCGTTAAAGCGAATTAACACCATATTAATTGATATGAATCGTGATTTTTGGACTTACATTTCCATGAATTATTTTGGTCAAAAAATAAAAAAAGGCGAGGTAGGTTCATCTGCAATGCCACACAAAGTAAACCCAATAGATTTTGAAAATTCTGAAGGGAATTTAGGAATAGCAAACGCTATATTTGAGCATCTATCAGCAAAATTACCAATATCTAGAATGCAAAGAGATTTAACAGACTCAACCGTGCTGCGTAACGTTGGCGTGCCATTAGCACATACCATAATAGGATTTACATCGACCTTAAAAGGATTAAATAAACTATTATTAAACAAACCTAAATTCGAAAAAGATTTAGAAAATAATTGGGCAGTAGTAGCAGAAGCAATTCAAACAATACTTAGGCGAGAAGCATATCCAAATCCATACGAAGCATTAAAAGCACTAACAAGAACTAACGAAAAAATCACAAAAACATCAATACATACTTTTATTGACGGTTTGGATGTTAGTAATACCATTAAAGAAGAATTAAAAGTGATAACACCTAGTAATTTTACGGGACTTTAAGAAGTAGGAGGCAAGAGATAAGAAGCAAGAAGTAAGAAGCAAGAGACAAGAGACAAGAGACAAGAAGTAAGATAAAATCTTTGCGATCTTTGCGATTTTCTTAGCGTTTCTTTGCGTGAAAACAAGAGATAAGAGATAAGAAGCAAGAGAGTACTATAAATAATGATCGTAATCAAACAAATAAACCCAACAGACACATACAAGCTTCGGTTAGAAGTACTAAAAACGAATGAAAATTATATTTATAAGTACAAAGGAGATTTTGATGATAAAACAATACACTACGGCGCTTTTGAAGAATCTAAAAATATTGGAATTGTAACTTTAATGGAAAATGAGAATACATTATTTAGTGGAAAACAAATGCAATTGCGAGGTATGGCAGTAGTTACAAAAACACAAAATAAAGGAGTAGGCAAGGAGCTGGTTAAAAAAGCAATAGATTTAAGTATTGAAAAAGGAGTAAAAACCGTATGGTGTAATGCACGAGAACATGTAACCGATTTTTATAAAAAACAAGGATTTAAAATTAAAGGAGAACGATTTTATATAAAACATGTGTGCTACCATTACTTAATGTATAAAAAAATATAGATGGATAATAATAGACGTTTTTTTATTAAAAGTATTTCTCTTGCAAGTTTTACATTATTTTTACCTGCCATTTTTGCAAATAAAATAAAGCAATATTCAAAAAATGTATTGATAGGTAAAGAAAAAGTAAAATTATACGGTAAAGGCTATAAAATGCAGAAAGATGCATATTTAGCATTAGAAAAAATGAAAAAAGAAGCGCTAGTAAGTGGCGTTAGAATTCATGTAATATCCGCATACCGTAGTTTTGAGCATCAGAATAGAATTTGGTCTAGAAAATTTAAAAAATTTAGATCAAAAGGTCTCTCCGTAAAAGAAGCCGTAAATAAAGTAAAAGAATATTCCGCAATACCAGGAACATCTCGCCATCATTGGGGAACAGATGTAGATTTGGTTGATTACAACAAGAAATTTTTAAATAATAATACAAAGCATAGTAAGTATATGGCATGGATGGATGAGAATGCACATAAGTATGGATTTTATCGTGTTTATACAAACAATAAATTTAGAGCAGGATACAATTATGAATCATGGCATTATAGCTACCGAAATATTTCTAAAGCAATGTTAGAAGATTATTTAAGACTAGATATAGTTGCAGTCCTAAAAAATGAAAAAATTGCAGGGAATCAAGTGTTTACAAAGAAATTTTTAAATAAATATTTTGAGAATAATGTGCTTGGTATAAACGATTATTTGTTTTAACCAGAGTTCGACTAATAATTCGTTTACAGTTTAGATTATTTTTTTATAGTCGAAGATGGATTTTAGAAGGATTATCTAGATAATTCAAAGAAATTTAGTGAGATTATGAGAAAAATAATCAAACCC
>Ga0256840_1003865_pt1 | contig 11684 bp, 8 predicted proteins | sample 355202metaG_FD_185969 | JGI IMG/M metagenome (GOLD analysis project Ga0256840, IMG submission 185969) | Hydrothermal vent microbial communities from Mid Atlantic Ridge, Atlantic Ocean - 355-202 | ecosystem: Environmental > Aquatic > Marine > Hydrothermal vents | place: Atlantic Ocean: Mid...
GGAAAATAATGAAAAAATATACCCGCCTTGCAGGAATTAATAAAAAAGTAACACCCCATACTATGCGCCATTCCTTTGCCACACACCTGATTGAAAGAGGAGCGGATTTAAGATCCGTTCAAACCATGCTTGGGCATTCTGATATTGCAACCACCGAGATATACACTCATATTTCCCGGAATTATCTCATTGAAATGCACAAAAAATTTCACCCGAGAGGTTAGGAACGTTCACAAAATAACTTGGACAAGTTATTTCGCTCTCGTTCCTTAGCAATACATATTTTTTTATGAATTTATTTTTGATAATTGGGTTACAATCCCAATTGCCACAAAGCTGTCCCCTTGTTTCAGTATATCACCGGCCTTGGGAATAAAACTATAATCTTTCTGACCAAATTTTTTAATTGCAATTACCTGCACATTGTAAATATTGGTCATATCAATTTCTTTAAGGGTTTTCCCTGCCCATGTTTTTACTGTGAATTCCTTAATCCCCATGGATTTATCAAAGGGAAGATGCTCAATAAATCCCGGCATTGCAATACGATTGGCAATGAGCTGGGCAGCCATATACTCAGGTATAATAACCTTGTCAGCTCCGATTTTATACAGCAGCTTTTCATAATCATGATGTATTGCCTTGGCCCATACATTCCTAACACCAAGTTCCTTTAAGTACATTGAGATCATAATACTTGCGGCAATTGCGTCACCAACGCTGATCAATACATGCTCCAATTCATCAATTCTCATCTGTTTTAATACTTCTTTATTGGCGGCATCTGCCTGATAGACCTGGGTAAAATAGTATTGTGCATGCTTAACCCTTTCTTCACTTGTGTCAACGCCCAGGACCTCATGCCCCAAGTCAACAAGAGTTTGACCAAATTTAAAACCAAATTTACCCAGGCCAATAATCCCGATTTGAATTTTTGTTTTCATTTTTAATTTCATCCGATACTTATACTTTGTTCCGGTTTTAAATATAAAATTTTCGTCTGTATTGACTGCAATGCCGAGAGAAGAACCAATGGTCCCAATCTTCCTATAAACATCAATGCCACTATTATGATCTTCCCCACATAAGTTAACCCGGAGGTAAGACCAGTACTCAATCCCACAGTTCCATAGGCGGAAACAGTTTCAAAAAGAACCTCTAAAAAATTCCCATTTGCCTTGAGATGAGACAGATCTCCACCTTCTGTAAAACTCATCAAAAGCACACTTATCAAAATAATAGCCACTGAAAAGAACAAAAGAGTTAGAGCTTTATTCACTGTGTCCCTGTCAACAGCGTACCTGCCGACACAAACCTGATCTCTTCCCCTGATTGTATCAATAATAAAGGACTGGAGAACACGAAATGTTGTTACCTTTATACCTCCTGCACAAGACCCCGGAGCTCCTCCGATAAACATGAGTAATATCATGAATAAAAGCGAGGTATTTGTCATACTTGGAATATAAAGGGTATTAAACCCGGCTGTTCTGCATGTAACAGACTGAAACAATGAGGCGAGCATGTCCTCATTTTCCGGGAAAGATTTTTGTAAATTCACATAATCTGCAAAATAAATAAAAATCCAGCCGGCCAGGATTAAAAACAGAGTAGTTTTAATAACTATCCCAAAATGCCTCGAAAGTTTATATTCCTCTTTTTTATGTCTAATTTTTGTTAATAAATATGAGTGCCCTTCCTCAAGAACGGAAAACCCCAGACCACCAAGAATAATCAGCCCCATAATTGTTATATTTAGCCCCCAGTTTCCCTTGAAGTGCACAAGATTATCGGAGTTTAAAGAGAATCCTGCATTACAAAAGGCAGAAATTGAATGAAAAGCAGCAGAAAACAGTGAAAATCTATTATGCCCAAAAATAACAATGAAGAAGGTCCCTGCAGCTTCAATAAAAAAAGTAAAAATAATAATTTTTTTTAAAAAACCGCCGAGATGAAAACTTGCGTTATTCAGAAGAGACTCCCCCACAGCTATTTTGTCCGTTAAAAAAATACGCTTTCTCCACAGATAAAATGCAAGGCTTGTAAAAGTCATTATTCCAAGTCCGCCAAGCTGAATTAAGGAGACAATAATTATCTGGCCAGTTCTTGTGAATACAGTCCCTGTATCAACAACGGTTAAACCTGTTACACAGGTAGCGGAAGTTGCGGTGAACAATGAATCGAGCCATGATATATTTTTCCCATAATAGCTGAAATGACTGTGTAGTAAAATTGTCCCGATACAAATCGTCACAGCAAAAAGAAGAATAGGCAGGGAAAGGGGCGAAAAAAATTTTTTAATTTTCATTGTGAATCTCTGCTATGGTTGGCCAAATTAAAACAGATCATTGCATGTAACCAGTATAGCCAGTATTAAATGCTATCCGCAGTTATATATGGATCAAAGATGCGAGGCAGGAATGCAGCATTCATTTCAGATCTTTCACCTAAACCGGCCACATAGGCACCATTGCATGTGCCATGACTCTCAAAAAAAACATAAAACAGCCTTTTATGATTTTAAAATTGCTGACCCTCTTTCCGGCTCATTCACCATATAACGGGTCATTGCCATCTAATGGCTCATTTACCATAGTTTAATTCACATCACAAGCAGCAGTTTATTTCCAAGATTCAATCTCCCGTCAACGTGAAAAAATCTGTTTACCATAAAACCATAAAGATATACATAGTGTTTCTTAATGGTTTTCCTCCCGGATAAGCAATTTTTACTAATTTTTTAAACTTAGGTGATAAATGATCTCTTTTCACATGACGGAAGGCGTTGCCGCCTTATTATTTTTTGCCGGAGTCTGCGCAGGCTTTGTGGATTCCATTGCAGGAGGCGGAGGCCTTATATCCGTTCCTGTGCTTTTATCCATTGGAATGCCACCCCAGATTGCTCTTGGAACAAATAAATTACAGTCTAGCTTTGGAAGTTTTTCTGCATCATGCTATTATATTAGAAAAGGAGAGGCAAATTTGCAAGAGGCTGGCAGAGGTATTATTTTCACACTTATGGGAGCAATTCTTGGCTCCTGGTCGATCCAGCAGATAGATCCTGGCCTTATACGGCATATTATTCCATTCATGCTACTGATAATTTTTTTATATACACTTTTTTCCTCAAAAATGGGCAATGAAAGCCACGACGCTATAATGCCAAAAGGTCTGTTTTACATATGTCTTGGTCTTATTCTAGGATTTTACGATGGCTTTTTCGGGCCTGGCACAGGGTCCTTCTGGACAGCGGCTTTTGTAGTACTGCTTGGCTTCAATATGACAAGAGCCGCAGGTTTTACAAGAGTAATGAATTTTACAAGCAATATTGTGGCATTGATTATATTTATTTTCGGAAACAAAGTCATTTATTCTGCCGGTCTGTGCATGGCTTCAGGACAGGCAATCGGAGCCTGCATAGGTTCACATTTTGCCATTAAAAAAGGAGCCAGACTTATCCGTCCGATTTTTATGTCAGTCATCTTTGTAACAATACTCAGGCTGGTCTATATAAACTACGCATAAATGAATATTTTTCACATCTCTATATTTTACACCAAACTTTCCTTTAAAAAATATTGAGAATAGGGGAGGCTTTTTGAGGATTATTGTTAATAATTTAAGTATATTAACTTTTAGAAGTCCTTAACAGAGTTAATTTGATGATTTTACAGGCGAATATATGGCTACTTTTAACACTCTTTTTTAGCCTTGACAAATGAATTTGTTTGTTTAAATATAGAATTATTTTTTGCATCATTAAAAAATTATGCAGGATTTATTACTTTAAAGGAGAAATGCATGCAAGAGACACTAAACAAAATATTTAACCCCGCATCTATTGCTGTGGTAGGTGCTTCAGAAACTCCGGGAAAGGCCGCTGAAAGGAGAACAAGAAGTCTTCTTACGGGAGGTTATAAAGGTAAAATTTTTCTTATTAACCCAAAACGGAAAACCCTGTTCGGTAAAAAAACCTACCCTTCGTTGGACAAAATTCCTGAGCCGGTTGATCTTGTCATGGTGGTTATTCCTGCCCGCTTTATCCCTGATGTTATTAATCAAAGCGCTGCAAAAGATGCAAAAGGGGCGGTTATCATTACGGCAGGACTTGGAGAAACAGGAAAAGAAGGCAAAAAAATAGAAGCCCTTATCCTCTCCAATGCAAAAAAAAGTGGTGTTCGTATAATTGGACCTAACTGCAGCGGAATGTTCAGTTTTTCCGGACATATGAATCTATTGGGCGTCCCTCCCATTAACCAGGGCAATATTTCCATCATAGCCCAAAGCGGTAATATTATTGATTCTCTGACTCATTATGCAAAGGTGCGGGATCTTGGTTTCAGTAAAATTATCAGTGCCGGTAACGCAATAGGCGTTAAATTCCACGAATATATTGAATACCTTGGGAACGATCCCGATACAAAGGTGATCTGCATGTACATGGAAGGTATCAAGGACGGTAATGAACTTGTGCGAGCCGCAAGAAAGGTTTCTCGAAAAAAACCTGTCATTGCACTAAAAGTAGGTCGCTTTGGAGCGGGTGCACGGGCGGCGGCTTCCCACACAGGTTCCCTTGCCGGAGATGACAAAATCGTACAGGCGGCGTTTGACCAGGCAGGTATCATACGTGTCTTTAATGTAGATGAAATGTTCGATCTTGCAGAATGCTTCAGCAAACTCCCCATCCCAAAAGGAAACAGGGTGGCAATTTTATCCGAGGGCGGAGGAGACAACTCGGTTGCTGCTGACAATGCCGAGTCCAGCGGGCTTAATGTTCCTGTACTTTCTTCACAGACCCAGAAGGCAATCCGTCCCTTTCTTTTAAAAGGTATGCCTGCACAAAATCCAATTGACTACGGAGGCACAGCAGAAGAAAATCCCCGCATAATCACTGAATGCTGCAAAACCTGCATGGAAAGTAATGAAATTGATGCCATTTATATTACAGGATTTTTCGGCGGATTTAAAGATATTATTGCACCCCATATCGGTGAACTTGAGGAGCAGACAGCAAGAGACCTTGCAGAATTCGTTAAAATTTACAACAAACCCATTATAATGCACACCAGCTTTGCCCATGAACCTTATAATTCACTGAAAATTCTTAGAAAAAACGGAATTCCGGTCTTTGCCTCTTCTAAACGGGCTGCAATGTGCCTTGGCTCCATGGCAGAGGCAGGCAGCAGAATTCATGGCAAAGGCAAAAAAATATCTCAAGACATGGCCATTAAACAAAAAAGAACTCCATCTCTTCTGATATCAAGTCTAAAGAAAAAAAATCATTCTGTCCTTCTTGAAACAGAAGCACGACAAATTCTCATGGAAACTGGTCTTGAACTTTTAGATGCTGTCCTTGCAAATGAAACAGACAAAGCAATTAAAGCAGCAGAAGACATTGGCTTTCCAGTTGCCATGAAAATTGTTTCAAGGGATATCATTCACAAATCTGATGCAGGTGGAGTTAAAATTAATCTGACATCAAGACAAGAGGTAAAAACGGCTTTTGAAGAAATACTCAAAAACTGCCTTAAGATCACATCACGCGATAAAATTAAAGGTGTCCTAATTGTCCCCATGGCAAAAAAAGGCCGGGAATGTATAGTGGGAATGACCCGTGATCACCAGTTTGGCCCAGTTATCATGTTTGGCCTCGGAGGAATTTTTGTGGAAGTGCTAAAAGATGTCGCTTTCCGGGTGGCCCCTCTGACTTTGTCCGATGCAGAAGCCATGATTACCCGGATTAATGGCTATCCCCTTCTTAAGGGAATCAGGGGAGAAACTCCAAAAGACATAGAATCAATCAAAGACATTCTTGTAAAAATTTCCAGACTGGCCGTGGAAAATCCTGAAATAATGGAAATGGATCTGAATCCGGTACGTGTCCATGAACACGGCGCATCCATCATAGATGCCCGGATAATTTTGTCATAATAAAAATTATAAGTCACAAAGCGTGATGCACTGCATCACATAAATAAAAAAAGACCATCAATAAAGAATACCGGCACAATAAACCGACACAAATTCACTGGAGAAAAATAATGAACTACGAATGCATCATTTATAATAAAGCAGATGGTATCGCTGTTATCAAGCTCAATAGACCTCAGGTATTAAATGCCATGAACAAACAACTATGGTTAGATCTTCAGGATGCCCTTGGCAACGCTATGGAAGATACCACCGTCAAAGCACTGATTTTTACAGGAGAGGGCCGGGCATTTTCAACAGGAGCAGATCTCAAGGATTCAAAGGGACGAAGCCTGACAACCTATCGGGATTATCTTGTTCATCTCCAGAAAATATCCCGTATCATTATCCGTTTCCCCAAACCTACCATTGCAGCTGTTAACGGTTACGCACTGGGATCAGGTTATGAACTTTCACTTGCCTGTGATATCAGAATCGCCGCAGAAGGAGCTAAATTCGGATCACCTGAAGCACGCGTATCTTCATCTGTGACAGGCGGTGCCATGCGGCTTCTTCAGGATCTTGTAGGCCCTGGAAAGGCCAAGGAGCTGCTGTTCACATGCGATTATATTAATGGAAAAGAAGCCCAACGTATCGGACTTGTAAACAAAACTGTTCCTGATGACAAACTCATGAAAGAAGCCCTGGCAATGGCTGGTAAAATAGTAAAAAATTCAGGTTTTTCCATAAACCTTATCAAAAAAGGTCTTAATATGGCCGGGGAAGTCAGCTTAGAGGCACTTATGGACTATGAAGTTGAAGCCTGTCTTGCCACAGTATCCGCGCCTGAACGTCAGGACAAACTTGAAGAATTTGCCGACAGAAAAAAATAAACTTCCACAGAGCTGACTAATTCTGATTAATTAGGGGACAGAATTTAAATCTGTCCCCAGTCCAGTTAAAGCCGTTTACCAAATTCATAACGAAATCATAACGGCCGTGGCAGATTATTCTGTGACTCTCAAAATAAGGTCTCATTGACGCTTAATCGTTCTAACCGGCAGAGCCCTGAAATGCCGTTTGTGAACCATTCGGTCTGTATAACGGTACCCGCGGGTAAAATTATAAACATAGGCTGTGATTGTCAGGACATCTTTTGCCCATATCCATCCACAGCTCAACTGAATAACAGGATTCACCCTGACCCTGTCTCCACAAGTTGATCTATAACCATTTTCCCTGGGATCATATAGAGTTGAAAGTTCTTTAATTGTAGGCATCCGCCAATTCTCATATTTACTCAGAATAATGTAATCGCAGTATTTCTCAGCGTCATGCCAGGTGATATCCCCCTGGTTGTCATATTTAGCCCACATCAGGCTGGTCTTTGTATCTGTTATTGTCCCGTCCTTATTGTCGATAAAACGACCACGGGCAAAAAGGGGTGTCGGCCATCCACAGTTAAAAACCAGAACAGCCATAATTATTAGGATTATAAAATAGATGTTTTTTTTCATAACCTTTCCTCTTCTCAAGTTGCCTTTGCGTAGTTTGAGTTTGGCACTCTATATTTCTGCATTAAATAGACCAGACCATAAAGTGTAACTCCTGCCAGTCCTATAAGAAATGGTCCCCATCCCTTGCCAAGGTCCAAAAGGGCGGCCACGTACTTAGGGCGTAGCAAAACAAAAGTTATCACCGCAAAAAGAAGGCTTTCGTAAAACCGATTTTTTGTAATAAGGAAGTTCAGCGTAAGATTACTAAAAGCAAACAAGGATATGGAGCTGATAAAAAAGATCCATATCACATGCCAGACTGAATGAATGTTTATAAGCAGAAGATCCGTATTATACATAAACGCAAAGGGAAGAATCGCCGTTCTTATATCATATGAAAATCCCTTTACCCCTGTTTTGATGGGGTCTGCTTTTGCTATGGCACCGGCAGCAAAAGCCGCCAGCCCTACAGGAGGGGTATCATCCGCGATAATTCCAAAGAAAAAAACGAACAAATGTGCTGCAATCAACGGAAAGACGACTCCGGCTCTGGCGCCCAAGGTGACGATAACACTCGCTGTCAGAGAGGCGAGAACAATATAAGTTGCCGTGGTGGGAAGTCCCATGCCAAGAATCAAACTCGCAATGGCCGTAAGCACGAGAATAGCAAAAAAATTTCCTCTGGCAATAACATCAATAGCCTCTGTAATAATACCTCCCAGACCCAGGGTGACCACACCGACAATAATCCCGGCAGCTGCCACTGCCACACCAATTCCCATCATACTTTTTCCTCCTGCAACCAGAGCATTCCATATAATCTTGAATGCATCTCTGATGGCCAGGCCAAAAGAAAGATTGTTCCTCCAGGCCTGAATCAGGTTCTGGATAAAAATCAAAGCCACGAGGACCAGAATAGCGTAAAACGCGGCAAGCTGCGGAGAGTGTCTTAAGACAACCAGTTCATCTATCAGGAATACCAATGGAATAATATAGTGAATTCCCTTGAAAAATGTGGACCAGAATGGCGGAATATCTTCCTTTTCCATGCCCTTCATGCCGAGTTTGGTGGCCTCCACATGGGTAATATAAAAAAGTGCAATATAAGAAATAATTGCCGGGATAAAGGCAGCCTTTACAACATCAAGGTAGGGCATATTGCAGTATTCTGCAATAATAAATGCGGCTGCACCCATAATCGGGGGCATCAATTGGCCGTTAGTACTGCATGCCACTTCCACTGCGCCTGCCATATAATCCGGATAGCCCGATCGCTTCATCAAAGGAATGGTAAATGTCCCGGTGGTTACAACATTAGCGATACTTGAGCCTGAAATAAGACCAGTGAGTCCGCTCGCGAGAACGGCAGCCTTGGCTGGTCCTCCCTTGAAACGTCCCAGAAGACTGAATGCAAGATGAACAAAATATTCCCCTGCCCCGGCCTTTTCTAACATTGCACCAAACAAAACAAAGAGAAAAACAATCGTTGCTGAAACATCTAAGGGAATACCGTAAATGCCCTCCGTTGACATGGTGATCTGACCAATAAATCTGTTGAGGGAAACTCCTTTAAACGCAATAATGTCCGGCATGTAAGGACCAAAAAAACTATACAGAATAAAAAGAATAGCAATAATGGGCAATGCCACCCCAAGCGAACGTCGTGCCGCTTCGAGGAGCATGAGCAGAAGTATCACACCCATGACAATATCGGTGGTGTTGGGAGCGCCCATGCGGTTACTGATTCCAGCATAATCATAGGCAATATACAAAGATGCTGCCGCTGCCATGATGGCCACTGCATAATCCAACAAGGTAAGCCTGTCCCTCACGGAAAGATACGAAAAGACCTTTCCCTTTCTGATTTTTTTAAACGTTGGATAGCTAAGAAATACCAGAATGATGGCAAAGGCAAGGTGAATAGCACGAATATAAACAGCGTTCAAAATAATCATAGTTGGCAGAGCTAATTGAAACAAGGACCATGAAGCTGCAATGACAGGGACAAGCCACCTCGTTGGACCTGAAAGCGATTTAAGTCCCTCCTCCGATGCCTTGACAAGTTCTTTGGCATCAGCCAGTCCTTCGGTAACTTCTATCTCTATCTTTTTATCTTCCAAAATCTTACCTCCGGGACATAGTGGTTTAGAAAAAACAAGGGTAAAGAGACAATCTTTTTCCCTTTACCCCTTGAACCAATTAGAATTTATCTAATCAGGGATTTCTTAATATACTTGACCAACCCTGCCTCTCTGTAGTATTTCAGGGCACCCGGATGAATCGGGGCTGTCAGCCCTGTCAGCATATTCTGCCTTGTTAAAACACTAAAAGCAGGATGCAGTTTTTTAAAAGTCTCAAGATTATCAAAAACTTCTTTTGTAATATCATATACAATCCAGGCAGGTTCTTTTATGGAGGTACAGAATGTTGCCTTGACAGCGAGGGTCGGGACATCTTTTTTATTGCTGGCAAAAGGATAAAATTTAATGGGAATATAAGCCTTTGTAAAATAAGGATGTTTTTTTATCAGGGGCATTATGATACTATCTGGAATAGGAACAAAGTGAACCTTGCGGGTTCCTGCTGTAGCTTCTTTAATGGAGCCATTGGGATGGCCTACTGTATAAAAAAATGCATCAATACGCCCGTCCTGAAGCATCTGGGCAGATTCCACAGCCTTCATTCCTTCTGCCTTGATATCTGTCTTCCAATTAATTCCTGCCTGAGTCAACAATTCTATCGCTTCTCCACGCTGTCCTGATCCGGGATTTCCAATATTGATATGCTTGCCCTTGAGATCCATGAAGGTATTGATACCTGTGTCATCACCTGCCACGATGGTCACTGATTCAGGATGAAAACTGCAAATGGAACGTAGATCTTTCTGGGGACCCTTTTTAGTCCATTCCATTTTACCGTTCCATGCCTGATTCTGTCGGCTTGACTCCACGACTCCGAAATCTAAGTCTCCGGTCATAATGGCATTAACGTTAAAAACTGACCCTCCGGTTGATTCAACCGTTACTTTTAACTTGTATTGTTTTGATTTTTCGTTAACGATCTTACTGATTGCTCCGCCTAGGGGGTAGTAAACGCCCGTTACACCACCTGTTCCAATGGTTACAAATGTAGTTTTTGCTGAAACATTAGTCGGCAACATAATACCAATGGCCATAAAGCAGAGTCCAATGATCCCTGCTGTGAAAATACTACGTAACTTTTCCATTAATTTTCCTCCATGTCTAATTTCGTTAAAGGCAAGCACTCCTTTGTAAGCAAACACACATGTACGGATCTATGATTCTGTTGATTTAACCGGTTTTTAAATAATTATTCACATTATATGGTAGATATTTGGAACTCAATCCGGTATATATTGTGACAAAAAATTTAATTTTGGACTTAATCAACAGGTTCGTCTACCAAGTCTGAAAAGTATCACCTCCTTTCATAAAATAAGCGTTAATCCAGTTGATTTCTTTTTTGCATACCAAAACGTCTATTTCATGTCAAGGTGAAAATATGAGTTTTTTTGTATATTTACAAGTAAATTTTAATTTAATATGTATGTAATAGTTACATACGGTTCTATTATTGCAGGAAATAATGCATTTAAATACCTAAATTGACAGAGGGAATCCAATGAATGAAATTTTGAAAAACAAATCAACAAAACTGACAATGGCGCAAAAAAAAGTTTTGAAATTTATTTTAAATAATCTTAACGAAGCTGTTTTTATGACAGCATCGTCCCTTGGAAGGAAAACAGAGGTCAGTGAGGCAACCATTATCAGACTGGCCCAAGCCCTGGAGTTTGACGGATTTCCAGCCTTTCAGAAATATCTAAGACAATTGCATCATGAACGGTTTACAACTGTTTGTCGCCTGGAAAAATCTCTAAACCTTCCTGAAAAATCCAATCCATTTGCCGATACAATACAGATGGATATTAAAAATATTTCCACCATGGCAGAGGGAATTTCCGAAAAAAACTTCAATCAAATCGTTGCCCGTCTCTGGAAGGCGAAACAAATCAAGGTTGTAGGGCTCAGAAGTGCTTTTAGCATGGCTGTTTACCTTAAATTCGGACTTCAGTTCCTCGGTAAAAAAGTTACACTTATCCAGCCTTGCCATGGTGATTTATGGGACCAGCTTGCCCTGTTAACCAAAGATGACCTGCTTGTTGGAATAAGCTTCCCAAGATATTCAAATATAACAGTGGATACCATAGCCTTTGCAAAAGAAAAGCAATGTAAAATAATCGTCGTAACAGACACA
>Ga0256840_1003866_pt1 | contig 11682 bp, 11 predicted proteins | sample 355202metaG_FD_185969 | JGI IMG/M metagenome (GOLD analysis project Ga0256840, IMG submission 185969) | Hydrothermal vent microbial communities from Mid Atlantic Ridge, Atlantic Ocean - 355-202 | ecosystem: Environmental > Aquatic > Marine > Hydrothermal vents | place: Atlantic Ocean: Mid...
TAATAATAGGTGTTTCATATGACTCAACTATCTGTTCGCATAAGAACAGTCCATCCATTTTTGGAAGTGTTAAATCTAAAATAATAATATCAAATTTTTGATTTTCTAACAAAGAGAGTATTGCCGTGGGATCGCCATACACAATTGTTTCCATATTGGCGTTATCAAGATAATCTGAAATTAGTTCAGCTAAAACTAAATCATCTTCCACCATAAGTATTTTTATTTTTTTTTGCATGTGTTTACATCCATGAGTTTAACATATCATACAAAAAGGATGTTAATCAAATATTAACATCCTTTATCTATCAACCTTTATTTTCAAACTCATTAGCATCTTCAATTGCTTTAATAACCTTTTTCTCAAGTTTTTTCAATATCGGATACGCCTTAGAATCCCTTGGAGCACTCGTTGGTCGAACATAAAGCACTGTTGTTTTTCCATCTTTTTCTATTAGTGTAATTCTAATTGGACAATATGCCATCATTTCAGGGTCTTTATTCATAATCATATTGCCAAACTTTCCGTTACATGCAACAATTGTTCGTACACTTGATAAGTGCGATGTATTGAAGTTCTTACCAAACTTCTTTTCAAGCCCCTTTCGCTTAAACTCTTCTAAAATATCCAGTTTCCATGGCACAACCAATTTAACCTCTTTAAAATGTTCTAAAAGGTTTTCCTCTATTGTATCAATAGAACTTTTATATGTAACAGAATATACATTTGTAATTCCAGAAGACCAAAGTGAGATACTTAACAAACAGAATATGAGAATTTTTTTCATATTTTAATCCTTTATATTTTACTGTACTGTAGTTTTTAAAAACTACAGTATCATGAAATTTTGTAACGGAGAATTACGAAATTGTTCTGGTAGTATAAACTAGTCACATAAATGAGTTATTAATTTTTTGTTAATGAATTATTAACTACTAAAAATTTCTATAGTGACATCACCGCCTACACTCAACACATCGCCAGCTCTTATTTTGGCACGTTTGCGGAGTTCAACTTCTCCGTTACGCACGACATAGCCGTCAGCTACAATCATTTTTGCCTGTGCACCACTGTCTACGAGATCTAATACTTTTAATAATTTATACAGCTCTATATACTCATCTTTTAACTCAAATTTCATCTGTTTACCTCTTTATAATCTTTAATTTTTCTGTCCGTGATAATTTTTTTATTTCATATTCACGCTTTGAAGCACTGCTTCTATTTGCATGTTCTTCATTGTATACCAATCTGACCGGTCTTCTGATTTTAGTATACTTTGCACCTTTATCTGAATAGTTATGTTCAGAAATTCGTCGTTTTAAATCTGTTGTTATCCCTGTATACAGGCTATTATCACTACATTGCAAAATATATACATAATATACCATTTATACATCCTTTCATCAAACTATATCATAACTACAGTATCATTTTGTAACAATTTCTTAATTATAAATGAATTTAGTTGTAAATAATAAAAGGTTATAATATAATAAAGACTTAATTTATCACAAATTGGTCACTTTTTTTAATACAGGGAAAGAATATGGAAAAACAAAAAGTAATAATAGTCGAAGATGATGAAATCACATCACTTAACCTAAACATGTCTTTACAAAAGCATGGATACAATGTAGTGGCGATATGTGATAATGCTCCTATGGCAAAAAGTAAAATAGCTACACACAATCCGGATGTCATTATTATTGATATCTCTTTACAAGAAAGCAATGACGGAATCGAACTTGCAAAGACTATAAAAGAAAAATATGATATTCCTTTTATTTATCTCACTTCATACAGTGATGATGACATTATTGCCCAGGCAAAACTTACTGAACCTTATGGATATATTGTAAAACCTTTTGACCCCGGATCTCTGCATGCAACTCTTCAAATGGCTTTGTTCAAATACCAACAGGAAAATGAAAGAAAAGAGAATATAAATTCACTCAAAGTAGATAAACTGAACCTGGAAAAACTACTCTATTCCAAACGTTCACAAGACAAACCTATCGTTCCGTTCGGTGGTGGTGATTATCATCTTGACATCAGTATATGCGAAACCTTTTACAAAGGAAAAAAGATCAAGCTTACAAAAAAAGAAAATGCTTTTTTGCGCCTTCTTGTTGCCCAGCTTGGTTTGGTTGTATCGTTTGAGCAGGCAATGAACTATGTATGGGATGAACACGGTGCTACCGAAAACAGTGTAAGAACACTGGTATGGAGACTCAGAAACAAACTCGAAACAGACATTATAAAAAATGCTTCAGGAATTGGGTATTACATAGAGGATTAAATCAATTGACTTGAATTGATGCAATCTTCTCTTCTATTTCTTTCAAAGTTTGCTCATAATTATAGTCTGCATTTTCAAGTTTTGCCATTTTTTCCATTTCAGTTGCATTTTTTTGTAAAATTTCGATTCTAAAATTTCCACTTGATCCTTTAATACTGTGAGCAAGAAGTGCTGTTTTTTTATAATCTCTTGCAGCAACAGCTTTTGCCAAGTCACTCAAAGTCGTTTTCATTTTTTTAATGAAAAGTGTCAAAAGCATAATAAGCTCATCTTCATTCAACATCAACTCTTTCATCAGTTTCTTTGCATCCAAACCTACAATTTTTTGATTGTCTGTGGAAAATATATCTGTTTTATCCTCCTGTATAACACTGTAAGAGTCTAGTTTCAGATATGCCATAAAAACACGTTCTAACTCTTTTAGAACCAAAGGCTTCCCTAAAAACGTGTCGAATCCGTTAAGTAAATCTCTCTCTTTACTCCCCTTTAACACATTGGCTGTCAGAGCAGAGATTGGCGTATGACTTAAACCGTTTTTTTCCTCGTATTGGATAATTTTAATGACGGCATCTGTTCCGTTCATAACAGGCATCTGCTCATCCATAAGAATTAAATCATATCTGTTTTTTTGATACAGTGCAACCGCCTCTTTTCCATTGTGAGCCAAATCAAATGTCAAGCCATATCTGCTGAGGACAATCTTCATCAGTTCCTGATTCGCTTCATTATCCTCAGCAACCAGGATATGCCCCTTGAATTTATTGGAGATTTTTTTGTTATGTATTAATGATAACTCAGGGTTGAGCAGTTCATTGAAATGTTTATGAATTTTTGAACAATACAGAGGAAAACTCATCGCCTTGATATGCTCATAGTGTTCATAGGTATCATACTCTTTGCTCATAAGTGCTATATATTTTTTTTCAGAATAGATAATCTCTTTTTGTATGTTTATGTCACATGTTTCATGCACAAATATACATATATCAAACTCGCAGTCAAGTGTCTCTACAACACTGATGTTCATCGCAAAAATTTCAGCATACTTCAAAAACGATTCATGTCGAAAATCTAAAACTTTGTCTTTGGCATAAAGAACCATTTTTAGTTTTTGAAAATCACTGATATCTTTAAATATCTGACACTCATTATTTTGCACTGCAACAGGGATATCCAACCAAAAGGTACTGCCCTTGCCGACTTGTGATTCTACATGAACACTTCCGTTCATTAACTCTGCAAGTTGGTGTGATATACACAGCCCTAGACCCGTTCCCTCTTTATTGTTGTTTTGGCTAAACTGTGCCTGCGTAAATGCAACAAATATACTTTCCATATCTTTTTCATTTATACCGACTCCGTTGTCTGTTACACTGATTGTAAGCTGGTTGTTATGACAGCTTGCTTCAACCTTTATCACACCTCCCTCAGGTGTAAATTTTATGGCATTACTTAAAAAATTCGAGACTATTTGTTGAATTCGTAGAATATCACCAAACAACTCTTTTGGAATACGAGGATCTATAAACGAAGTAATGGTAATATTTTTTGAATTTGCACTCGCTACAAAAAGCTCCATCGTATGGCTTAGTTCTTCATGCAGAGAAAAAATCTTTGGCTCAATCGTAAACTCACCGCTTCTCAGTTTTGAAAAATCCAAAATATCATTGATAATACTCAGCAGGTTTTCACCGCTGCTTAATATAATATCCAAATAATTTCTATGTTTATTGGAAATATCTTCATCCATCAAAAGATTTACAAAGCCTAAAATAGCATTTAAAGGCGTGCGTATTTCATGAGACATATTGGAAAGAAAGTACTCTTTTGCCTGAGAAGCACGCAGGGCTTCCTGTCTTGCGTCAATGAGCTTTTGGAAAATACTGTCTGTATAATATTTTAAAATGCCTTTAAAGTTTTTGTCAAAAATATAAGAAATCTCTTCAAATATCTCTTTTGAGTTTACCTTGGCATCATAAGTAAACTCTATCATGGAACGACGGAAATTACTGCATATCTCAAACAACTCGTCCGCACTGATCTCACGATGTTTCAAATAGGCCAAAAATTCCTGCATAACAGGACAGTCACCGATGTCTCTCTCACCCGCAATAACGCCCATAAAGTAGTCAAATACACCGCTGGCATATTTTTCTATAAATTCTTTTTCATCCATTTTATGTAAATGAAGTATCTCTTTTACAGAAGCATACGATATCCATTGCTGCAGTATATCTGACTTTGAAGATACAAATACGCCTTTTACTGCTCTTAAATGGATGCTGCCTTCTTTCATTGTTATACCATTATCTTACATGTAACAAAAAGTATGATGCAACTGTAATGACAAACAGTTTCACCAAAGATATTGCGGTTGTTCCGACAATATTTCCTAATTGGCAGCTACTGCATGCGACATAACGTTTTCCTTCATACTGAGCATAAAAAAAGTAAATTATGTTTAAACCAATGACTCCGTATATCGTATAAAGTTGATATGACCACAGAGTCTGCAAAGTCTGTTCATTATCAATAAAAAAAGATGCCACAAGAGGAAGAAGCATAAAAAACATAACAACATTTATAAGTTTCAAAATTTTATCTCTGAAAAAGACCGTAGGACAGTAATCAGCATTTGTAGTATTTATACCGTTTTCTAAACTTTTTTCAAACTTTTCTTTTTCTTCTTTGGACATTTTTTGCACAAAAGTAGCGCCAAAGGTATAATCTATTTTTCTTTGAATTCTTACAGAAAAATCTCCCCTTGCCTGTAGTGACTTATCATTTCCATTTCTGTCTTGATAAACAACACTGATAGTTTCAAACCGTTGTATCTGTGCTGTTTTTCCGGGATAGTATGCAGTTGATTCTGTTGTAATTATTCTTCCCTTATGGTTTATCAACCGGGGATTGACCATTTCCACAAACTCATCATTATCATCTTTAACAACAATAACATTATAAAAACTTCCGATTTGATAAGCACTCAAAGCATCCAAATTATTTTCATTGATAGTATCTTTAAGATTATCTATCAAGGCAAATAATTCATTGTTAAAAACTCGAACATCCACAGCATATTCAACACTGAGTGGTGTAGGATATTTTATTATTTCTTTTATCACATGTAAACCTTTTAAATGAAGAGCTTTGAATTACATTTCAAAGCTCTTACAACTAATGACTTTTACTAACAACAATTATCATTTTAATATTGATAATAATAAAACGAATAAACTGAAAAATAACACATGTTCTTAACCTTCTTGCAAATGCACCAGGTATCATAGTTAATTGGTACTGTTCATTTTTTTGGAAGTTCTCTTCCTCTTTTACAATTTTTACTTCATTACTCATATTATCTCCTTTTTTATTCTGGAATCAATGTCCAACCTGGATTTAGTTTTGCTTTGTAAATAAACAAATGATGTAAGATATGCTTAATCCAATGTCCGGCAAGTCCAATTTCCCCAAATGTATAATCTGTATCACGACCTGTTCCAGGATACTTTTCAAAGTCAGGAACAACTGGATAAACAGTCATTGCTGCCGCTGTACCGGTAAAAATACCTTTTCCAGCACTCGCAACACAAGCAGCACCCATTTCAGCCATAGAAGCTTCATGCAAGTGAGCATTTTCACCTTTTGTAATCATATCACAAACTGAGTGCGCAACCGCTTTTCCTATAATACCTGAAGGCATACCAGTTCTTGGAGGAGTAGGATTGATAGGTGTTCCATTAGGTGATTTCATCGGTTTAGAAATAAGATGTGGCGGTGCAAAAGCAATGCCAGCTGCAAACATATTTTTATATGTAGGGTTTTGATATGTTCTTGGCCAGTCACTTGCTTTCCACTCGGCATAAGGTTTTGGAGTATAATCAGCATCAACTTTCATAAAACCATTTGGAGCAAATACTGTATCAGTTATATCCTCACCTGATTTATTATATGCTTTGAGTCCAACACCAGCAAAAGGAGGAATAAGCATTGCAAAATCAAATGTCTCTTCGCCTGTGCTACCATCTAGAAGTTCATATGCAACCTTGCCCTGCTCGACTTTAGAAACATGTGCACCAATTAACCATTCAATATTTCTCTCAGCATATAATGACTCGGCAAAAAGTTTTGAAGAGACAACATACCCACCAACTTTCATATGGAGTCCTCCCATACCAAAATCACCTAAAAAAGATTCATTAGAGATCCATTTTATATCTGCCATATCACGAACACCAGCTTTTCTCAGTTCATGTTCAATATTGAAAATATACTCAAATGCAGCACCCTGACAAGTACACATACCATGTCCTGTACCTATTAAGAATTTTTGACGTGTTCCGCCTTTCATCTTTTCTATAGCCTCTTGTAACTTCTCAGAAGCATGCACAGCATGATCAGCCGTACAGACAGAAACTGTATGCTCGCCTAATTGACTGCCTTCACCCAGTCCCGGTGTTGCACCAAAATTGAGTTTTGGTCCTGTAGCATTTACAATATAGTCATACTCTATATTTTCAGTCTCTCCGGCTTTATCAGCACTTGTATACTCTATAGTCACAAAAGGTTTATCACTGGATTCAGAACCTTCTGGATTCAGAGAAACTGCTTTTGCCTGACGATAATCAATGCCTGCTTTTGCATATACAGGTGCCAAATCAAAAGTAACATCTTTTTTTGTCATTTGACCAACACCAACCCAAATGTTTGATGGAATCCAGTTCCACTTTGCATTTGGTGTAACAACGACAACTTCATGATCCGAGCCTAACCATTTTGCAGCGAATGTTGCCGTTGTATGACCAGCAACACCACCACCTAATACAACTAATCTTGCCATATAATTTTCCTCTTTATTTAAGTTCAAAATAACTCTATCAAAATAATATCACAATGTTATCACATGATTTTCTTTCTTTTTTAGATAAATTTTAAAAGCAAAAAACACGACAGCCTACAAATGCCTAAAACAGGACAGTTGCAAAAAATTATAATCGCATATTTTAAGCTTATTTTAATATTTTATCAATAATTTCAAAACTGTTTTTTGAAAGTCCCTGTGTAGAAATTACACGTTCGAGTTCCTCTTTCATTAACTCCTGATTATGTTCATTCATTTTATCACACACTTTAAAAGCCCCACATAACCCTGAAGCTATTTGTGGATTGATTTTATCTATAGCAATTATTTTATCAGCCAAAAATTTATATCCGCTTCCGTCTTTGGCATGAAAATGTTTATGGTTTCGCGCGAAAGAACCAACTAAAGAGCGGACAAGATTAGGGACTTTTTCATCATATACTTTGTCTCTTTGAAGTTTTTCAACACGCTCTAAGACGTCATACCTGCTTGAAGATGCCAAAATAGCAAAGTATTTGTTCATAACAAGTGTTTCATCTTTGTATTTGTTGTAAAAATCCTGCAGTGCGACTTCTGCATACTCTACATGTAAGTTTTCCAGAACATCCAAAGCAACAATCCGGTCAGTCATAGTAAGTGATTCTTCATACTGTTTTTGTGCCAATGCTGCGACCTCATCATTTTTCAGTATGGAAAGAATTTTTAATGCTCTGTTTTTTATGGCCCGTTTTGCTATATACTGTGCTTCTAAGTTTGCTGATGCCGGCAGATGATTTTGCTTGTAAATATCGAACAACTTCTCTTTGTATTTTTGTGCTATATGCAATAACAGTTTATCCTGTGCATCATATATAACATCAAAATCTATCTCTTTTTGCAGTTGCATAATTGCAGAAACAGACGGTAGTTCTAAAAGCAGTGCTTTATACGACAAATCAACATCCAAATCTAACAAATGTCCATACGCATCTACAAACAATTCGTCAAGTGCATCCGAAGCTATCAGTTTGTTTATCGTCTGCAATGCAAAATTCTGTGTTGCCTCATACTGCGTAAAACTGTTTGTGTCATACTGCATTAAAAAAGCATAGTTATTCTCTTCCTGTTCTACAATTATCGGTGCAGAAAAATCCCTGTTTATCGAAAGTACAGGTTTTGTTTGAAGATTTTCAAACACAAACTCTTCCTTTTCTTTTGAAATTATCAATGTTTTTGAGAGTATTTCACTTCCGTTTTCATCCAACAGTCCCATTTTTAAAGGATAATAACAGGGAAGCTGTTTTTTTCCATCAACACTCTCAGGAATTATCTGCTCCAAGAAAAGTCTGTATATTCCATTTTCAAACGACTCCTTTACATGTAAACGCGGTGTTCCGCTTTGCTTATACCATCTTTTAAAAAGTTCCAAGTCAAAATCACCGCATTCATGCATCGCCCATAAAAAGTCATCAGTTGTAACGGCCTGTCCGTCAAAAGTCTCAAAATACAGATCCATTGCCCGTCTGTAGTTTTTCTCTCCCAAAAGTGTATAAACCATGCGTATAACTTCTGCGCCTTTTTCATAAACCGTAGCCGTATAAAAGTTATTCATAGATATGTAGGACTCGGGCTGAATCGGATGGCGTGTCGGCGAGGCATCTTCAACAAACTGTCTCTCTCTGAGTGCTTTTACATCTTCAATACGTTGCACCTGTGGTGAATTCATATCTGCAGAAAAGCACTGGTCACGAAAAACTGTCAGCCCCTCTTTGAGTGTCAGTTGAAACCAGTCTCTACATGTAATGCGGTTTCCTGTCCAGTTGTGAAAATACTCATGTGCTATCACACTCTCTATTCCCATAAAGTTGGCATCAGTGGCTGTATCTGTATCTGCCAGTACATAGGCGGAGTTGAAAATATTGAGTCCTTTGTTCTCCATCGCACCCATGTTAAAACTCTCAACCGCTACAATATTGTAAATATCCAAATCATAGGCACGCCCGTATTTCTCTTCATCCCATTTCATAGAGGCTTTCAGCGAGTACATGGCATGATGACACTTTTGCTCATTTCCCAAATCGCAGTAAATATTTAACGCGACTTTATTCCCCTCTATTGTTGTAAATTCATCACTTATACTGCCAAGATTTCCTGCAACAAGCGCAAAAAGATACGATGGTTTTGGATGCGGGTCATGCCAGGTTACCCCGTGGCGTTCACCAAAGTCATCATGGCACTTGACTTTATTACCGTTACTGAGTAAAACCGGATACTTTTTTTTGTCTGCAATAATCGTTGTAGTAAAAACACTCATAATATCAGGACGGTCAAGATACGGCGTTATGCTTCTAAAACCCTCAGGCTCATTTTGGGTACAAAAAATATCGCCTGATTTATACAGTCCTTCGAGTTCTGTATTGTTTTGCGGATATATTCTGTTTTTGATTTTTATCTCAAATGTATCGGGAACATTGAGAACAGTAAGCTGTTCTTCTTCAATAATATAACGGCTCTCCTGCAACTTTAAACCGTTTAAAGAGAGCTCTAAAAGTTCCAGGTTCACAGCATCAAGTGTTAAATCATTCACACCTGCATCGACTTTTGTTATCTGCATCGTGTTTGTAACAAGTGTCTCTTCTTCAAATAATTCAAACAACAAAGCAACTTTTTCAATTGCATAGGCGGGTTTTTTATAATCTTTTAAATATTTTGCTTTTACTTCTACACTCATTACTTTGCATCTCTTTTTGTAGTTTTACGCTTTTTCGTATTTCTTTTACTCACCATTCCCGTGGTATTTTTATTGTAATGGCGTACTCTTTTATTTTCAGGTTTTTTATGTTCGGCTTTTAACTTCACTTCATCCACATCTTTTCTTCGGATATTGGGATCAGGTTCAAAACCCTCTACCACTTTCTGGGGAATTTTTTGACCTATGAGTTTTTCTATATCTTTTATATCATACTTTTCATAAATATCAATAAGAGAGATTGCCTCACCTTCACGTCCCGCACGCCCAGTTCGTCCGACTCTGTGAACATAATCCTCTGGGATGGAAGGCAATTCGTAGTTAATGACATAAGGCAACTCTTCTATGTCCAAACCGCGTGAAGCAATATCCGTTGCCACTAATACTCTTGTTTTACCTTCTTTAAACTGCTTGAGTGTTTTTAAGCGGTTGGCTTTTGTTCTGTCTCCATGAATAATGCCACATTTTAATCCGTCTTTTTGCAGTTCTTCAAAAAGTCTGTCGGCACTTGCTTTTGTTTTTGTAAAGACCAGAACCTGAGGAAAATTTCTTGAACCTATCAGATATGCCAAAAGTTCCGCTTTTCTGTCCGTATCTACAAGGTATGCAATCTGGTTAATCATATCTACGGTTGTGTTCTTTTTCGCCGTTTCTATAAATGCCGGTTTGGTCAGAATCAGTTTGGAGAGCCTGCGTACCTTGTCACTGAATGTTGCAGAAAAAAGAAGTGTCTGGTGTCTTTTTGGCAATAAGGGATGGATTTTACGAATATCTTTGGTAAAACCCATATCGAGCATTCTGTCGGCTTCATCAAGCACAAATATCTCTACATCTTTGAGACTCAAACCGTTTTCTATATGTTCAAGTAAGCGTCCGGGTGTTGCAATAATGATTTCAGTTCCCTTTTTTAAAGCTTCGCGTTGCTTTTGCAAATCTTTTCCGCCAACAAGAATCGTTGTTTTGATATCCATATATTTTGACAAAGCCACAATATCATCATGAATCTGTATACTCAACTCTCTTGTGGGCGAAAGGATAACAGCGCGCACACTTTTTCCCTGTACAGCTTTTCTCAGTTTTTGCAGTATAGGCAATACAAAAGCGGCTGTCTTGCCTGTTCCTGTCTGCGCTGTTGCAAAAACATCTTTTTTTGCCAATACCAAGGGGATAGCCCTTGTTTGCACAAGAGTAGGCTCTGTGTAGCCCAAATCGTTTATAGCATCCAGTAACGGTTTAAAAACTCCCAGCTTTTCAAATGACATTTTCTTCCCTTAATTTATATATGTAATTTTACCATATTTTCTCCCCTTTCTATCACATTTTGTTTATAAATCAGATAATAAAATTTAATAGCTGTTTCAGCAATATCTGTGATAAATTTGTGATATAATTACTAAAAAATTAAAAGTTAGCGAATGATTCAAGCCTATAAACATTATTTACATATATTACTTAACACTGAACAGGTCAGTGAAGATGAACTCAAAGAAGCATCTATTATCCCGAATTATGCAATAGAGATTTCTAAAGATTGCCTATGCTTGTGCTTAAGGGATGTTTAGTAAAAATTGTTAGCCACCTTGTTGGTGGTGTCAATTTTTAATGAATGTGCCTTGAGTGCAATAATAGGTGATATTTTTAATTTTTTATTGCATAATTCGGGATAAAATCTTTGAGCAGTTTCATCCCACCAAATGGTGTAACTTTTTTATCTGAATATTGAATTTTTAGTTCACCCATTTGGTGACTCCTTATCAGCTCTCTTTTATCTCGGCTCTATAGTACTTTTT
>Ga0256840_1003867_pt1 | contig 11681 bp, 11 predicted proteins | sample 355202metaG_FD_185969 | JGI IMG/M metagenome (GOLD analysis project Ga0256840, IMG submission 185969) | Hydrothermal vent microbial communities from Mid Atlantic Ridge, Atlantic Ocean - 355-202 | ecosystem: Environmental > Aquatic > Marine > Hydrothermal vents | place: Atlantic Ocean: Mid...
TACGGTTTTGTTTTAAGGCTATCCAAATCACCCCTGTACTCTCCAGTGACCAAAGTGCCGCAGAGACATCTGCATCAAAAATATATGGTACGGCTATAGTAAAGAACACCACCGACAACGCCAAAAATGACTGTGCCAAAAGTAGAGTACGCTCTTTGTTTTTAAGGAAAAACCATAACCCAGCATAAAGTGTACCTAGCACCACTGTACTATAGGCTTCTCCATACTCGTATATAGATACCAAATTGACTTGCAAAGGAAAAGCAACCACGGGCAAGCCAAAGACCAAGGTACCATCTACAAGGTTTTTAGGCTCGTAAGGATGCTTGATAGTGAATAAAATGGAAATACTCAGGTACATCAAAAAGTAGAGTATCAAAAACGGTTCTGTTGTAGCAAAAATGTCCGACTTGTAACGCAACACACCCCAAGCAGTAGCGATGACAAAGGTAAAGAGAAACCCTACCACATTCAACACACGCCAAGAACGGAACCACGCCACGATGAACAAGCCAAGATTTAAGAAAGCGTAGTAGCTAAAGAGCATCATGTGAGAGCCATCACCACTCGAAGTGAGTATAGGGACTAAAAAGCCTCCTGCTGTCGCAAACAGTGCCAAAGGCAAGGAGTCTTCTATGCCAGCAAGTACCGAGCCTAGCAGCACGACACCCAGCATCAACACAAACGCCATCTCTAAAGAAATCAAACCATAAAACTTAGATGCCCCATAGATGACAAGGTAGAGCATCGCCACGCCAAGCCCTTGAAGTATCTGCCCATAAGCACCTTCTCTAGCCCTAAGCCTCCACCCTATACCTATGAGTACCACAGCTGCCAAGCCAATACCCCATAAACGCATCTCTATACTGATGATGCTATGTTCTGCAGCATACTTCAGCAAAAACGCCAAGCCAAAAAAGAGTATCACCCCACCTATGCGTACAAGTAAGTTGCCACCCGTAAAGTAATTACTCAGCATCTCCATTAACCAAGACGGCTCTGTATGCACATACTCTTCTTTAGGGTGTACTACTCTTGTGCTAACCTTTGGTGTCGCGTGTTCTGCTTTAAGTGTAGAGACTGCACTTACATACTCTGTATTTTCCTCTTTTGGCACCTCAACCTTGGCAGGTTTTGGTACAATGTATTCGGGCGTTTCTTTATGTACCGTAGGTTTGATTACAGTTTCTTTCTCACTATCGAGTAACCCTGCCACTATCTTTTCTAAATGTTTAATTTTACTCTGCAACACAAAGACCCAAAAGCCTAGTATGATTATCCATAATTCTGGGGTGTTCATCTTTTATCCTTCACTTAAGAGAAGAGCCAACTTCTTAGCCCCCTTAAAATCCGCCTTCCCCGTACCAAGCTTAGGCAACTCCTCTACCTTGTAGTATTCACTAGGCACAAAAAGAGGGTTCATCTCTATGGCTTTTATCTGCTCTTTGAGAGTATCGAGTTCCATCTCACCCTCTAGGAGTAAGACTAACTTTTCTCCTTTTTTTGCATCTGGCAGAGCAGAGATGGCTATCTGGTCGTTTTCGCCTAAAACTTTGACGATTTCACTCTCTACAAGCCCCAAGCTCACCATCTCTCCTGCTACTTTGGCAAAGCGACTGTAGCGGTCTACGATAGTGAGGAAACCATCTTCATCTAAACGCCCTTTGTCACCTGTGACATACCAGCGTATGCCGTCCAGTTCTTTGATGACCGATGCAGTCTTTTGCTCGTCACCGATATAACCTTTCATGATTTGTGTACCACCGATGAGTATCATCCCCTCTTCACCTGTGGCGAGTTCTTCAAAATGCTCAGGGTCGACTATCTTAAAACTGCTTCCGGGTACGGGTAGCCCTACTGTGCCTACCTTGTGACCTATCTGCGGTTTCCATGAGTCTTGCATGAGTACGTCTGGTATGTTGATAGACGCAACTGGGGTTGTCTCTGTCGCCCCATAGCCCTCGTAGATGTCTAGCCCAAACTTCGACTTAAAGGCTTCACGTATCTCTAGTGGTAACTTCTCTGCCCCTGCGATAACCATACGCAAGTGGCTAAACATCAACGGATGCAACTTTTTGTTACGTGTGTAGAGCCTAAAGAATGTTGCCGTGGCAAAGAGCATCGTCGCCTCATACCTAGCTGCCATTTTTCCTATGCCAAAACCATCGGTTGGGTCGGGGTGACACACCACTGGTATGCCCTCTATAAGTGGCAAGAGTGTCGTCACCGTCAGCCCAAAGGAGTGGAAGATAGGCAGTGTTCCCAGCATCACATCCTCATCGTTAGGGTTGATGAGAGTGATGGCTTGCTTGATGTTGCCCATCATGTTTTTATGGCTCAACTCTATCCCTTTTGGTGTGCCCTCTGAGCCAGAAGAGAAGAGTATCGCCGCGGTATCGTCAAGATTTGCACCTTTGACATACAGCAGACTCAGTACCCATGCAGGCAAGAATTTCACAAGCCCAAGTGTCAGCAAGCCTTTGACTTTGCTCATCTTCTTTTTTAGCTCTTCTAAGTAGATGACCTCTACACCTTCAAGTGCCTCTGTCATGTCAAACCCTTTGGCTTTGAGTTTCGTGACGAACTGTTTAGAACTGACCACCGTTGTGATGTTCGCAATTTTCAGTGCATGAAGCAAACTCTCCGTACCCGATGAGTAGTTCAAATTTACCCCCGTCTTACCTAAGCTCAACAATGCCATATTTCCCATAGAACCGCCCACAGAGGTAGGTAAAAGTACACCCACATTTTGCGTATTTTTGACTGATGATTTCAATGCAGAGGCTATCATAAAAGTACCTGTAGCAAAACGCTCACCACTCACCTCTACCCCTGTGGAGTCTGCCATGCAGAGTTTGCTCCCTGCTTCTTTCGCCGAAGCTATCCATGCTTTTTGTACACAAGGCAGGGTCTCAGCATAGGCTTGCCAGCTCTGCACAGAGAGGTCAAAGACTGCTTTTTTCACACGTACGGCATCACTGTGGATGTCAAGCGCCTCTCCAAAGGTCACGGAAATGTCTTTGTTTTTGTTGCGTTTCATCTTTTTAGAAGCGTAAGAGAAGTTGTCTTCCCAAAGCCCTTTGAGGTAAAACGGCACGATGATGGCATTGTCCGCTTCTTTAGTAGCAAGCTCAAAACCTCTTTGAAATACACCCAAATGCCCGTTACGAGACAAGTGTCCTTCAGGAAAGAGTGCGACTGTCTCTCCACGATTCAGTGCTTCAGTGACCAAAGAGAGCGCTGTTTTGCTCCCACGGCTAGAGATAGGAATGACACCAAAAAAGTCAAAAAATGGTTTAAGGTACCACTTTTCATAATAGCTTCGCTCCATGACAAAACGTATCTGCTCAGGGTATGCCATTTGGAGGATGGCCCAGTCCAGGAAAGAGACATGGTTCCCCAAGAGCAATACCCCTTTGTCTGCCTCTATGTTTTTAAGCCCATCGACATGTAAGCGGTACTTGAAACCGATAATCATACGCACTACATAGCGAATGAGTGACTGAGGTAATTTAATAAACGTATATCCCATACCCAAACAGCCACCGTGGCGATGATATAAAACAGTCCTGTAGAACCTAAATCAAAGTAGCCAAAGAGTGCTGTAAGCACAAGAAAGAGAAACATACTCACATTTTGCATAAAGTTGTTTCCTGCAAGGATTTTCCCTAAGATAGCTGAGGGAGTGGAGAACTGTATCATGGCATTGAGCGGTACCATAAAAAGCCCTGCCGAGAAGCCAAAAACAAACAGTGAGGTACCCAGTACAGTAAGTGAGGTAAGGCTTGGCATCATATAGAGTGCCACCGTCACACCCAAGGCACCCAGAGGGATGATACCTGTCTCGATGTAGTTTTTACTCACACGCCCTACCACCATAGAGCCCACTATCATTCCCAAGCCAGAGAGTGCCAATAGCCCTTGTGCAGTCACAGTGTCTGTCACACCCAGCGTACTTTTAAGATGCTCTCCGAAAATGGCTAAGACCACCTGAGAGACACCCCACAAGATACTCAACCCTAAAATGCTGAGCCATACCACTTCATTTTCTTTAATCACTTTGAGGTTGGCTTTAAGGTAGTGTAGATTTTGGTACTCTTTGGGTTCAAAGGTCATACTCTCATCTATCGCCACAGGCGTAAAGGTTTTCACCAAACGTCTCGCAAGCAAATACTCCATAATACTCGCCCCAATAAGCAAAAACCCTACAGGGGTTATATACTGAAGTATTTCAGAAGGTACAGTAGTTCTGTCTTGCAACAGAGATTCAAAAAAGAGAGAATACACCACGGCACCAAGCAAGATGGAAACGATAGTCACAGACTGTACCAAAGCATTGGCAGGGGCGAGGTTTTCGTTGCCTGTCATCTCTTTGATGAGCCCGTACTTTGCAGGGGAGTAGATGGCAGACTGTGCTGCAAGCACAAAGGTGAGTCCAAACGCTACCCAAAACCAACCCATCACATAAGAGAACAAAATAAGTGTCGTGATACCTATAGCCGCTGCAGAGGCATACTCCACCACTTTCACTTTGGAATACTTGTCGGAGATGAACCCTGCAGGCGAAAAGAGGAAAATAAACGGTAGCAAAATAAGTGCGTTGACAATGGCTGTCAGCACGATGAGTTCTGAACCATCATAGGCTTTAAAAATCGTATTTTGCAAAATGATTTTATGCCCCAAATCTGTCATGGCATTCAGAAAGATAATAAAGATGTACGGGGTAAACCCTGCTATTTTAAAGAGTGCTTTCATTTGTTGTCCTTTTTGATGATGTTTTGGTGGGTTTGTACGGTGTGCATATTGAAAATATAAGGTTTAAGTGTCAATACCAAATCAAAGAGAAGTTCATAACGTGCATCATGTGAGTCACTGTCATCTTGAAGTAATTTGGAGCCAATATCATTCTCTTTTTGTGCTAACACTTTAGCATCTGAAACATAAGCATCTAACAAGGCACAATCCAAGCCTAAACTTTCAGCACGTTCAAGTATCTCTGCTATTTCTACCTCTTTGGTAGAAAAACCTTTGGCACGCTCAAAGAGATACCCTTTATCTTGGTAACTTTTTAGCTTCTTCTCATCCATAGAGAGCAGTGACAAAAATGCCTTTTTGTCATACCAAGTATTGTCACGCCCACCAGAGATGAGTTCCAAAGAACGTACCATCATCTCAAAAGAGCCATCAAAGTCAAATTGATTGTTTTCAAAAATGGATTTTATCTCTGCTATAGAGTAGGAAAAGTTATGTTGCAGATATTTAATAAATTTGAGTATTTGTACACAAGACTCATCATAAAGGTGAACATTGGGTTTGAGTTTAGAAGGTGCAGGAAGTAGCCCCTCTTTGATGTAGTAGAGTATGGTCGATTTGCTCTCATCACTCAGAGCCATCAGTTCTTTCATTTTAAGTGCCATCACTAGTCCTTTATATTTAACTAGTGACAGTATAAACTATTTTACCTTAAAGTGTAAAGTGATGCTTTACACTTTTTATTTTATTTAAAAAAGCCTACTCTTGCATTTCGCTTTCATCTACCGTGAGTGCCTCGCCAAAACCAAGTGCTTCTTTGACCTTTTTATCTATCTCTGCCATCATCTCAGGGTTTTCTTTGATAGTCACTTTGGCATTTTCTTTACCTTGCCCAAGTTTAGTCGCACCATAAGAGAACCATGCACCAGACTTGTCCACAATGTCCATCTTGATACCATAGTCAATCAACTCACCGATGTATGAGATACCTTCACCAAACATAATGTCAAACTCTGCTTGTCTAAATGGCGGAGCCACTTTGTTTTTCACTACTTTTGCTTTGACACGGTTACCGATGCTAGATTCCCCTTGTTTCAGTGTCGCAATACGTCTTACATCAATACGCACAGAACAGTAAAACTTCAAGGCATTACCCCCTGTAGTCGTCTCTGGAGAACCATACCCCATCGTACCAATTTTCATACGAATTTGGTTAATAAATATTACAGTTGTATTTGTTTTGTGCAAAATCGCTGTAAGTTTACGAAGGGCTTGCGACATAAGTCTTGCTTGTAGTCCTACATGGGTGTCACCCATATCACCCTCTATCTCTGTTTTGGGTGTTAGTGCTGCTACAGAATCCACAACTATCAAGTCTACAGCACCAGAACGTGCCAACGTTTCAAGTACATCTAACGCTTGCTCACCAAAGTCAGGCTGAGAGACAAGAAGGTTGTCTGTATCTACACCAAGATTTTTAGCATACACTACATCCAAAGCATGTTCTGCATCGATAAACGCACACACCATCTCTTTTTTCTGAGCAGAGGCGATAGTCTGAAGTGCCAAAGTCGTTTTACCAGAAGACTCAGGCCCATAAATTTCAATAATACGCCCTTGAGGGATACCCCCAATCCCCAATGCCATATCTAGCCCCAATGACCCTGTAGAGATAGATTCAATAGGCTCAAACGCCTTGTCACCCAATCTCATCAGTGTTCCCTTACCAAACGTTTTGTCTATCTGTTTGATTGCCATATCCAGTGCTTTTTGTTTGTTCGCATCCATTGCCATAGTCATATCCTTAACCTTTGTATTGAAGTTATTTTATCTAAATAAAGTTTTTTTACTTAGTCATGTTGGCAGTTTAATACAATTTTGAAGAAATAGGCAAAAATATTGCAAATTGACATATTTTTTAGATAATTTACCTTTTTGTAGCTTTTCGATAAAATACAATTACTTTAAAATATAAGCGAGTACTCATGCCAAAAAACATCCAACTAGCCCACTCTCCAGATGCAGATGATATCTTTATGTACTTTGCCATCAAGTTTGGATGGGTCGATACCAAAGGGTATGACTTTTCTAACATAGGGTTAGACATCGAAACACTCAATGTTGAAGCGATGAAAGGGACGTATGATGTCTCTGCCATTAGCTTTGGGATGTATCCGCTAATCAAAGAGGAGTATGCGCTGCTTCGTACCGCTGTAAGTTTTGGTGAGGGCTATGGACCTAAGCTTATTCGCCGTAAAGACAAGAAGTTGAAACGTAACTTTAAAGTGGCACTCTCTGGTAAATACACCACCAATGCCATGCTCTTTCGCATCTACTACCCAGACGCACGTCCTGTCTACATGGACTTCTTAGAGATAGAAGAGGCCGTAGTAAGTGGTGAAGTAGATGCTGGAGTACTCATACATGAGTCCATACTCGATTTTGATGAAAGCTTGGAAGTTGAAAAAGAACTATGGGACATTTGGGTAGAACTCGCAGGTGAAGGACTTCCCCTACCTCTAGGAGGCATGGCAATACGCAGAAGCCTGCCGCTTAACCGTGCTATAGATATAGAGAACATCCTTATAGATGGCGTCAAAGTGGCAAATGACAGAAAAGAAGAACTCTGTAAAAAACTGGAAAATGACTCTCTCGTACGTATCTCCGATGAAATGCTCACAAAATACCTTGATATGTATGCTTCTAATGAGTCAGTGGAGTTAAGCGAACTCCAACTTAAAGCCCTAGATACACTCTATACACTAGGATTTAAACATGGACTTTGGGATGCTCCTTTAAAAACTGAGGATTATTTGATACCTAAAGAGTATAGTGACCTGCGGTCAAAGTAGGAAGTAGGAAGTAGGAAGTAGGAAGTAGGAAGTAGGAATGATAAGTATAGATAAAACAATACTAACCTTAATCAATATAAAATTTGTGTGTAAACACTCTTCACTTAACCTTATGGGGCATGAGGATTTTCATGTACTTTAAGGTTATAGACTTCTCCAAATACTCCAGTATCAAAGTAGGACAACCCACTGAGGTACTGATGATAGAAAAAGAGGATGTGATACCTAGCGATAGATACCTTATAGGTGGTGCAAACAATCTCCTCATCTCTCCCACACCGCCTCCTCTTATGATGCTTAGTAAAGACTTTGCCTACATAGAAGAAAAAGAGGGGTTTTTAGAGATAGGTGCTGCCATGCCTACAGGTCGTATGGTCTCATATGCGAAGAAGCATGACATAGCAGGGTTTGAATTTTGTTCTAAACTTCCTGGTACCCTTGGGGGTATGCTTGCGATGAATGCAGGGGTAAAGACCTATGAGATTTTCAATATATTACACAGCATTAAAATAAACGGAACATGGGTACTTGCAAAAGATATACCTCATGGATATCGTTTTGCAAAACTGGATGGCGTTGCCACAGCTGCCAGATTTGAAATGAAAAAAGGATTTTCTCAAACCTTACTTGACGAACTTCTCAACCTACGCTCTAACCAACCTCATGACCCCTCTGCTGGTTCTGCATTTAAAAATCCTGAAGGTGACTATGCGGGAAGGCTTATAGAAGCAGTAGGACTCAAAGGATTTCGAAAAGGTGACATGCAATGGTCTGATGTGCATGCAAATTTTTTAGTGAATCTTGGGGACGGCACTTTTGAAGATGCAAAGTATTTGATAGCGTTAGCGAAAGAAAAGATTTTGAAAGAGTGTGGAGTCACATTAATAGAGGAAATTAAAATCCTCTAAAATATTCTATTCAGTAATGCATCGTACACATCTAATATAATTAGATTCTTTTTTATTTCTTTTGTATTGATATGCATCTGCAGGGAATACTACATAGTATCTTGAATCTGTGCTGGGTGTTGATGTCCAAAAATCACCATCTCTAAAGTAAGAAAATAATTCTCCTTCATGTCTGTGCATATGAATAAGTTCATCAGATGTAGGTAATCTCCAATCAGTATAACCTGCATAATTTAATCTATTACAATAATGCATAGCATGTGTCCATGTTCCTGCTTTAGCAAGAGAATAGTTACGCTTATATGCACCATCTTCTGCGTCTGTATACGCTTGATCTTGCCACATCAAATGGGCATCTTTTTCTATATATATTTTATTTGCTTTACATATTTTATTTGGTACAGCTGCAATCGCAGAAAGGGTAGGGTTTACGTTACCCCCTGCAAAAACCATTGTCGCTGATAAAAATACATATACAAACATCACTTTTTTAGTCATCTCTTCTCCTTAATGCCAATATTATTCAATATGATATTATAACCTTTATCATAATAAGCTAAATTCACACTATTATTCTTTTTTATGCATGAATGTCTATTTTTACACCATTTTGCACAGCACGCCAAAGTTTATCCATCGCACTATTGGGTACTGCCATACATCCTTCTGTCCAATCATGTGCTAAAGTATAATCATCACCATGTCCATCAGCATTCCATTTTGGCTGTCCATGTATCGTAATATAGCCTCCTGCACTTACGCCATTTTTTGCTGCTCTAGCTTTATCAGCTGCATTAGGGTAAGAAATCATCAGTGATTTATAAAGTCTGTTATCACATTTTTTACGTACTATTTTATAAGACCCTTCAGGTGTTCTGTAATCACCTGCTTTAATTTTATTTCCCTTGTCTCCATTTTTACCTAAAGAGATGCGAAATTCATGTAATAGCTTCCCATTAGCATAGGTATACATGCGTCTTTTCTTTTTATAAACAACTATTTTATCTATTTGTATCCCCTTTATTTCTGCGCCATGTGACAATTCATTAATACACTCATGCGTTGAATAAGCACTTTTGTCTACCTTTCCATACGCAACAGCCTGTTTATCTCCACAAGCAGAGAACAAAAAAAGCCCTACAATTCCTAATATCATTACATACTGTTTCATTTATATCCTTTTATTTACTTAACCCCAATCTTCATTTTGGCGTTTCGATTTATGTTTGTCTTTTTTATAAGATGTACCATTTTTTAGTTTTTGTAAACGGTTCAAATTACTCATTTCAGCATCACGTATATCATTAAATATTTTATCGTCAAATACTTCATTCGCACAAGTGTCTTTATGAAAACGTGTAATATATGCTTTTAACTGCCGATGATACTCAGAGTCTAGTTGTACTTCCACTCTCTCATCAAACTTTTTTTTGAGCTGTTCAAATTTTAGCACAAAATCTTTAGAAGTCACATGCACATCTCGAAGCATACGAAAAAGATTTTTAGAAATCTTCTCAAGCTCTGTAATATACTTTTGACGGTTAAACTTTTCTATCTGTTTTTCTGTATATGCCATTTTTTACCTTAACGTATTGTGATAGGTACACCTTCGCGTACCGCATACCACAGTTCTTTCATCGCAGCGTTTGTAACAGCGACACAGCCTTGTGTCCAGTTTTGCGAAAGTGTATAGCTGTCTCCTTTGCCATCTGCATTCCACTTGGGTTGTGCATGAATAGTAATGTCTCCCCCTGGATTTAGCCCTTTTGCTGCAGCTCTTGCTTTGTCTTCTGGTCGTGGGTAGGAAATACACAATGAACGATAATATTTGGGAGAACAAAGTTTTCTATGAATAAAAAATTCTCCCTCAGGTGTTTTATAGTCACCTTTCTGTTCTTTTTGTCCTAAAGGATTTTTCCCTAGAGACACAGGTATTGTCTGTTGAATCTTGCCCTCTTTGTACAAATACATTTTTCGCTCTTTTTTTACCACAACAATACGGTCTATCCCTCCGTCCTGTTCATAGTCTTGTGCATCAAGCAGTTCAGCTTTGCACTCTTCAAGGTTGTATCTGTCTTTTGGCACATCTGGTTCACATGCGGTAAATAAAAATATCGAAAACAAGGCAATGATAATAGGGGTTATAGATTTAGTTTCTTGCATAGTGTGATTGTAACAAAAAGTATGTAAAAAGAAGAGAGGATAAAAATAAAAATGTAAAAGAAATGAGGAGGTTCAAAACCCTAAAGGGTTTTGAATAGAACTTAACAAGCTGCCTTAGCTGCTGCAAGTGCTTCGTCGTAGTTTGGCTCTTCTGTGATTTCAGGAACAGTTTGCTTATAAGCAATTTTTCCATCTTTTCCAATAACGAAGATAACTCTAGCTGTAACACCAGCCAAAGGACCGTCTGCAAGAAGTACACCATAAGCGTTTGCGAAGTCTTTGTTTCTGAAGTCAGAACATACTTTTAAGTTTTCGATTCCAGCTGCTCCACACCATCTTGCTGCTGCAAATGGAAGGTCCATAGATACTGTGATTACTTCTACACCGTCTAGTGACGCTGCTTCTGTGTTAAATCTTCTAGTTTCTGCATCACATACACCTGTGTCTAGTGAAGGTACTGCTATTACAAGTTGCACTTTACCTTCTCCACCGATTTGCTCGTCTTGAAGCATTGGATCACAGTTTACTACTGTGACTACTGGTGCTGTATCACCTACGTTTACTTCTGTTCCGCCTAGGTTACATACGATGTCATTTTTAAATGTTACTGTTGCCATTTAATATCCTTTAAATTGTTTTGTAAAAGCATTATGACTGAAATAGGATAAATTTAGTCTTAATTGAATTTAAATGTTTTGACTTATCATCATAATTGATAAGGTGTAACCATATGGAACAAACCTGCCTTCATGGGTCGCTTTGCTTCACCATTTCGGTTTCGAACCTAAAAACGTGAAACTATTCACGTTTTCTTAACGGTTTTTGCCTTCATGGGTCGCTTTGCTCCACCATTTCGGTTCCGAACCTAAAAACGTGAAACTATTCACGTTTTCTTAACGGTTCTCACATTCCAGGAATTCTCGGTATTCTACCCAACTTTGAGTTACGACAGTACCAACCCCAGCCTTTTTTCATCCAGTGCCCTACTATAGGCATAGGAATCATC
>Ga0256840_1003868_pt1 | contig 11678 bp, 2 predicted proteins | sample 355202metaG_FD_185969 | JGI IMG/M metagenome (GOLD analysis project Ga0256840, IMG submission 185969) | Hydrothermal vent microbial communities from Mid Atlantic Ridge, Atlantic Ocean - 355-202 | ecosystem: Environmental > Aquatic > Marine > Hydrothermal vents | place: Atlantic Ocean: Mid...
CTGGCATGATATTGCAGATGGAGATACTACCACCTATAATATTCTAGATGGTATAACTCCTAATGATATTTTACCAGGTTATATAGGGCCTGTATATTTTAGAATGAAATATTGTGATGCAGGTTTTTCAGACGATGGTGATTTAGATTTTGCTACTTACCACATAAAATTATCTCCTCCAAATATATCATCTCCCATTAATGTTACTCCAAGAACATGTTCAGATTCAAATGACGAACAGCTTACAGTTTATTTTGATAGACCTTTAAATTCTGGGGAAAGATTATATTATCAAATATTTAAATTAGTACCAGGAGTACAGGATCAACCAATAGGTAATTATTATACAGACAACTTAAACGCAAACAATAGTTTAATAATAGCACCTCCAATTTGGAATTCAGGATTTATAGAAATACCAAATTTAGAATCAGGTAATTATAGAATTAGGTTTTGGGAGGAAGCAACCGTAGATGGCACACTTGTACCATCAGTTGATGAAGATGGGTATTTCACAATATCAAACCCACAACCTTTAACCTTTACAACAACTGCAATAGATGCACAATGTTTTGGAGATGATGGTACTGTTACTATTACTGCAAGTGGAGGCACACCTGGTTACGAGTGGTCTGAAAATATTGGAGATACTCCAAATAATGTTTGGGTTCCATTTGGTCACAGCAATAACTCAACCACTATTCCCCTGAGTGTTGGCACACACACTATTTATGTTAGAGACGCTAATGGCTGTACACCTGATCCTGAATTTCAAACTGTTACTATCGGTGAACCTTCAAGTGCCTTTGATTTTGATCCAGTAGAGCTACACAATCCAACTGCTTTTGGGTTTCATAATGGTTATATTCAAGCTACATTAACTGGTGGTTGGGGAGGCTATACTGATATTACTTGGGATCCAATACCTAGCACGGCAACTACTCGATTTGATAACAATATAGCAACTCTTTCTGGTATTCCTATAGGCACATACACCCTAACTGCCAAAGATAGCCATGGCTGTATTCATACTCAACTTTTTAGAGGATTAAGACAACCAGAATCTTTAACCGTAACTGCTGTAGTAAGCACACCAATATCTTGTAATCATTCCAACACACCAAATGGTTGCACAACTTGTAACCAAGATGGTGCAATTACCGTAACAGCACAAGGCGGTGTAGCTCCTTATAAGTTTCAGCTTAAAGATAGTAGTGGCTCATTACTAACGGAATATCAAGAAGTAACAAACACTACTAGTCATATATTTACAGGTTTGTCAGCTGCAAATTATAACGTAAATATTATAGATGCTAACACTATTACTGTAGGTACTTATACAGTAGATAATAACAATACCTACACCCTTTCTGATACTAATGACTTTAGTATAAAATTACAAGAACCCGACCCTATAACTATACAAGCTGATATAACAGCTGTAAACTGTAATGGCGGAGAAACAGGAGAAATCAATTTTTCAATAGGATCTTCTAATGCGCCATACACTTCGTATCACTATGTTTTTAGTAATACTAGTGGTGTTATAGAAGATGATACTATTACTCCAGATCAAAACACGCATTTAGCTTCTGATACCGTTTCAGGTTTAAGTGCAGGAACCTATACCTTAGCAGTTACTACTAATAACGGTTGTACTACTATACAACCTTTCACTATCACTCAACCTGCTCACCCTTTAGCCGTTACTTATACTTTTACCGAACCATTAGCTACTACGTCAAGTGATGGGCAAATTATAGCTACAATAACTGGTGGTACACCAAACTATACTTATAGTTGGACAAGTAATGGAGTGCAAGTAGGTACTATTAGCTCTCCAAACCCAACTACTGGAGAAATTATTTTAGATAATGTGCCTGCAGGTCATTATCTGTTAAGTATTACCGATGCTAATGGTTGTACTTTAGAAGATGATTATACATTACAAGCACCTAGACCATTAGTGGTAGATCATTTTGAAGTAACACAAGTTATTTCTTGTCATGGTGATAGCAATGGTGCACTACAGGTTTTTGGAGATGGTGGAGTAAATCTAACGGCTAATGAAAATAGTGGTCTAAATTACTTCTTTGCTTGGTACAAGCAAGATACTACTGGTAATTTTAATTTACTACCAACCCAAACTACTAATATAGCAACAGGTTTAGATGAGGGAACGTACCAAGTTGTGCTTACAGACCATAACACTATTTCTTCGGTATTTTATCAAAATATAGCCGCTGTGCCTAATGATGCACCTTCGGTTTATACCTTTACAGAACCCGAACCTTTAACCCTTAGTTTTGAAAAACAAAATGTGTATTGTATAGGAGGAAGTGATGCCTGGGCAAAAGTAATAGCAAGCGGAGGAACGCCAGATGCTAACGGTGATTATCAAATACTTTGGGACAATGGAGACATAACAGATTTAAGAGAAAATTTAGAAGCAGGCTCATATACTGTAACTGTGACTGATAGTAGAGCTTGTGAAACTACAGCAGAAGTAATCATTGAAGAACCAAGTGAATCTATTACCATTACTTATAACGCTTTTGCCACACCAACAACGGGAGGTGCTTCTGATGGGTGGATAAAAGCCCAAATAACAGGAGGAACTGCCTTTGCAAATGGAACGTACACTTATGAATGGACAGATATAAATGGTACAGTACTTAATACGCAAACCTCAGCAAACATAGTTAATAATATATTTACCATTCAATTAAATAACATAGCAGCTGGCATATATTATTTAACTATTACAGATGCTAATTATAATAATGCTACAGATCAAGATGGTTGTACTTTAACTATGGATGAATTTACTATGTATGATCCTATTGAAGCAACTATTGAGGTGCTTTTACCTATTTCTTGTAATCAAAACAATACCTTTAACAATCCTTATGCTGACGGTCAGCTTGTTGCTACAGTTACCGGAGGATCGCCTTTTGATACAGGAGCTTCTTATATATACCATTGGTTTATAAAAGATACTAATGGTAATTATATTCCTTTAGCAAATCAAACTACCGAAACTGCTACAGATCTTATGGCAGGAGAATATGCCTTAAATGTTGAAGACTCTCAAGGACATGTTATAGGTACTTATGAAAGTGACACATTGCTAGCAGCAACTAACGTATTGTTTACTTTTAATGAACCAACACTCCTAGAAGCGAGTGTTACAAGTACTCCTGTTTCGTGTAATAATGGTAATGATGGTAGCGCAATACTCCATATTACAGGAGGAACAGCGCCTTATGATATTGAATGGTCTAATGGCGCTACTACAGATACTATTACAGATTTAATACCAGGTTCATACATAGCTTTCATAACCGATGCAAGGGCTTGTGAAACTACAGTTCAGGTTGTATTAGAACAACCTAGTTCTTTGACTAGTACTATTATATCCCAAAACAACCCTACATGCTATCAAGGTAATGATGGTAGCATAGCGGTTAGTATAGCTGGCGGACAAACTCCCTATACTTCTTTTGGTTGGGTAAACGGTCCTCAAACACTTAATTGGGACAATCTAAGTGCAGGGACATATCGTTTTCAAGTTACTGATTCTAGTAATTGTAACGCATTTATAGATGTAGCATTAACAGATCCAGAAGCTGTTCCGTTATCTTTAGGAGATGACAGAACACTCTGCGATGGTCAAACGCTTGATTTTGATATTGCTATACCCGATACTAATGCTACTTACCTTTGGGAAAGTACTACAGGATTCAGCAGCACATCACCTCAAGTAACATTATCTACTGCAGGAACTTATACTGCAACAGTTACTAATAGCTTAGGCTGTTCTAGCACTGATGATATTATAATAAACACATCAAGTGCTACTGTAGATGCTCAATTCTTACTTACCTCACAGGCTTTTGCCGATGAAGATGTGATTTTAATTAATACTAGTAATCCAGTAGGAGAAAATACGCAGTGGATTATACCTAACAACGTTACTACTGTCAGTCAAACCAATGAAACTATTACCTTACACTTTCCTGAAGAAGGTATTTATCAAATAGGTCTTGAATCGCAACAAGGAGCTTGTATAGATAATGTCTTCAAACCAATTACGGTACGTGAAGCGCGTCAATTTCCTAATACTGACAGTACTACTGACAACCTGTTTATTAATGACTTTACAGTACAACCTAACCCTACTGCTGGAGACTTCCTAGTACATGTTACTTTAGCTGAACCTGCAGATATTTCATTACGACTATTCAATTTAATTTCTGAAATACCACTAGATGACAGACAAGAATATGGCTTAGATGAATACACTATTAATTATAGTAATAATTCATTCTCTCCTGGAGTATATTTCTTGCTATTGGAAACACCTCATGGAAGTCAAATTCGTAAAATTATTATGCAATGATAAAAAGTAAATTAATTATATTCAGTCTATTTTTGATGCTCTCTTGTGCCAAAGAAGAGGCCATTATTGTGGTTGCAGATTTTGATGCTACTGTAGTTAATAATGATTATACGGTGCCCGTTTATGTAGCTATAACAAACAATACTACGGGAGCAGAAGCTTATCATTGGACTTTTGATGGAGCAACACCAAGTAGTTCTTCTAGTAGAAATCCTGGCAATATAATATACAATCAACCGGGCGTTTATACTATTCATTTAGACGCTTTAAATCAAGATGGCAGCCAAGATGATAAAGAAATAACACTAGAGATACATGAACCAGTTATTGTTACTTTTGATACAGAAATTATTGATAATAACTACCCTCCTATGGAAGTAGCTATAACAAATAATACTACGGGAGCAAATTCATATCATTGGACTTTTGATGGAGGTAATCCTAGCACTAGCACAGTAACTACCCCTAATAACATCATCTTTAATGACGCTGGTGATCACCTTATTACTTTAGAAGTAAGTAACGGCATGGAAACCTATGAAGAAACAAGAACCCTTACTGTAGCTCCACATCTAGTAGCAAATTTTGATTATACCGTAGCTTTTAATGATGATGACATGCAAGCTCCTGTTACGCTTACCATGCAAAACAACAGTATAAGTGCTACTAATTACAATTGGACTTTTACAGGTGCAGTACCAAGCACTGCTACCGATGAAAACCCAACAATCACATTTAATAATCCGGGAACTTACACCCTTAGTTTAGAAGCTACTAATGGAAAGGAAACACAAACGTTCTCTCAAAATATTACCGTATTAGCAAATACTAATTTGCGTACGCTTACTAATATTCATTTAGGTATTAATACCGCTCACAATACAAATACAGTTGGTGCATTCTATGATATTATAAACCGAGAGAGCTATACCGAAAATCAAGTAAATGCTAGCAATGGAGCTAATATAGCTATTGCTTTTTTTGGACTAAATCAAAATTTTGGACATAATAAATTTTTAAGTCCTGATGATGTGCAGAATTTTACTTTTGCTGCCATTCCTAATGCTGTACATACTAAGTTTATAAATACCCTAGAAAATTGTAATTGTAATGCTTCATTATCTCTTAATGAATTTGACTCAATGACTGATGATTCTTTATTAAGTGCATTAACTATTACAGAAACAACAGCTGGTTCACAAGACTTTGACAATACAACTGTTCCAAGAATTGTACTGTTTGAAACTCATGATGGACGTAAAGGCGCTATAAAAATAAAAAATTATATAGACGATGGACAAAATTCATATATTGTTGTAGATATTAAAGTGATGAAAGACTAATGGAGTAGGTAGTAGGTAGTAGGTAGTAGGTAGTATGGAGTAGGTAGTAGGTAGTATGGAGTAGGTAGTAGTAAATTATAATTAAATTAAGATGTATCGCGAACTAAAGGCATATAAAATAGCATTTAAGCTAGCAATGGAGATTTTTGAAATCACAAAATCATTTCCTAAAGTGGAGCGTTATGCACTTATTGACCAAATAAGACGTAGCTCACGTTCAGTTTGTGCTAATTTTGCCGAAGGGTATCGTAAAAGATTATACCCTAGGCACTTTATAGCTAAGCTATCTGATGCTAGTATGGAAAATAGTGAAACACAAGTATGGGTAGATTTTGCACTTGCCTGTAATTATATTAATAAAGAAATACATCAAAAATTGTCTAATGATAATGCCGAAATAGGTAAATTATTAGGTTATATGATTAAGAATTCAGAAAAATTTAGATAAATGAAACAGTTGTTAGTTTTTTTAGTAAGAAGTTTGAGAAAGTATGCAGTAGGTAGTACGCAGTATATAGTACGTAGTATGCAGGGAATAGTAAAGAGTATGAAGAAGTATGTAATACGTAGTACGCAGTATGTAGTAGGTAGTACGCAGGGAGCAGTAAAGAATATATACAATAATCAACTACAGACTACAGACTACAGACTACCAACTAAAAACCATAGACTACCAACTAAAAAACATATCACCCAATTACTACTTACTGCATACTGCGTACTATTAACCGCAATAACAACCCACGCCCAAACCTATCCAGTACAAGTAAGCACACAGCTCATACCACCATACAGTTTAAAGCTAGCTGACTACCAAACCAGTAGTAGCGAAAAGCTCTTTGTAAACCTACTGCTTACCGATGTAGCCGTGAACAACCGCCAAGTACGCCTTAAAATGTATATAGAAGGGCAAGGACTAAACATACAGTCTAATGATGTTGTGGTAGGCGCACAACCCGTTTATTTAGACGGAGGTATCTTACAACGACTAAGCAACCTAGACCTGCAACCCTATTTTGATATTGCCAACTTACAAGGTATTTCACCCTCACAATACAGCAATATATTACCCGCTGGTATGTATAATTTCTGTTTTGAAGTGTACGACTTTAACTCTGGGCAACGCCTTTCACAAAAAAGCTGTGCTATGGTTGTTCTCATACAGAATGACCCGCCGTTTTTAAACCTACCTTATAACCAAGATGTAGTCTCCGCACAGTTACCACAAAACATCATTTTTAACTGGACACCAAGACACCTAAATGCCACTAACGTACAATACGAATTTACCCTAAAAGAACTTTGGGACAATGGTATTAGCGCTCAAGATGCCTTTATGACCAGTCCAGTGCTGTACCAAACCACCGTTTACCCTACTACTTTGGTCTATGGACCTGCAGAAATACCACTACTAGAAGGCAAAACCTACGGCTGGCAAGTACGTGCTTTTGTAAGCGATGGTATTAGCGAAACCTCCGTATTTAGAAATAACGGGCTTAGCGAAATATTCTCTTTTACCTACGAGGCAAACTGTGAGCCACCAAGCTTTGTAATGTCCGAAGCCAATAATTCACAAACCGTACACATTACTTGGGACACCTCAGACCACATAGCATACAACGTACAATACCGCAAACAAGGCTATAGTGATGCCGACTGGTTTGAAGAACCAACCTACAACAACCAAGTAACCATTTACAACCTAGAAGCAGGAACAGTCTATGACTTTAGAGTAGGCGGAAAATGTACCGAACAAGGCGGATTTGCCTACTCCCAAATACAACAATTTACCACACCAACCGAAGACGAAACAACAGCTTATTACAACTGTGGTGTAATGCCAACCATTACCATTACCAACCAAGACCCATTACCAAACATTGGCGTAAACCAAACCTTTACAGCAGGAGATTTTCCTGTAACGGTAAAAGAAGTACAAGGTAGCGATGGCGTTTATAGCGGTTGGGGTTATATTGTTGTGCCTTATTTAGCGGATACTAAAATACGGGTAGAATTCACGGGAATACACCTTAATACCGATTATCAACTTACCGAAGGAATTATAGAAACCAGTTACGACGCAGACTGGGGAGATATTGGCAATGTAAATGAATTAATAGAAGAATTTACTGGTGATAATGGTGACCTTAACCAATATGATGCTAGTAACATGGATATTGCAAGTGTAACCGTTGATGCTAATGGAAATGTAACTATTATTGATGAAGATGGTGTTGAACACCCTATAGATACAGAACTCCCTGTAACAATAACCGACCATAACGGAGACCAATGGACAGTAAACGAAGACGGTACCATAACCCAAGGTCATGTAGCAGCAGGTGGCGCTCCTACTGCTGATAATACTAATGGTGTAAACAGCAGTGGTGAAGTAACACAAATATCTTCTCAAGATGTACAAATAGTATTTGAACCCTCAGGATATTACAATACAGACCAGCTCAATAGCGAAGTGCAAGATATTGATTTTATAAGCAAATACGAAAATATACCTACCGCAAGTGGAAGCAGCTACCTACCGCTATACAAAGCCGTTTCTAACGCACCGCAAAGTACTGATATTGTTACTGCCACAGCCACCTTTAGCAATGGAAAAACCAAAGACGATATTGTCTTTAAAACCAAAACAGGTACTGCTGTAGCTGCAACTTGGTCTGGTAATACCGCAACGCTAAGCATAAAAAAACAGTTTGACTTTGTAAAAGAAGACATTTTAGCCACTGTAAAACCCGCAGACAGCACAGGCAAATATGATATAGCGGGTAAACTAAACCTGTGGCATCTAAAACAAGAAAACGTAAATGTAACCATTGTACCGGTAAACAATGCACAGCACTTAACAGAAAGTGAATACACTACACAAGTAAATGCTATTTACGAAAAAGCAGGCGTGCATTTTAACATTACCCTAGCTGATAATGTAGCTATAAGCAACTGGGATATAGACGGAAACGGCACCTTTGATATAGCCGAAAGTGGCATATTATCTGACTATACCGCCGAAGAAAAAGGGGTGTATAACTACTACAAAAACCAAACAGGCGTTACAGACCAAATGTACTATATCTTTTTAGTACAAGAACCAAGCAACCATAGTGATGTACTCGGTTTTATGCCGCTAAAACGCCAGTACGGTTTTGTATTTAGCCAAGACAGCCAAGACAGAACCATAGCCCACGAGCTTGGTCACGGTGTCTTTGGGCTACAGCATTATGACGACCCACAAACCACTAACCTACTCATGCACACCACCTACACCACAGGTACTGCCTTTACACACATGGACTGGAAGAAAATACACGCTCCTAGCTTGCAGCTTTATTGGTTTCAAGGGGATGATAGTGGGGAATGGGCTTCTTATCAGGTTATGAATGGATATAATGTTGTTCCAGGGCTATTTACTTCTTATTTAAATAATTACCAAGGTAACAGCATTTCTTTTATTTCTCTAACTGGAAAAATTTTTAGTATTCCAAATAATGCAAAAGATGTTACTTTCAAAACTAATGGAACTCTAGTAGCATTTACTCTAACTGAAAATAATCAAGAAGTAAGATATGCTGCTTTAATAAAAAAAGCAGGAACAGCAGATGAAAGTTTCGTTGGATACGGAAGAAAAAAAGGAACAACTTCAACTTGGCAAAAGAGAGTCTATAAAGATTATTTTTCGAAAGATTTAGGTTCTCAAACTAATGTTTTCTTAGGAACTAAAACAAATAACCCCTGTGGAATTAATTTATTTACTAAAACATACCCTATAAATGTTTCTCCTCCTTGGAATAGTGGTGGCCATGATGAGGAAATAAATACTACAAATTTTATTGCTGGATTGTCACCAATAGTAACAGGTATTGATTCTCCCCCTGCTTGTAACGTATGTACAACTGGTACGGAGTTTATTAATTCTTATAGTACAATTCAAGATGTTGCCACACAAGAGAAAATAACAGCGATTGCACATTTAATTTGTTCTAATGATTTATATGCTGGTTTCTATACGGAGTTTCATAATGATGCATATGCTAATTTACGGACATGGCAGCAACATTATTATGATGACGGTGATGGAGATCGTAGTCTTGAAGCTTTCTCTAGATTCTATGAGTCATTTGATGCTTATATAAAATATTTTGATAAAGCAAGTGAATTTATTAATGCAGCAAATTTTGAAGATAAAGAAGCAATTTTAGCTATTGCATATAACTTTGGTTTAGCTCAATTGGCAGGATTGAAAGTATCTCAAAAACTTAAAATGCTGCAAATTATTTCCAGTGGTACAATGCCTGATTATTTTACTTTTGGAAAGTATAATAGAGAAGCTTTAGCGCTAAGAATACTAAAATCTGTTACACCTAGTGAAGCAAATGATTTTATTGACGGACTAATAGATGTAACATATAATGACACAGCCATATATGTTCATTTATTATCTAAAATAGATGGTGAAAATAAACTATCTGTATATAATATAATAGGAAAACTAGCAACTCATACTGACCCAAATTTCCTTCATAAAAAAATAAAAGCATTAATAGACCAAAGTGACGCCGACAAAGCACAACTTCTTACTGCCCTTTTAATTGGCGTATATAATAATCCTCAGCAACAAGAAGCAACGGTTATTATAGACTATTTTAATAATAACCCTGCTTTATTAGATAAGGTGTTTGAAGACTTACGAAGCATTGGTATAATTCAGAAAGATTTAGGCTTATCTCTATTTTGTAATGTAATAGTGAAACTAGCTAAAAATTCGTATTACCAAAAATTTTTAACTCAAAAAAGCCTTATTACTACATCAATAGAACCAAAAGTTGTTACTACTCCTAGTTATAAATATTTCGAAGAAGATAATTTTTATGTAAGTGGCTATAGTATGTTTACAGAATGTCGTGATAATGATGATTTTAACTGTACAAAAATCATCACATTGCCTAGCACGTATCTCACTACAGCAACACCTTACTATTATGCTTTAAAATATCAAGGTATAATCAGTGCTAGCGGAGGTTCTGGCGGAGGAATTTCTCATATTATTTATTACAAAACAGGAAAACCTCTAAGCACTTTTATAAATTTATATTTTGATCATACAGTACCTGATCTAGGCATAGAAGCAGGAAATTCAGTAACCTTGCCTCTATTTTATGCTAAAATATTTAGTAAAGAATATGTTCATGCAGGTGATATGAGAGCATTTTTAATTATGGGAAACACCGTTGCTATTCTACTTTCTGTTCCTAGTGGAGGAACATCGGTAGCAGCTATGGCTACAATTACTGTAACTTCTGCATCTCTTCTAGTTAATGTTTTTGATGATGAAATATATGCCACCTTAGGTTCTGAGGAGGGACAAAAACTTATTAATGCCATAAACACAATAGACACAATAGTAGGTGGAGCACAGCTTGGTTTTGCATTCTATCAAGGAGGAGTAAAAACTGTGCTCAAATTTCGGAATCTTATAAATGCAATACCGCTATTGTCTAAAGAAAGTCTTGCCGCATTAAAACCCGCATTAAAAACATTTGCAAGTAAGATTATTAAAGCATCTTTAAAAGCAGGTAGAATAGAAGGTAACGTAGCATCTATTTACAAAGCAATAACTGAAGTAAACTTAGCCTCTAAATTTACTGCTGTTGCAAGTGGCACAAAAATAAAGCTATTAAATAATTTTAAAGCAGCCATTATATCTGGTACGATGGAGTACAATATTGCCACCACCACCCTAAACGCCTCACAAACGGCACTACGTTTTGAGCCCTTAGCAAATGTAATACACCTAAGCGATGATGCAGCAGCTCTGGCAGGCTATAGCAAATTAGGAACTATAGAAGAGGTATATGTAGCAGAAAACGGTATTACCAAACTAGAAGATGTAGCAATATACAAAAATGCAGACGATGTACTCG
>Ga0256840_1003869_pt1 | contig 11677 bp, 10 predicted proteins | sample 355202metaG_FD_185969 | JGI IMG/M metagenome (GOLD analysis project Ga0256840, IMG submission 185969) | Hydrothermal vent microbial communities from Mid Atlantic Ridge, Atlantic Ocean - 355-202 | ecosystem: Environmental > Aquatic > Marine > Hydrothermal vents | place: Atlantic Ocean: Mid...
CTTTATACTTACGGGTACAGGAGATGTGGTTGAGCCTCAAGATGGAAAAATAGCAGCGATTGGGTCTGGGGGTAATTATGCTATCTCCGCAGCACGTGCACTCGATAAGCATGCGACACTTGACCCCAAAACTTTAGTACAAGAATCATTAGAGATCGCAGGTGACCTTTGTATCTATACAAATAAAAATATAAAAATATTGGAACTGTAAATGAGTGTAATGGATAATTTAACACCTAAAGAGATAGTTATCTATCTTGACAAATATGTGATAGGTCAAAGTGATGCGAAGAAAACAATAGCAGTAGCCTTAAGAAACCGTTATAGACGTATGCAACTGAGTGAAGAGATGCAACAGGATGTCACGCCTAAAAATATATTGATGATAGGAACCACTGGGGTAGGTAAAACGGAGATAGCAAGACGTCTTGCAAAGATGATGAATCTACCGTTCATAAAAGTAGAAGCAAGTAAATACACTGAAGTAGGATTTGTTGGGCGTGATGTTGAGTCGATGATACGTGACTTAGCAGCTACTTCGTTGCAGATAGTACGTGAAGCAGAGAATGAGAAGAACAAAGAGAAGATAGCAAACTATATAGAGAATAAGATTATAGAAAAACTATTGCCTCCTCTTCCTGCAGGTGCGAGTGAACAGAAAAAAGCAGAGTATGATGCCTCTTTTGCGCGTATGCAAGAGAAATTTTCCAAAGGGGAACTTGACCACCTTAAGATAAAAATCACGATGCCAAACAACCCACAAATGCCAGAAGATGGTTTACCTCCACAAATGATACAGGTGCAAGAGAGTATTGTCAAAGTGTTGGGTGGTATGGGTAAAAAAGGGCCAGAAAAAGAAGTCTCTGTTAAAGATGCAAAAAAGATTTTAGAAGCTGAGGCAAGTGAAGAGTTGTTAGATGAAGAAGCACTCAAAGCTTTAGCACTTGAAAAAGTAGAAAAAGGTGGTATTGTCTTTTTAGACGAGATAGACAAAGTAGCGGTGTCAGCTAACTCACAAGGACGACAGGACCCCAGCAAAGAAGGTGTACAAAGAGACTTACTTCCTATCGTAGAAGGTTCTACTGTACATACAAAGTTAGGTATGGTGAAAACAGACCATATACTTTTTATCGCTGCAGGTGCATTTCATGTCTCTAAACCAAGTGACCTTATGCCAGAACTTCAAGGGCGTTTTCCTTTGCGTGTAGAACTAGACAGTTTAGATGAAGAGACACTCTATAGGATACTCACAGAACCAAATAATTCGTTGATTAAGCAGTATGAGGCACTTATGGCTGTAGAAGATGTAGAGTTGGTATTTGAAGAGTCTGCACTTAGAGCTATCGCATCGTATTCCCTACAAGCTAATGAAAAGACTGAAGATATTGGAGCAAGACGTTTACATACAGTGATGGAACGCATACTTGAAGAGATTAGTTTTTCGGCAGATGAACACAGTGGAGAGAAGATGGTGGTAGATGAAGCACTAGTGAAAGAGAAAATAGGTGATGTGGTAGAGGATGAAGATACAACAAGGTATATATTATGATGTTTGAACATGAAAAAGAAGAAGTAGATACCAAAGCTGGTTTTGTAGCAGTTGTAGGTCGTCCTAATGCGGGGAAGAGTACACTCCTTAACCATGTAGTAGGTGAAAAGTTGGCGATGACCTCCAAGAAGGCACAAGCTACTCGTAAGCGTATGAATATCATCGTGATGCATGAAGATATGTACGGCAAAGAATCTCAAATCATTTTTGTTGATACTCCAGGGATTCATGAAAAAGAGAAACTACTCAATCAATTTATGATGGATGAGGTACTAAAGGCGATAGGGGATGCAGACCTTATCATATTTCTTGCACCTATTACAGATAAATTAACTGAGTATGAAAAGTTTTTGAAAATGTCTGAACGTAAGGGTACAAAACATATTGTACTTTTAACAAAAATGGATCACGTAAAACAAGGTGATATTCTTAAGAAGTTAGGAGAGTATCAAAAGTATCAAGATAGATTTGAAGCGATTATTCCTTTTTCTGTAAATAAGAAAGTAGGGAAGCAACAACTCCTTAATGAAATCTCTAAACATTTGCCTACTTCACCATTTTTATTTGATACAGAAATTTTGACAACTGACAACATTCGTGACATTTACAAAGAACTTATTCGTGAGTCTATTTTTGAGAATCTTTCTGATGAGATACCTTATGAAAGTGACGTGACGATTGAGAAGATAGATGAAACAGATACCTTAGATACTGTATATGCTACTATCGTAGTAGAGAAAGATACTCAAAAAGGTATGATAGTAGGACAAAAAGGCGAAGGGGTTAAACGTGTAGGAAAGTTTGCAAGACAGCAAATGGAGATATTTTCAGGTAAAAAAATATTTCTAGATTTACATGTTTCCGTGAAAAAAGGCTGGAGTAAAAACCGTGATGGATTAGAAGAATTGGGGTATGTTCTTTAAAATATCAAAAAAATGTCAAATCTTTTTATAGCTTAAAAGCCCTAAAAATGGGATTTTGCTCATATTATAAAGGTGAATAATAAAAAAAACTTATATTCTTTAGGAAGTTTTTCACTTTGTAAGATACTTTTAATATTATAACATATATAATTGTTTAACAAACAAGGAAATTTATAATGTTTTTGAAAAAAAGTTCGTCGAAATCAACTGTAAAAAATATTGTTACGCTCGATATATATGGAGATAAAAACTACACGTTTAAAGAAGATAGTTTTCAGCCTTTAAACAAACTTACCTACAATACCTCAAATTTTATTACATCTTATGTAAGTAATAAAGACTTAATCACAACAACAGTCAATGTGAGTCGAAGTATTCCAGATGAGGATATTGCTGATATCTTAGATATTAAGGCATATGAAGAGCTTGGATTGGATCAAGCAAATTCTTATATTATATCTTCACTAGAAGTTGAAAATGGAGGAGAAGAAAGAAAGTTTCATCTCTTTGTTGCTGAGCCAGAAGACTTAGACAGTCATTTTTTAGAGATTAAAAAACAGACAAAATATGTTGATTTAATTATCCCTGCACCTTTACTTTATAAGCCTTTATATACAAAAGAGATACTACAAGATAACAATACCCATTGTTTTGTGTATTTTACACAATATGATGCGTCCGTTACAGTATATAAAGATGGTCAATATTTATATTCGAAATCTATCGAATACTCGTTAGAACAAATTTATGATAAATATTGTGAACTAGTTGGTGAAAAAGTGTCTGAAGAAGAATTTTATTCTATTTTGGAATCAGAAGGTTTAAAAACAACAAACAATGATTATCAGCAAAACTTAATGAAGATTTTTGGTGAAGTGTTTATTACCATTAATGATATCATTATTTATACAAAAAGAGCATTTAATTTAGATACGATTGATCAGATGTTTATTGGGAGTGTAAGAGGACCTATCATCGGGCTAGATGATTATAGTCAAAATTATTTGGGATTACACTCTACAGACTTTAATTTTAATTTTAATGTCAATAGCGAAGAATGGTATACGGATCAATTACAGTACTTAATGCTATTAGCCTCATTTGAGTATATGGAAAGTGAAGAATCATTTGTTAACCTAACCATGTATCCACGCCCACCATCATTTGTCAATAGAGCAAGTGGACAATTCATTATCATGACATTTGCAGCTATTTCTTTAAGTCTTGCCTACCCACTTACTCATTTGGTTGGATCTTATATAAATGATGCAAAAATATATGCTTTAAACATTGAAAATAGTAAATTAACTAAAGAGAGTACAAAGTATAAAACCATTCTTGCAAATAAGAAAAAAGAAATGAAAAGACTTGATTTAAAAATAAAGAAATCTACCAAAATTTATAGTGGAAAAACAAAAACATTAACAGCAATTTATGATAAAAAAATAAATTATAAACTCAAATCAGGTCTTTTTCATACTATAGCGAAAGAATTAACACAATTTGATGTGCATGTTGATGCTATAAGTACAGATGATGATACTTTATTTATTTCTTTGGTTAGTGTTGATGACAGAAAGTTTACTGAACTTATTAAATATATTTCAGATACACATTTTAAGAATATTAAAGAGATTGATATTAAAAAAATTGTGAAGGATCCGAAGAGTCAATACTATAAAGGTTTATTAAAGGTTGTCAGATGAAAATGTTAGAAGATAAACTAGAAGAACTAGATAATTATTTTGCACCTAAAAAAGAGAGCGAAAAATGGTTATTAATTTTGGGGGTAGCAGGAATTATCGCATATCTTGGATACTCTCTTTTATTACCATACACAGAAGAACTATATAATGCAAGTGAACGTAATAAAAATCGTATTCAGAAAAGTATAAAATCAAATACAGCATATTTGAGGTCTATTACTAAAAATGGCGATAGAGAATATTATGTGAAAAAATACAGTGCGGATATTGTCTCTAAAAATAAAAAAATAGTTAATTTAAGAGATAAGACAAAATTTATTGATAGTAATTTGGAAAAATTATCTGACATGCTTTATAACCAAAAATCATGGTCAAAATTTTTAAATTCTATTACGCAAAAAGCTCAGATACATAATGTAGACTTAGAATACATTACCAATAAAAACACAAGTAATAATGGTAGTTTTGGACATGTCTTAGAGATTGGAATAGGTGCACGAGGTACCTATAAAAGTATCGTGAAGTTTATGAATGAACTTGAACAAAATATTTTGGTTACAGACATCTTTAAAACACAATTTGCATTAGACAAAAAATCGTCTTTTATCAAAGCAGATATACATATTTCAGTATGGGGGATTAATCACTAATGAAAAAAGTATTTTTAACACTATTGCTATTTACGCATTTACTTAATGCAGACTTGTCTGTGAACCAGATTCAAGAAATGGTATATAAAATTCATCAAAAGCGCGAAGGTATCAAACTTGAAACACTTGATACAACCAAAGAGCCCTTTGTCAGATTGGAAGAAAAAGACAATGTGGTTAGAGTGGTTATTCCAGTAGAGGCAAGTACGGAAGCAAAACTTGATTTACATGCAATTCTTAATGGAAGAGCATATATCAATGATAGTTGGATGGATATTAATGATACCGTTTTAGGGTATGATTTAAAGTTTATTGGCAAAAGAGGTGTAGTCTTGAGAAATGACAATCACATTAAGAAACTGTTCTTGCATAATCAAAAAAATAGTTTAATTACGTTTGAAGGAAGGTAGAAATATGAAAAATATACAAAAAACAGGGGTTAAAATTTTAGTGAGTTTAAGTCTTTTAATGGGACTGAGTCATTCTCTCTTTGCAGGAAGTTGTTCAACAAAGTTGTTTTCTGTTACGATAGATAGTAAATTAAGCATAGGTGATGTTATTGATAATTTAGCAGAGACTTGTGGACTGACGGTTATTGTGAGGGATGATGCAGCCAAATTACGTATGAATAAAAAATTATATTATGTGAAATTAAAAAATAGTACTTTAAAAGGTTTTTTAAATACTATTCTTAAAGATAACGATCTTAATTATACCATGAGGGGTAATAAATTAACAATATCATATCTAATAACGCGTACATTTAGAATTCATTATATCTCTGGAAATCGTACAGGGAAAAGTACTGCTAATGTCACTATTGCAAATTCACAAAATGCAGCAGGAGGTTCATCTACTGGAGGAAGTTCTGGTGGAGGAAGTTCTGGTAATAGTAAAACGGGTATAAGTATTGAAAGTGACAATGAGTTTAAATTTTGGAAAACTGTTGAAAGTGAAGTACAACGTATTTTAATTGGTGCAGCAGATGGTAGTACGCACTATACTAAAGCAGGTCAAACATGGACGGGACCTGATGGAAAAGCATGGGAATATAATCCATTGGCACCCATTATAAATCCTGAGGCGGGTATGTTAACTGTCACTGGTACGGAGCGGCAGGTGAATAGGGTTGCGAAGTATATTCATACGCTTACAAAACAGATGAAATCACAAGTTTTGATAGATGTACGTATCCTGTCTGTTTCTTTTGATGATAGTACGACATCTGGAGTTGATTGGTCTCAACTCTATACATTACAAAATCTCACAATCAACACTTTGGCTTTTGCAAGGCAAAATATTGGGGCATATTCTTTTGGACCAGCAGGTATATCTTCTGCTACACCTTCTAACATAGATACTCCAAATGGTGGACAGGTTGTAAATATTACAGGTACAACATCTGTCAGTGAGGTGGTTAAATTTTTATCTACGCAGGGGAATGTTAAATCTATTTCTAGCCCACGTGTGATGACATTAAATAATCAACCTGCACTTATCTCTGTGGGGAAAGAACTATTTTACAAACTTCAATCATCATCTACAACGGGAGGGTCTGGTGGTGCTGTTGCATCACAGGGAGATCTAGTTGATTCTGTTTTTGCTGGTATATTATTGGATATTACTCCAGAGATAGATACAAATGGTTATATTACCTTAAAAATTAATCCTTCTATTTCAGAAACAGTCAATGCAATTAGTGCAACTGCTACAGCAAGAACCATTCCACCAGATTTAATTAGAAGACAAATTGCTTCGGTGATTAAAGTGAAAGATGGAGAACATGCTATTTTAGGAGGACTTATTACCTCTAAAAGAGGAATAACCAGTAATAAATTACCAATTTTAGGTAGTATTCCTTTACTTGGCGGTTTATTTAAAAGAGAAGTAGAGATTAATACAGTAGAAGAGCTGGTACTCATAATAACTCCACATATTGTTAAGAATTCAAAGTCACTATCATTAAAAGATTTAGGATATATCAAGCTCAATGAAAAGTAGATATGAAGCTGCTAAAAATGTTTTTGTTGATTCTATTGACATAGATGATTATATTGAGTTGAATTCTGCTGTGACTGCATATAAACAGTTGCAGCATAGTATGGATAAACCATTAAAAATGATTTTACTTTTTGGACGTCCAGGAACAGGAAAAAGTATTCTTTTAAATCGTATTAAAGAAAAACTTAAGCATCAAAAAGAGATTTATTATTTTGATACTCCTGCACCTACTGAAAAAGAGTTCTTTCAAAAATTATTCAAAGTATTAACACAAAAAGAACTTCCTAAAAATACAGAAGTAAATTTTTCGGCACTTATTGATTTTTGTAAGAAAATAAGAGGTGAACGTGAAATTATTATTTTATTAGATGAAGCACAAATGTATGGTGCTGCAATGATGGAGAAAATTCGACTTTTGTCAGATACCCGTTCCGTAAAATTTGTGGTGTCTTTACATAAAACAGAAGATGAAGATTTGATAGCTAAAGCACATTTCAAATCTAGAATTTGGGAAATAATTGAATTACGTAATGCAACAAAAGATGATCAAACAGCATATGTTCACAAAAAGCTTTTAAAAAAGAATCTTTTTGAAATAGCAAATAGTATTAACTCGAAAGATATGAAACTTATACATAAATTTACAAACGGAAACTATCGAGAGTGTAATAAACTTATGTTTACCATTTTTGAAATTTGTGAATATTATGATAAAAATGAACCAGGAAAAATTGATTATACGCGTATTCCAAAAAAAATGATTGAAATGGCTGCACTAAAGTTAGGATATATTCATGCATGATATGAAACCTTTAGAAGAAGAATGGAAAAAGTATAAACAAAAAAAAATGCGACCATGGTATTTAGGGTTATTTGGTATCCTTGTACTTATGATAATTTCAATATTGTTTTATGATAAAAATATGATTAGAATTCCTAAATTCAAGACAAGTTTTTTTCATATAGATATGCCTAATACCACTAAAAAGAAAACAAAAAACAGTAGCTTACTTACAAATGGTGCTTTAGTAAGATTGGAGATGACGGATCATCAGCCTCTTACCGATACGACACAAGATATAAGTGTTGAAAATAATACACTTGTAGATATCCCAGTTTTGGATTTTAAAGGATCTAGTGATAATAGTGCTTTCTTAAATAAAAATAGAAAAAAAATACATTTAGATATTATAGAAACCAGTAATGTCATAGCATACCGAGATGTTGAAAAACGTTTTTTGATGTCTCATGACATAGATGATGCATTTTTTTTAGCTAAAAGTTATTATAAAAAAGGGAATTATAAAAAATCTGAATATTGGGCTTATGAAACAAACAAACTCAATGCAGATAATGCTGAAAATTTATTTATTTTTATAAAATCAAAAGTGAAATTAGGCAAAAAAAATGAAGCCATATCTATCTTGAAAAATTATAATAATCAAACAAATTCTGATGAAGGTAAAACTTTATTGGTACAAATAGAGAACAATCAATTGTAATTTTACTAGGATATTATGCTATACTTAATTAATGTAGAAAAAGGGGTTTCTTTATGGTAAAACTTATTGAAATTATGCTTAAAGAGAAGCTTATAACAAAGGATGCTATTTCAACCTTGGTGAAGAGCAGACCACCAAAGAAGATTTCATTTGCAAATCTTCTTTCTGAAAAAATGATTGACTTACATACTGTAGAAATATTTTTAGCTAAAAAAATAAGACAAGGTGTTATTACTCTGTCCCACTTGGAAAAAATAGAGGGTATCAGTATAATTCCTATTATCGAAGAAGTGGCAAAAGCTTTACAGATTGAGTATATTGATTTGGATGAAGTTGAAATTGATATGAAACTTTTTTCACAAGTTCCATATAAACAACTTCTAAAATACAATATTATTCCTGTAGAAGAGACAGACTTGAATGTACTTATTGTCTTTGATGATCCTCTTGATATGGCAGCACAAGATGCGATACAAAGATTATTTCCCAGAAAGCCAATACGTATTGCAATATCTAAGCCTTCACAAATTAACGCCCATTTACAACGTCTTGAGATTAACGAAAGTATTAAAGGACTGGTTGCAAATATTAGACAAGATTTAAGTCAAGAAGGCAGTACTGCTGACGAAGATGAAGATAATCCAGCTGTTTTGAAACTGATTGATATTATTTTAAAGTCAGCTATTTTCATAGGTGCAAGTGATATTCATATTGAGTCTTCAGAAAAATCATGTATTATAAGAGTGCGAGTAGATGGTATTTTACGTCAAAGTTTCACCTTTGATAGAGATATCTTTAATCCCTTAGCTTCTCGTATGAAACTGTTATCAAATCTAGATATTGCAGAAAAAAGAAAACCACAAGATGGTAGATTTTCTGCAACAGTGTCTAAAAAAGAATTTGACTTTAGGGTTTCAACACTACCAACCATCTTTGGGGAATCAATCGTACTGCGTATTTTGGATAAATCTAAGGCGATGATTAGACTTGAAGATGCAGGGATGAGTAAATTTTGTTATGAAAAATTTTCTGAAGCGATTAAAGTGCCCTATGGAATAGTATTGGTTACGGGACCTACAGGTTCAGGTAAAACGACAACCCTCTATGGTGCAATAAATGCCATAAAAGATGTAAAAGATAAAATTATAACTGTTGAAGATCCTGTAGAATACCAAATGGCTGGGCTTCAACAGGTAAATGTTCGTGAAAGCGTTGGATTAGGTTTCGCAGATGCTCTAAAATCAATTTTAAGACAAGATCCAGATAAAATTATGATTGGGGAAATTCGTAATCAAGAGACCTTACGTATTGCTATTCAAGCTGCACTAACAGGTCACCTAGTCTTGTCAACTTTACATACCAATGATGCTATTTCCTCCATTTCAAGAATTTTGGATATGGGGATTGAAGAGTATCTTGTGTCTGGGGCATTGGTTGCTATTCAAGCACAGAGACTTGTACGTAAAATTTGTATACATTGTAAGAAAGAAGCTATTTTAGATCCTTTACTTTACAAAGAAGTTGAACAGTATTTACCCGAAAACCCAACTTTTTATAAAGGTGAAGGTTGTAAGGAGTGTGGACATTCTGGTTATTCAGGTCGTGAAATGATTTCGGAAGTGTTGACTATCTCTGAAACATTGGCTCGAATGATTGCAAAAGTAGCATCCAAAGAAGATTTGACAAAACAAGCTATAGAAGAAGGTTTTGTTACAATGTTTGAAGATGGAGTGCAAAAGGCGCTAGAAGGTAAATCAACGATAGAAGAAATCTTTAGAGTAGCAAGGTTGTAAAATGAAATATTTTAGTGTTACAGTGATGGAAAAAGGGAAAAAACGACAAGAGATGTTATATGCAGCAAATAAAATGGCTGCAGTAAAATTAATAAAACAGAAATTTCCAAGAACTATGGTGATGAAAGCAGTTGAAAGTACAGTACCGTTAGAAGATACTTTTAGCAAGCTCTTCGAAAATCTGAAAAAATCTTCTAAAAAGAAAATACCAATTCAAGATAAAATTTCTACCATCCGACAGATAGCAGTTATGACAGATGCAGGTATAGCGATTAATGATACTTTATCTGAAGTATCAGACAACACACAAAATAAAGATTTGAAAGAGATTTATGCCAAAATAAATTCAGACATTAATGCAGGTAATAGTATGTCTGACTCTATGGAGCCTTTTACTGAAGAATTTGGACATGTCGCATTAGCGATGACAAACTTAGGTGAGAGAACAGGTAATATATCTGAATCTTATCATAAGCTTGCAGATATTATGGAAAGTATACGGGATAACACGGCAAAGTTTAAAAAAGCAGTGAGAGGTCCCATGATTACACTCGCGGCGATGGGTATTGCCTTTACGGTACTTATTATGGTTGTTGTTCCAAAATTTAAAGATATTTTTTCTAAATTTAAAACAGAACTCCCTCTACCTACGCGTATTCTATTACATCTTGAATGGGCTTTTTCTAATTATGGTTTACTTATTATTGCACTATTAGCAGGTGGAATCTTCACTATGAAGTTTATGTATAAAAATAATAAAGATTTTAAATATCAGATGGATAAAATCTTGATTCATCCAAGATTTTATCTTATTAATAAAGCTATTTTCCTTTCTACAATGCATAAATATAATTTAGTCTTTGGAGAATTGGTAAAATCAGGTATCCCCGTCTCTGAAGCTTTAGATACAGCGGTAGGTATGGTAGACAATGCTGCTATTAAAGAACAACTTTTAACAGTAAATGCAAATATTGGTAGAGGTATGTCTCTTGCAGAGTCCTTTCAAATTACAGGGCTCTATGAAAATATGCTTTTACAAATGATTAAAGCTGGGGAAGCTGGTGGTCAATTGGATGCAATGCTTGATAAAGTAACACAGTATTATGATATGGAGTTCCAAGATTTGATTGATAATTTATCGGCATATATTGAACCTATTATGATGTTCTTTATTGCGATACTTGTATTACTCATGGCATTAGGTATCTTTATGCCAATGTGGGATCTAGGCAAGGCAGTTAAAGATTAGTCAGTGAATAAAAGTGAAGATAAAATCATTCTCTTCACATCAATTAAATATTATGATGCCGTAATGCTTTCTCCAAGTCATCAGGTGTGTCAATACCAAAACTTTCAGTTTTCACTTCTATCATGGCTATGTTAAAGCCATGGTAGAGTGCTCTTAGTTGTTCTAGCTTTTCTATATCTTCTAATGGTGCAGGAGTGCTTTTACAAAACATTTCTAACGACTTCATTGTAAAACCATAAATACCTAAGTGACCCTTGTATTCATTAAAATGATGGTCTCTGGGGTAGGGTACTTTGGCACGAGA
>Ga0256840_1003870_pt1 | contig 11675 bp, 14 predicted proteins | sample 355202metaG_FD_185969 | JGI IMG/M metagenome (GOLD analysis project Ga0256840, IMG submission 185969) | Hydrothermal vent microbial communities from Mid Atlantic Ridge, Atlantic Ocean - 355-202 | ecosystem: Environmental > Aquatic > Marine > Hydrothermal vents | place: Atlantic Ocean: Mid...
GTTATGGACGAAGAGACTTTTAACTCCATGTATGTACAAATGTTTGTTTTAGAAAAATATGATAAAAAGTTATTTGAGTTAGTTGTATCTTCTCCTTATAGTAAGATATATAGAGTAAAAAAGTAAACATGACCTTTTTTGAAAAAGTCTTAAAGCGTATTTTTGATATTTTGTTTTCCTTATTAGGAATCATTTTAACTTTTCCAGTGATGGTTGTGGCGTTTATAATTGCTTCTATTGACACAAATAGCTTTGGTGTTTTCAGACAAAAAAGAGTAGGAAAAGATGCTAATCTTTTTTGGGTCTACAAGATAAAAACTATGAGACCTGTAACTGGGGAATATTCAACCATTACAACTAAAAATGATATGCGTATTACAGTAAATGGAAAATTTTTTAGAAATACAAAAATTGATGAATTACCTCAGTTATTTAATGTACTTTTTGGCTCAATGAGTTTTGTCGGGCCACGACCTGATGTAGTTGGGTATGCAGATAAGTTAGAGGGTGAAGATAGAATAATTCTTTCAGTACTCCCTGGCATAACTGGACCAGCTTCTTTGAAATATAAAAATGAAGAAGAGATTTTGGCTGAGCAGAGTAATGCACAAGAATTTAATGATGAAGTTATTTGGCCAGATAAAGTAAAAATAAATAGAGAGTATATTGAAAATTGGTCTTTTCAAAAGGATATTAAATATATTTTTCAAACCTTAACCCAAAAAGAACTGTGGGTAGAATTCTTTTTTCAAGAGAGTAGTAAAAAAAGAATAGTTTATTTTTTGATTTTTGATTTTTTGATTTCTGTATTTACGATTCTTCTTTCATATTTATTACGTTTTAATTATTCAATAGACACAGAACTATACAGTTCAATAGTGAGTATAATTATCTTACTCATCCCTTTAAAAATAGCAATGTTTTTAATCTTTAAAGTCTATCATGTCGCGTGGAGATTTTTTGGTTTAACCGAATATAAACAACTTGTTTTATCGCATTTTGCAGCGTATATTATTTTTACCATAATCTATTTAATTTTTAGAGATACTACTTCTCCTTTTCCCCGTTCAGTTATAGTTATTGATCTTTTTTTATCAATATTTTTTATTGCTTTCTTTAGAATATCAAAACGTCTTTATCTTGAAAATAAAATAATCTCTAGGGATACAAAACTTTTATTAGTTGGAGCGAATGCTCAATCAACAAATATTATTAAGAATGCCTTTAGGGGAGAAATTGATTATTATCCTGTAGCTTTAGTTTCTGATAATAAGCGTATCATTGGTACTTATTTTTCAAAGGTTCCTGTCTATAGTAAGTCATCTGTAGAAAAAATTGTGGATCAATTTAATATTAATAGCGTCATTATTACAGAACAACTGTCTCAAAAAGAGCTTGATGATTTATTTACAAAATTAAATAATTTAGGAATAAAAGATATTAAAATAGCTCATTTATTTCAGGATAAGAAACCTGCTTTGTCTGATATTTCTGTGGATGATTTACTTGCAAGACATCCTAAAGACCTTGATTTTGAAATCATAGAAAAATTTATCAAAGGAAAAAAAGTGCTCATTACAGGTGCGGGGGGGAGTATTGGATCCGAAATTGTAAAGCAGTGCTCTGCTTTTGGTGCAAATTCCCTTATGCTTATAGACCATAATGAATTTGGTCTTTATAGTGTCGGGGAGAATATTGAAAATGCTAAACTTAAACTACTTAATATTACAAATCATCCTTTACTAGATGAGATATTTAAAGAATTTAAGCCAGATATTGTTATTCATGCAGCAGCATATAAACATGTACCTACATGTGAAGAAAACCAGGTCATGGCAGTAGAGAATAATGTTTTGGGTTCAAAAAATGTGATAGATATTAGTATAACATATGAAGTAAAGAAAGTTATCATTATTTCTACTGACAAAGCAGCATATCCTACAAGTGTAATGGCAGCTACCAAGAGAGTTGGAGAACTCTATGCAGAAAATGTTAAGAGTGCAAGAACAGAAATAACATCAGTGCGTTTTGGAAATGTACTTGGTTCTAGGGGTTCTGTTATGCCTAAATTTAAGCAGCAGATTACTGAAGGTAAATCAGTGACAGTTTCGCATCCTGAAATAACACGCTATTTTATGCGTATTGATGAAGCGTGTCAACTTGTACTTCAAACTGCTGCCATAGCTAAAGGAGGGGAACTTTTTATCTTGGATATGGGAGAGCCTATCAAGATAGTTGATTTAGCAAAGCAGATGATACGCTTGTATGGGAAAGAAGATGAAATAAATATAGAGTTTACGGGCTTGAGAGCAGGAGAAAAACTCTATGAAGAGTTGCTTTTGGATGAGAGTGAGCAAAAAACAAAATATAGTTCTATATTTATCGCAAAACCTACACCTTATGATATTACACAATTAAATCACGATATTGATGTACTCTTAACAGCAAAAGATAAAGTTAGGGCATTACAAAAAATAGTGCTAGAGTTTACAAGAGAAGATTTGATATAATCTTTATAATGGATTTTTATCCAAAACAATTTTAAAGGAAAAAGAATGTTTAAAAAGATAATTGCAAGTTTTTTAGTGCTTGCTACAACAACAGTATTTGGTATGAGTCTTTCATCACTTAATGGAGCATCTAAAGCAGAACTTATGGAGATAAATGGTATTGGTGAAGTGAAAGCCGCAGCGATTATAAAAGAAAGAAGAAAAGGTAAATTCAAATCTTTTGATGACCTCACAAGGGTTGAAGGTATTGGTGAACAAACTGCTGATAATGTAAAGCGTGGAGTGAAAACAAGTGAAGGTGTGAAAAAAGTAGCGAAAAAGACTAAGACAAAAACTAGCAAAAAGAAAACTAAAACATCTAAAAATGATGTGAAAGAAAAAACTAAAAAGACCAAGACTAAAGCAAAAAAGTCTAAAAAAGAAAAAGCTGAAAAAAAACCTAGAAAACGTAAAATAAAGTCTATGGATGACAAGAAAAAAGAGCTTAAAAAGAAAGCCAGAAAAACGAAAACAAAAAAGACCAAAGCAAAGAAAACGAAAAAAACAAAGTCTAAAAAGAAGAACTAAAAAATACTTAGAGTGTTAAAGAATGGCACTCCTGCACATCGCAAACGCAAGCGTCCTCTTCGAGGATGGGGTGCGATGTTTGTCGCACCATTCTTTAACACAGCGTAATAGATAAAAGAAAACACTCCTCTAACCACATTTTTGATACAATCACATAATTTATTTTACAAGGTTTCCCTATGACAGTTACACGTTTTGCGCCTAGTCCTACTGGCTATTTACACATTGGTGGTCTCAGAACTGCACTTTTTTCTTGGCTTACTGCCAAACATAACAACGGAAAGTTCCTCCTTCGTATAGAAGACACAGATATGGCACGTAACTCCGAAGAGGCCAAAGATGCCATTTTAAAAGCTTTTGAGTGGGTAGGGATGAGTCATGATGGTGAAGTAGTGTATCAGTCTAAGCGTTTTGATTTGTATAAAAAATATATAGACCAACTCTTAGCAGAAGGCAAGGCGTATAAATGTTATATGTCTAAAGAGGAGCTAGCTACATTACGTGAAGAGCAGATGGCGAATAAAGAGCGAACCCGTTATGATGGGCGTTACCGTGACTTTACTGGTACACCTCCAGAGGGTGTGGAGCCTGTGATACGCATCAAAGCACCACAAGAGGGGACTATCTCTTTTGTAGATGGGGTAAAAGGTGAGATGAACATCGCAGCGACTGAAGTAGACGACTTTGTCATCGCCCGTGCAGATGGAGCACCGACGTATAACTTCGTAGTTGCAATAGATGATGCTTTGATGGGACTTACTGATGTCATACGTGGTGATGATCATCTTTACAATACACCTAAGCAGATAGTGGTTTACAATGCACTAGGCTTTACACTACCAAACTTCTATCATGTGGCAATGATAAACAATGAACAAGGTAAAAAACTCTCTAAACGTGATGGTGCTACAGATGTGATGGAGTACAAAACCATGGGTTACTTGCCAGAAGCACTGCTCAATTTTTTGGTACGTTTAGGCTGGAGTCATGGGGACCAAGAGATATTTAGCATAGAAGAGATGATAGCCCTTTTTGACCCAAATGACATCAACAAGTCATCATCTAACTACAACCTTGAGAAGCTACTTTGGCTCAATGCTCACTATATCAAAGAAGCATCAGATGAAAAACTGATAGGCTTGCTTAAAGATTTTGATGTAGATTTAGAAGGCAATGAAAAAGCATCTATGCTTCTTCATGCCACCAAAGAGAGAGGCAAAACACTCGTAGACTTAGCTGAGCAAATCAAACTCATCACCATTGCACCGAGTGAGTATGATGCTAAGTCATCTAAAAAAGCCTTTAAGGGTGAAGCAAAAGAGATACTTGCTACCTTTGCAGATATGCTTGCCCTTGCTCAGCCTACCACCAAAGAAGCCTTTCATTCTGTGATGGAAAAGATAGTAGAAGAAAAAGAGATAGGCTTTGGGAAGATAGGTATGCCATTACGTGTAAGCCTTATGGGTTCTATGACGGGTTCTGGACTTGATGAGATTATGGCTATTTTAGGTGTAAGTGAGACTATTAAGAGGATTGAGAAGGCTGTAGCTACAATAGAGTAGATTTATTTTTATCCAAACTTATTGGGTGTTATGCCCTCACAACACCATGAATTTTGCTGTTGCAAAATGAGAATATTGATGAGTGTAGTTAGGGTAGAAGGTGTTGTCATGGGACAAGACCCTACGCAGATAAAAACTTTTTCAACCCCCGCTTACTTTTCCATCCCATCTTATAATAAATATGTTCTAGATACCAAGTAAGCTCTTTAGACGTAATACCTCTTTTTTTCGCTTCATGTTTTAAAATATATTGCGGTATTTTAGTCTTTGTATTTGCAAAGGTACGGGCTAGTTTTTGTACTGTGTCACCATGTTTGTTGTAGCAGAGTCTGGCGAAGACGAAGGGTAGACCAGTTTTGGCGTACCATGCTTCTGCCAAGTCTATACCTTCTTCGCCATCTAAATAGTGTTTGAGTGCTGCGTCACCTATGAGGACTTGACCTTGTAGGTCTAGTACTTTTGCAAGGCGGTTAGAAGTGGCAGAGGCTGGATCTGTTTGGTTTTTGCCCTTTATCAGGAGTACGGAGTAAACTTTTTTGTGGGCGATGATACCTAGGTCTGTGCATTTACATTTACGTGATTCAACAGAAGAGATAAAGGCCGCATGAATAGACCTGTTATTAAACGCTTTGTTTATGCTTGATGGCACAGCACGGTTGTAGTGCAGGAACGTTTTCGAAGCATTATCTCTCATGTGACGTTTGAGGAAGACTTGAAAAGGCAAGAGGTTAAGATAGCTGATACTTCCAAATAACACGTCGTTACCCCTTTGTTTATTAAGCGTAATTATACCAAACAAGATTTATAATCGCGTAAAGGATTGCCCCATGATAAAAGTAGAATTTTTAGGTCCTATTGGTAAAGCACCAGTAGATATAGAAGCGGCTACACTTGCTGATGTATCTGCAAAGCTCAAAGAAGACAGTACGCTTACCCCGTGGCTAGATAAATGTGCAGTAGCACTCAATGATACTATGGTAAATGATTTGACTACGGTACTCAAAGATGGTGATAGAGTCTCCATTCTCCCACCAGTATGCGGTGGCTAAGCAGTGGAACTATATAATGGACCACTAGATACTAAAGAGATATTTGGCAGATGGTTAGATGAACAAGCTGAATCAAACTATGGTGCGTACATTCCTTTTGTGGGGACGATACGTGCTGAAGATGACATAGAAGCGTTGAGCTTTGACATCTATGAACCTGTACTTCAAAAGTGGTTTGATGCATGGCAAGAAAAAGCAAAAGCTTTGGGTGCTGTAGTGAAGATGGCTCACTCATTAGGAGATGTACCTGTTCATAGCTCTTCATACGTGTCTGCTGTGTTTTCACCTAGACGTAGGGTAGCACTAGAGCTTATAGATGTGTTTGTAGAAGACTTTAAAGCCAATGCCCCTATATGGAAATATGATGTTAAAAATGGCGAACGCATTTACGCAGCCGACAGAAGCACACCTATGGATGGTGCAGGGTTATTAAAATAATTTATCTGAGGTTTGACCGAAGCTTTAGTGAGATGCACCCCAAGGTATTTCCTGCGGGCAATTGAAAGATGAGCTTTGCTCATTTGTAAGAAGAAGGGATAATATGCTTCATTTTGAAGAATCAATAGAGATGGTAAAGAATCTTAAGATCAGTAATTTTAGAACAAAAACAGTACATCTTGTGGATACATGGGGACATGTGCTTGCAGAAAATGTGCTTGCAGAGAATAATGCACCAGAGTTTCCTACTTCAGCTATGGATGGATATGCCATCATACATGAAGACATGACTTTGGGTACATTAAAGATAGCAAGTATCAACCCCGCAGGCTCTGCACTACAAGAAGAAGTGATAGGGGGGACATGTATAAAAACATTTACAGGTTCACTTATGCCACATGGAGCAGATACGTTGATACCCATAGAAAATGTAGATGTTGACGGCGATGAAATCATCATTAAAGAAGAGGTGCCTCAGGGGTTTTCTGTGCGTGCTGTGGGCGAAGAATATGCCAAGGGTCAACTACTTATAGCAAAAGGTACAAAAATAGACTTTCCTCAGATTGGGGTCATGGCATCTTTAAATAAGGTGAATGTGAAGGTCTATGAGAAACCTATTGTCACTATTTTGTCTACTGGTTCGGAGTTATTAGAATTGGGTGAGGAAAAAACCAATGATGCACAAATACGTTCTTCAAACAACTATACATTAGAAGCCATAGTCAAAAAGTATGATGGCATACCCAATAGACTAGCATGTATTAAAGATGATAAGGCGAGTATTACCCAAGCTATTGCCTCAGCTTTGGAGAATTCTGACATTGTCGTTACTACAGGTGGTGTGTCTGTGGGCGATTATGATTTTGTGAAAGATGTTATCTATGCACTTGACTGCGATGTTGTTTTTAAAGGTGTACGGGTAAAGCCTGGACAGCACATTATGCTCGCACGTAAGGGAGACAAGTTTATAGTAGGGCTTCCTGGGTTTGCTTACTCATCCACTGTGACTGCGTTACTTTATCTTATTCCTCTCATAGAAAAGCTACAGCAAGGAAAATGCTCTTTACATAAAGTAAAAGCAAAGCTTAAAGACCCTTTTATCAAGAGAGCGAAAAAAGCAGAATTTACAGCATGCAATATCTCACTTGTGCAGGGGGAGTACTATGTTGACTTTGAAGGCAAAAAAGTAGGCTCTTCCGCCATACTCACCAATATGCTTGGGAGCATTGCATTGCTTATGACTTCTGAAGATGATACCTCAAAAGAAGTTGGTGATGAAGTAATGGTTTTACTTTTTGGATAAATAATAAGGGCAGATATGGAATCTACCCCTACGAGATATTACAATGCCAAAATAGATTCTCTTGCTTTTAAAAACATTGCAAAATCTGCTGCTGTTGTACATCCCATTTTAATCGCGTAAGATAATAATTCTTTGTTTTGAATGTTTGAATATATCATTTGATATCCTTTAGTTTAAATATGTCAAATTGTATATAAAAATTAAATATATAGTTAAAAATATGTCAAATTGTCATACTTTTAAGAAAATAACGCTATACTTACCTATATATATGTCCAAAAGGAGAAAAAATGGTCATTTTAAATGAAATAATAGATAAGTTAAAAGATGTTATCTCTGAGAGTAGAATTGGGAAGAAGGTATTTGATAAAGATGTAGCGGATGCACTGGGTATTCCCCAAGCCACTTTTGCTACTATGAAAAAACGAAATTCTATACCTTATGCAGAGATATTAGAATTTTGTGCTATTAAAAAGATATCTGTGAATTGGTTGTTTTTTGACCAAGCGGTAGATATGCTTAAAGCGGAGACGGAGAAGTTTTTTCAGGTGCGTTACTTTTCTGAGCTTCGTGCATCTGCTGGAGGTGGGGCAGACGTGTTTGATGAAAACTATGAGAGCATAAGCATCGATGAAAAAATAATGCACAACATGGTAGGTATGGGTAACACGGAGTTAGAAGCTATTCATGTAGATGGTGAATCTATGGAGCCCACCCTTCAAGATGGAAGTATTGTATTTTTAGACAGAACACAGACAGACATTAGTAAAAATGGTATTTTCATCGCTGCTACTACAAGTGGGCTTTTCATTAAGCGTATTCAACAGCGTGTAGATGGGATGATAGAACTCATCTCGGACAACAGCATGTACCCAGCACAAGCCATTAGCCCTGATGAAGTGACTATTGTGGGGAAAGTTGTGGGGAATATAGAGAGTTTATAGGTTATTTGCACATTCTACACATCTAACACTTTCGGGACGTACAGACATGCGTCCTCCTCCTATACTTTCTTCACATTCCATGCAGATGCCGAACATCGGTGTGTCTATACGCTGTAAAGCATTGGTTAGTCTAGTAAGACGAATGCGTGCTTCATCCAAAACTTTGTTGTTAACATGTTGCTCTCCCATGGCTTCTAGGCGTGTGAGTCTTCCTAGTCCACAGTCTGGAGATATGGGTTTTACTTTTTCTTCTAGGTCTTTCATCTGCTTTTGAAGTTTCATGATATTTTCTTCAATTTTATTTTTGATGTTTCGTTTTTCTTGTTTGTTCATTGTTTCACTTTGTGGTATAGTGAGATTATTATAGCAAAAGGTTGGGTATGAAGAAAATAATTTTATATTATCTGTTGTCATTTTGGCTTGTTGCAGATGACAATAGGAGTAATGCACTGTTAAATGAGACATCTCCCTATCTGCAACAACATAGACATAACCCTGTCAACTGGTACCCATGGGGGAAAGAATCTTTAGAGAAAGCAAAAAAAGAAAATAAACTTATTTTTCTTTCTATCGGCTATAGTACTTGTCACTGGTGTCACGTGATGGAAGAAGAGAGTTTTACCGATGAGAAAATAGCGAACATACTCAACAAGCATTTTGTTTCCATAAAAGTAGACAAAGAAGAGTACCCACACATAGACAAAAAATACCAACAGCGTTATATGCAAGTACATACAAAGAGAGGTGGCTGGCCTTTGAGTGTATTTATGTCTCCTAAAGAAGAAGTCTTTCATTTGGCAACGTATATACCTAAAGAGCAAGGGTATGGGTCTAAGGGTTTAGAGAACATCTTACCTTCTTTTGTAATACTCCAAAAAGACAAGAAAGCCTTTTCTAAAACCATAGAGGAACATAGGCATAAAGAGAAAAATACTACCCATAAAATGCATGTAAATACGAAGCTTATGCAAAAAGTTTTGAAGGAGATAGAGGCACAATATGATAGCAAAAATGGAGGTTTTTCCAAACGTCCTAAGTTTCCAGAGGCATCTAAAATCGAACTTCTTTTAAATATATCTAAACTTCATGATAATAAACAGGCATTTAATATGGCAGAAAAGACACTTGAAAAGATGGCAAAAAGTGGCATCTATGACCAGATAGGAGGAGGGTTTTTTCGATATACCACAGATACGCAGTGGCAGATACCCCATTTTGAAAAGATGCTTTATACAAATGGGGAACTTATATCTGTTTATGTAAAACTCTATGAGATGACGGGAAATAAACTGTATAAAAAGGTGGTGGATGAGAGCATCGCTCAAATGGAGAAAAACTATATGAAAAACGCTGTGTATCTAAGTGCCAGTGATGCAGACAGTGATGGGGAAGAGGGTGGGTACTTTATATATGAATATAGTGAAGTCAAAGATGCATTAAAACAAAAGGGTTGGAAATCTGTAGAGATAGAAGAATGCTTAGCTTACATGGGCATAGAAGAAGATGGAAATATAGATGGTGATTTTTCACATACGCATATAACAAGTGAACAAGTGCCTAAAGGAGTTGAGGCACTTAAGTTATATTTAAAAAAGGTAAGCAGTAAACGCACCTTTCCTTTTGTAGATAAAAAAATTATAACTTCGTGGAATGCGATGATGATTAAGGCACTTTTTTCAGCCTCTAAAATACAGAGCACATACTTGACTTTGGCAGAAAAACGTTTAGATGCTCTTTTGAGACTCATGTACAAAGAGGAAAGTTTGTATCATCAAACTCTTTTAGGAAAACTGCCAACACAAAAAGCACTTCTTGAGGACTATGCATTTTTAATAGATGCTCTCTTAGCTGGGTATAGTAGAACCTATAATGAGAGGTATTTGCAACTTTGCGTTACATTGGCTAAAGATGTCATAGAGAAATTGTATAGAAATAAACGTTGGTATCTTAGTAACGATGGCATACAGGCTTATGCTGATTTTGATGACAAGTATTATACTTCTGCACTTTCTAAAATGTTAGAGAATCTTGTAAGCCTTGGTGCATTAGAAAATAATTTGGCATTTACAGACATAGTAAAAGAAACACTACATAGGCATGGGGGGGGATTTTAGAAACACAGCCATCTGATGCTTCTAAGTTGGTAGAGACATATTTGCGTTTACAAAAGGGAGATGTCATCATACATGCTAGTAAAGAAAAGTTACTTTTAGCACGAGATAGTTTAGAGAATATGCAGTATCCTTTTATATTAAGTAAGGTTCAAGAGAGTGATGAGTATCTTGCATGTAAAACGACTATGTGTTTTGCAAATGATAAGAATATTACAAAACTCATTGAGAAAATACAAAAGGCAGTGAAATAATGTTAACTATGAATGAAGACCTAGAAGGTGCTATAAATGAGTACCTCAGACTGCTGGATGAAGAAGAGTATTTTGAAGCCCATGAAGTGATGGAAGAGGCCTGGCATCCTTTACGCTTGAAAGAACATCCTTTGGCAAATTTAGCAAAAGGCTTCATCAATGCTGCGATTGGATTTGAGCATATAAAACGTAATAAAAAGAATGCTTCCAAAAAAGCAAAAAAAGTGATGGAGTCGTATGAACGGCATATACATTTATGTAAAATAGAGATAGAACACTATGCACACTTTTGTGAGGCTAAAGATAAGATCGACAGGCTTAAAACTCAACATAAAAATGTGTTTATTTAATGTTCTTATAGGTGCGTATTATGATGATGAAGTTAATGCATTTGTAGATAATGACGATATAGTTTTGTATGCTTTTGCAGTAGGGAAATAGAAAATGTAGTATTTTGTTTCTCGTTTGACAATTCTTTGACAAAAGATAGTTATAATGTACAGTTAAGAAGGAGTAGCTATGACTATCTATGATTTAAAACCAAAATTTCAAGCGTTACTTAGACCTATTGTTGATGGGTTACATGCTAAAGGCATTACCCCTAACCAAGTGACTTGGGCAGCACTTATACTTTCCATTATCCCTGGTGCATTAGTGGCGATGACACATGGAGCAAGATGGACACTGCTTCTCATACCTTTTGTTATGTTTATACGTATGGCACTCAATGCGATAGATGGCATACTAGCTAAAGAACACGACATGATGAGTGATGAAGGTGCGATGCTTAATGAGCTTGGTGATGTTATCTCCGATGTGGCTTTGTATTTGCCTTTGGCATTTATAGCAGGAGTTTCACCTATTATAGTGGTGCTATTTGTGGTAGTAGGGCTGTTTACCGAAGTTGCAGGTATACTTGGGGCAGTCATTGGTAAAA
>Ga0256840_1003871_pt1 | contig 11674 bp, 14 predicted proteins | sample 355202metaG_FD_185969 | JGI IMG/M metagenome (GOLD analysis project Ga0256840, IMG submission 185969) | Hydrothermal vent microbial communities from Mid Atlantic Ridge, Atlantic Ocean - 355-202 | ecosystem: Environmental > Aquatic > Marine > Hydrothermal vents | place: Atlantic Ocean: Mid...
ATATGTATAAAAAACGAAATTGTCTTTTTTTAGTGATTTTGAGATAAGGGCTTCTCCGGTATCAAGCAGGTCTTCAAATACAAAATACTCTACCGCTCCGGTTTTCCCTTTTTCTGTTGTCATTTTACACAGCTTTTCTTTAATTTCTTGTGGAATTCCAGGAAAGTCTTTCATGTTTATTCCTCAAAAGAGGCGGAAATTCCGCCTCTTGGTAGATAGCTTAAATATTGTGGATTTCAAGGGCACTGAAAAAGTAAGGTATTTCGTAGTTTGCAGATTCAACAGAGTCTGAAGCGTGAACCGCATTTCTTCCGACATCTGTACCGTATTTCTTCCTTATTGTTCCATCTTCAGCTTTTGCCGGGTCTGTTGCACCAATAATTTCCCTAACCTTAGAGATTGCGTTTTCTCCTACAAAAACCATAGGTACGCAAGGTCCTGAAGACATAAAGTCGGTTAGCTCGTCATAGAAAGGTCTATCCTTGTGGACAATGTAAAATCCTTTTGCTGCTTCTTTAGACATGTGAATCATCTTTAAAGCTATAAGTTTCAGGTCGTTTTCCTGTAATATTCTTATAATATCCCCTACTGCGTTTTTTTTCACTGCGTCAGGTTTGACAATTACAAGTGTTCTTTCAACAGCCATCTGCTACCTCCGAAATTTTTTTATTGTAGGATTATACATGAAATTTTCTAATTATTTTTTGATTGTTTCATAAAAACTTTTAATATTTCCATATCTTCGGGAGTTGTTATTTTTATGTTTTTGTAGTCTCCGTCTATTGATATTACCGTATAGCCGTAACGTTCCAGTAATGATGCGTCATCCGTCCCCCAGAATCCCTCTTTGTAAGCTTTTTTATGACATTCGTATAAAATGTCAAAATTGAATAGTTGAGGTGTCTGAACAAGAACAAGTTTTTCTCTATTCAGTGTTTTTATAACGATAGAATCGCTTCCTTCAAGATTGGTTCCTACTACTTTGATAGTATCTTTTGGCTTGACGGCGGTGATTATTCCTTCCACTCTATAATCATAAAGGGCTGTAAACAGGTCTTTTAAAAGTTTTTCCGTTATTAAAGGTCTGACACCGTCGTGAACTACTACCTCGTTACATTTTCCGGCTATAATTTTTAATCCGTTAAGTACAGAGGATTGTCTTTCGCAGCCTCCGACTATTATGTTTTCAACTTTTTTAAAATCTGCGAGTTCTTCTTCCATATCTTCTATAGAATTTTCAGGGGCTACTATGATGATTTTATCTATAAAATCGCTTTTTTCAAAAACTTCAGCGGTAAGTTGAATAACGGATTTTCCGTTAATTTTAATAAATTGTTTCTTTGCCCCGAATCTTTTACCTTTTCCTGCTGCGGGAATTATGGCATATCTCACTTAATAACCTCTTTGGGCTTGATAAAAATTATTTTTCCGGAGGAGGTTTGGAGAACATTGTTAACTGTGCCTTTCACCTTTAACCCTATATAATTTTTGCCTCCGTCAATAACAACCATCGTTCCGTCTTCAAGGTATCCTACGCCCTGTCCTTTCTCTTTTCCCTCTTTGAGAACAAATATTACAAGTTCTTCTCCGACTGCTACTACGGGTTTAAGAGCATTTGCAAGCTCATTTACGTTTAGTATTTTTACTCCTTTGATTGACGCGACTTTATTTAAGTTATAGTCTGTTGTTATAAGTTTTGCTTTTAAGAGATTACAAAGCTCTATCAGCTTTGTATCGACCTCTTTTATCCGGGGAAAATCTTTTTCATAAATTTCAACGGGGGGTTTTTTAATCTCTTTTAAGATGGAAACCTGCTCAAGTCCTTTTTTCCCTTTTGTTCTTACGGTTGGATCTGTTGAATCGGAAAGGTATTGAAGCTCTTCAAGAACAAAACGTGGAATTATTACTTTTCCTTCCACAAATCCAAGTTTTATTACTTCTGCAATTCTTCCGTCTATCAAAGCACTTGTATCGAGAACTTTTATTGTTGTGTAAAGACTTGATTCTCCTTTCCAGATTTCAGAAATAGGCTTATCTCCTATAAGTTCTAAGAATGCAAGTCCGAATAGATAGGGTAGTGTAAGATAAAGAATTTCCTGAAGATATGGAAAATTTGTGAAAATAGCATATAGAGAAATGGTTATGCCTTTTGCAAGGTATAGTCCCAGAAAAAATCCGGTACAGAATATCACTAGCCCTCTGAGCCTGAACTTTTTTTGATGAAAAACAAAAGTGTATAAAAGGACGGAAGCAGCTGTAATTAGTATTCCTATGAACATTGATTGGGTTGATTTAAAGCCGTAGTTTCTGAAAATTACAGTGGAGACAACTAGTAAAAATATGAAAAATACACCAATCAAACGTTGAATATTCATCTGTCTTTAACCTCTTTTAGTATCTTTCTTATTTTCTTTTTTATCTCTTTTATCTCTTTTCCTAATGATAGAGCTATCTCTTCCGCCAATTTCTCAAAGGCATCTTCAAACATCCGTTTTTCAGAGTAGGACAATTCTTTCTCTTTCGTTCTAAAAGAGAGATTTCTGACTACTACGGCAAGCTCCTTCACCTCTCCGGTTTTTATTCTATCGATGTTAAGTCTGTGTCTTACAGTCCATTTGTCACTTATATCCAATGGGGTTTCCGATAGGAAGTGAAGTATTTCTTTGACCTCTTCCTCGTCCAAGACCGGCCTTATTCCCGAAGCTTCTATTACTGTTTCGGGAACAAGAACAGACATGTTTTTGCCGAGGATTCTAATTCTGAAAAAAATAACTTCTTTTTCGTTAATGGTTCTTTTTTCCTCCCCTTCTATTACTCCAACTCCATGTGGGGGATAAGCTACTTTATCGCCTATTTTTATCACTTTTTTCTCCTAATGAGGTTTCTTTATAGGTGGGGTTTCTCTTTTATGTTCTCCATATGGGATAGGAATGTATTGAACAGAACTTGTTGCGCTGGGTTGGTAGTAGAGTTCAATCAGGTCATATACCTCTCCGGGAACGTCGGTGCTAACTTTTATTTTCATCTTTTTAAGTACATCTACGGAGAGAGGATAATCATGAGTCCAATAACCGCAGGTTAGAAATTGTGCTATCTCTTCACAGTCTTTCTCTTTGTGTCCCTTTGATGTAAGTATAGATTTAATTGTGTTTTTCATCTGGTTTAGCGCTTTTTCCGCAACATCCGCAAGGATTAAAGTTTCATCTTTTAGAGTTTCTTTTTTTATTTTGAAAGCTTTCACAATGGATGGAGCCGGAAATTGCCCGAGTTGTGGGTCAAGGGGACCGAGTACGGCATTCGGATCCATAATAATTTCATCTGCAGCAAGCGCTATAAGTGTTCCGCCTGACATTGCGTAGTGAGGGACTATAACTCTCACCGGGCTTTTATGTTTCGTTAAGGCTGAAGCTATCTGGGTTGCCGCAAGTGCAAGTCCTCCGGGAGTATGTATTATAAGGTCTATCGGCATATCATCAGGGGTCATTCTTATGGCTCTTAAAATTCTTTCGGAGTCCTCTATCGTAATATATCTCATTAGTGGGAATCCCATAAATGCAAGTTTTTCCTGGCGATGAATCATGGTTATTGCTCTGGATTTCCTTTTTTCTTCTATTTTCTTTATAAGTCTTATTCTTGCCCATTCAATGTTTTTTTGTTGGAAAAGAGGCCATAGGGAAAAGAAAATAATTATGAGCCAAAAAATGTCAAATGGAGAACCTCCCTGCATAAAACACCTCTTTTATAAATTGTTATATACGATTCTACCATTTCTAACTGTAAGTTTCACACGTCCTTTTAATTTTTGATTTAGGAAGGGAGTATTTTTACTTCTTGAGGATATCATCTCCTCTGTCAGTATAAATTCTTCTTCAGGGTCAAAAATCGTGATATTTGCTCTTTGTCCCGGTTTAAGAGACCCGATATCTTTTCTGTTTATTATCTGTGCAGGTTTAAAACTTAGCTTTTCTACCAATTTGGAAAGTGTTAAAATTCCTTCTTCTACAAGAGTTAGGGATAGGGGTAAAAGTGTTGGGAAGCCTATTATTCCGTAAGGGGCATTACTGAATTCCACCATTTTTTCATCTTTTGAGTGGGGAGCATGATCTGTTGCTATTATGTCGGCAATGTCTTTGGCTATCGCTTCTTTGCATGCTTCTACATCTTTGGCTGTCCTTAAAGGAGGAGACATTTTTGTATTTGTATCAAACGTCTTAACGTTATTTTCCGTTAATGTAAAGTGGTGAGGGGTTATTTCACATGTTACTTTTACTCCCTCTTTTTTTGCTTTCTCTATTATTTTAAGAGCTCCTTCAGCCGATACATGGCAAATGTGGATATGGGCGTTTGTTAGTTTAGCTATCATAATGTCTCTTATCGTTCCTATCTCTTCAGCTTCAGGTGGAATTCCCGATATTCCCAGAAGTGTCGATAAATAACCTTCGTTCATTTGACCACCGGTAGAGAGTGTTTTATCTTCGCTGTGACATAGTATTGGGATGCCAAAACTTTTAACATAATCGAAAGCATTTCTTAAAAGTTTTGAATCTCGAGGAACTTCTCCGTCATCCGAGACAGCAACGATTCCCGCTTTTACCATCTGCCCTATTTCTGCTATCTCTTCCCCTTTCAGTCCTTTTGTAAGCGCTCCTACGGGGAAAATATCACATAGGTTCACCTGTTTTGCTTTTTCTATGATATATCGGGTTACTGTAGCGTTGTCGTTAATAGGATCCGTATTTGCCATACAGCAAACGGAGGTGATACCACCTGCTATTGCACATAAACTCCCCGATTCTATATCTTCTTTCCATTCATATCCGGGATCTCTTAAATGGGTATGGATATCGATAAAACCCGGAGTTAGAACGAGTCCTTCTGCATCTATGATAAATGTTGACTCTGCAGACGGGATATTTTTCTCCAGTTTAACGATTTTGTCGTTTTCTATAAGTATATCCATCCGTTTTTCTATGTTTTGAGAAGGGTCAATAACCAAAGCGCCTCTAATTAAAAGATTGTTCATGCAGTTGTCTCCATTATTTTATGCTGTGACATCTAACACATTGGTTTTTGTCCTTTGCACTAAAAGCTTTCTGTCCGTTATGACAAGCACCACAAGATTTTCCTTCCCATATTAGCTGCATTGTTATTTTGTTATAACCGTATTTTTTCTTGAACAATTTTGGATGACATGATGAGCATTTCTGTTTTTTTACTTTTGAGTGATAAACATGGCTGAAAATAACATCGCCAGGAGCTCCTTTCTCTTTTGCTTTATATGTAAGATCTTTGTTTAAAACACCACTTTGTCCGCAACCTAACATAAAAATTGCAGGTAAAATTAGTAGAGCCGTTTTACGCATTTAGTTCCTCCAGTAATTTGTTTTTTTTGCCGCAAATGGTTGTCAATATTGCCATTCTAACTGCAAGTCCGTTTTCAACCTGATTGAAGATTACCGATTTTGGTGAGGTAATTACATCGTTGTTAATTTCAATACCTCGATTTACAGGTCCCGGGTGCATTATAATCGCATCTTTTTTTAGCATTTTGAGACGGTTTTTGTTGAGTCCAAAAAATGTTGCGTATTCTCGTAGTGACGGAAAAACTTTTTTTGCATTTAGCCTTTCAAGCTGAATTCTGAGTAGTATTAGTACATCGGCTATTTTTGCTACTTCTTCAAAGGAAGATAGAACTTTTACACCTAATGCCTCAGGATAACGGGGCATCATTGTTGACGGTCCGAATATAAAAATATTTGCTCCAAGTTTTTTTAGTAGAATAATGTTTGAGCGGGCAACTCTGCTGTGGACAATATCTCCGGCTATTACGACGTTCAATCCTTCAAGATTTTCTCTGTTTTCAACTATTGTCATTGTGTCAAGAAGCGCTTGAGACGGATGTTCATGACATCCGTCTCCTGCATTTACTATAGAAGCGTCTATATGAGGAATTATTGTGTTACATGCACCTTCGCAGGCGTGTCTTAAAACAATTATATCGGGATGCATCATGTCAAGATTCTTAACGGTGTCTATTAAGGTTTCACCTTTCTTAACGCTGCTTGCCGAAGCTGAAATATTTATAACATCTGCAGACAGGAATTTTCCCGCTTTTTCAAAAGAGGTTCTTGTTCTTGTACTTGCTTCAAAGAAGAGATTGATGATACATTTGCCTCTTAATGCCTTGAATTTCTTTTTTCCTTCTCTGATTGTTTCTCTAATTTTAAATGCGAGATTTATTATTTCTTCAGTTTCTTCTTTTGTTACATTTTCACAGGATATAAGGTGTTCCATCTGTTTCCTCTTTTTAGTTTTTAACGTTAGATTTTTCGGCAACCTTTATTTTTTTGCCGGATCTTATGCGTGCTGCAAGTCCATGAGCTTCAAGTCCTTCTATGTCTGCGAGTAGAGCTGTTTGGGAGGAAAGTTTTTCAAAACTGTCCTTGCTTACGTAGAGAATGGAGCTTCTTTTTATGAAATCATAAACTCCGAGGGGAGAGAAGAATTTTGCACTTCCTCCTGTTGGAAGGACGTGATTCGGTCCGAGGAGATAGTCTCCAAGGGATTCGCATGTGTAGTGTCCGAGAAAAATTGCACCGGCATTTTTTATGTTGTCCAGTAGAGCAAAAGGTTCTTTTGTAGCAACCTCAAGATGTTCCGGTGCGATAATGTTTGCAACTTCACATGAATGATAAACGTTGTCAGTTAGAAATACGGTACCGAAGTTCAGTATCGATTTTTCAGCTATCGCTTTTCTTTTTAATTGCTTAAGAGTGGTATTTACCTGTCCTATGGTGTCTAATGCTGTTTTTTCATCATGGGTTACGAGGAAACAGCCTGCCAATTCATCGTGTTCGGCCTGTGATAGAAGGTCTATGGCAAGCCATTCGGGATTTGCCGTTTCATCTGCTATTACTAAAACTTCGCTTGGTCCGGCTACCATGTCGATATCCACTTGTCCGAAAAGGAATTTTTTTGCAAGGGCAACGTATATGTTACCAGGGCCGACAATTTTATCGACTTTCGGTATGGATGCCGTTCCGAATGCTATTGCGGCTATGCCGTGAGCTCCACCTATTCTATAAATTTCATCAACTCCCGAAAGTTTTGCCGCAACAAGAGAGTAACGGTTAACTTCAAGTGAGTCGATGGCAGGTGTAACCATTACGACCTTTTTTACTCCTGCAACTTTCGCCGGTATGGCGTTCATAATTACGGATGAGGGATAGGAGGCTTTACCTCCCGGGACATATATTCCCGCACTTTCAAGGGGAGTAACTTTCTGTCCGAGGATGATTCCTTCTTCCGTAGTGAAGTAAGAATTTTCTTTTTGGTGTTCATGGAATTTTTTTACCCTTTCCGTTGCAAGTTTTATAGCATCTATGACTTCCGGTTCGACTTTCTGGAAAGCTTCTTCTATTTCCTTTTCGGAAACTTTTACGTTTTCCGACGTAAGATCGATTCTGTCAAATTTTTTTGCATATCCGAAAGCAGCGGTATCTCCATATTTTCTTATGTTTTCTATTATTTCGAGAACTGATGGGGCATATTTGCCTTCAAGCCCTTGTCCTCTGTCTTTTATTCTTTTGAGTTCCGAATCAGTGTGCCAATTGTTTTTTCTTAAATCAACGATTTTCATCTATTCCTCCGTGGAGAACTTATATCCCAGTCTTGGGATTGTTTTCAGATATTTTCCGTAATCTCCTAATTTTTTTCTTAATCTGCTTATATAGACATCCAGAGTTCTTGTTTGCTCTTTATGTTCTTTTCCCCATATTTTTTCTAAAAGTTCTTCTCTGGAAAAAACTTTATCTGGGTTGGAGAGGAAAGTTTTAATGAGTAGATATTCCGTTTTTGTAACTTGAATCGGTTTTCCGTTAATTTCAACGCTTTTAGATAGTTCTTTGACTGTTATATCCTTGAATCTTAGCGTCTCTTCCGTATTTATTTTCCATCTTCGTGCTACTGCTTTTATTCTTGCAATCAGCTCTTTTATGCTGAAAGGCTTGGTTACATAGTCGTCAGCTCCGTAAGAAAAACTGGTTACTTTTGTGTTTTCATCACATAGTGCTGTTAACATAATTACAGGGGTTTCTTTTGTTTTTTCGTTTTCTCTTAGAATTTTGCATATTTGTGTGCCTTCCATTTCAGGAAGCATTATGTCAAGAAGTATAAGGTCGAAGTTGGATTCTAAGGCTTTTTCGACTGCTTTTTTTCCGTCTTTTATCCATTCGACTGCGAAATTTTCTTTTTCAAGGTTATATTTGACTACTTCTCCAAGATCTTCATCATCTTCGACAAAAAGTATTCTCATATATTCCTCACTTTGAAATAGTCAAAATTATAGAGGGATTATAACATTTTTATAGGGTTTTCAAGAATGATGAATCGTTGTTCATGTATTTTTGAAATTAAACGAAAAAGGCAGAATTTCTCCGAGGTTCATCTGTTCTGTTTTTCCTTTGGTTGCGACGATAATTTTAAATTCTGAGGAGCAAAATTCGCTCATAACCTGTCTGCATGCACCGCAAGGGTAGGGCATATTATCCGGGGAGTAGATAAAAATTTCGGAGAATTTTCTTTTTCCTTCACTTAAAGCTTTAAAAAAGGCGACTCTTTCGGCACATATTGTTAATCCGAAAGAGCCGTTTTCAATATTTACTCCCGTAAATTTTTTTCCGTCGGTTGCTTTAAGAATAGCTACAACATGGAATTGAGAATATGGACAATAGCATTTATCAATTTCCCTTTTTGCTTCTTCCGTTAATTTTTCTGTTTCTTTCATTGTTCTTTCCTTAAAGTTAACCTTTCGGGAAGATGTTCCCTTCTTACTATATCTTCAATGTTTTCCATTTCTCTTATTAGGTCTATCTCTCCGTTTTTACCTATCAGAATAACGTTAGGTCTGTATCTTATAAACTGCATCCATTGAGTAACATTATAAGCCCCTACCGGAGAAAGAATAAGGTTTGTTCCCCGAGGGAGAGGAGGAAGATATGCAAGATCATCGACAACGTCTATGTTCATGCAAAGAGGACCGTATAATATGCAGGGTTCGGAAGGTCCTGTAATATTTTTATCGATTTCGATGTTGAAGTGATACCAGAATGCCGTGAATAGTGTGTTCACTCCTGCGTCGAGAATATAGCCCTTCCTTCCGTCGGGAAGTCTTTTTGTTGCGTGGATTTGCGTTATTAAATAGCCGGCTTCGTCAACTATGGCTCTTCCACTTTCTATTATAAGTTTTGGGAAGTCACCCGGTCTTAAAGATGAAAGAAGCGCGCTTGAAATTCTATCTGCTATCTCATTTATAGATGGAATAGCTATTTCCGGAGGAAGATATATACCTTTAAGTTTGCTACGGGATGGAAATCCTCCGCCGATGTCGATATATTCTATTTTGAATCCGAATTCGTCTTCAATTCTATAAGCAAACTCTACCATTTTTTTTATTTCGGTTTCGTATGCTTTAGGTTCAAGTATGAATGTTCCTATATGGCAGTGAAGTCCCGATAGTTCAAGGTGTTTTCCGTAAGAAATTCTTTTGATAGCATCAAGAGCTTGTCCTGATTCGAGGTTAAATCCGAATCTGCTCCACTGAGGATGAATGCCTGTGTCCATATTGAGCCTGATTCCGACTTTTGGTTTAATTCCGATAGATTCTGCAACTTCTTCAAGGTCATTAATTTCCTCAAAAGTATCGATGTTTATTCTGGCTCCTTCCGTGATAGCTGTTTTTAGTATCTTTTTCGGTTTGTAAGGGCCGTTGAAGATTATTTGTTCTCCCGGTACACCGAGCCTTCTTGCTTTTTCGTATTCAAATTCAGATACTACTTCTGCCGTTTCTCCTTCATTATGAAGAATTGCACATATGGCATCAAGATAGTTTGTTTTATATGACCATGTAAATTCAACGTTTGGATAACGTGTTGTAAAAGCATTTTTTATTTCTTTGAACTTTTGTCTGAGTTTTTTTTCGGAAAATACAAAAAGAGGAGTTCCAAACTGCTCGATAAGTTCCTTTATAGGGATGGAGTCTATTTCTGTTCTTACTCTTCTGGATAGTGGATATGCGAAACTTCCGAATTTGTTCATTAGTCCGGTATGAAGTTTAAAAATTGTCGGTTTTTCATATCTTTGTTTCATCTTTCACCTCTTGTGACTATTTTTTGAAATATTTCCATATCTGTTACGAAATCGTCTGTAAACCTTATGTATAGTTTTCCCGGTTCATAGTTGCTTGCTCTTTCGGGTTCTTTTCCTAAAGCTGCGGAGAGAAGCCTTTCGGGGAGATTTATTCCTACTCCGGTAGCGAAGTAGATCCACGCGGGAAAGCGAGGATTTATCTCTATTAGATATATTCCGTCATCTGAGACTATACATTCAAGTTCGAAGGCACCTTTCCAGTTAAATTCCTTTACGAAATTTTTAGCTGTTCTAAGCATTTCTTCATGTTTTACCGTTACGCCGGTCCATATTTTTCCAAGTGATGTTATCCAGAGTTTTTTGATGCCAACCATTCCGAAATCTCCACCTTCACCGTCTCCAACTCCTACTACATTCATCTCTTCTCCGGCTACAACTTTTTGAACAATTACCGGATATCCCCATTCGGAGACTATTTTATTGAAGTAAGATGTAGCTTCCTGATAGTTGAATGCTTTGTAAGCCTTGTAAAATACTCCTTTTATCATTACCGGAAATTTCATTTCGTTTATGGCTTTTGTAAGTTCTTCATAGGATGTAACGGTTCTGCTTTCGGGAACTTTTAATCCGATAGATTGTGCAAGATCGGAGAGTCTGTCTTTTGCTCTTAATCTGAATTGTTCTTTTGTCGGGAGGAATGTACAAATTCCGAAACTTCCAAGTTTTTCTCCGTTAGCTATGAACAATGGAAGCTCCGCATCAAGTGTCGGTATGATTGCATCGAGTCCGCAACTTTCTTTTATATATAGAAGTCTGTTTATAAATGGAGTTTCTCCTTCGGAAGGGTAGGGCATTATAAACACTTTATCTGTAAGCCAATCCATATAAACGCCTGGCTCCATTGCGTCGTAAGCCAAACCGATTATTTTTGTGTTTTTATCTTTCTTTTTAATGCTCTTTATTACTCCGACACCGGGACCAGGGTTATCAACAGCGTTAATACCGGAGATAGCAACGTTAGTCATTGTACTCCTCCGCATTAATGAGTCCAAAAAGCCTTAATTGTTCTATAAAATCGGTAATGTCTCTCATAGCTTCTTCTCTGTCGATATCATACTCTTCTGTAAGTTTTTCTATGATTTCTTCCGTTTTTTTTTCCTCTTTTAGCAAATTTAGTATAAAAAGCCCGGTTTTGTTTATTGTATAACTGTTTCCTGTTTCTGGGTCAAAGATAAATCCCTCACTGTTTATTGCGAGCCTGCCAAGTTTTCCCATCAGGTTCCTCCAATGCTATTTAGAAATTATATTTATTATATCTCTTGGTAAAAGTCCGTTTTGGGCAGCAATTGTTCTTAATCTTTCGTTAGGTACGGCTGTAATGTTATGTTTAGCAAGTTTTTCTATACATTCGGTTACAGTTAAGCCGTAAGAGCGACAAATATCTTTCATTGTTTTCCTACCAAATCCCATACCTGAAGGAGAGCTTTTTCTACTTCGGTTTTCTTCTTCATTAATAATTCTATACAAC
>Ga0256840_1003872_pt1 | contig 11671 bp, 6 predicted proteins | sample 355202metaG_FD_185969 | JGI IMG/M metagenome (GOLD analysis project Ga0256840, IMG submission 185969) | Hydrothermal vent microbial communities from Mid Atlantic Ridge, Atlantic Ocean - 355-202 | ecosystem: Environmental > Aquatic > Marine > Hydrothermal vents | place: Atlantic Ocean: Mid...
GCCCGCTTGCGATGAATTGCTAACGGGAGTAAATACTGAAAAAAGAACAGAAAACTTGTTTAAGCTAAGCATAAATGAAAAAAAATTACAAGTAGAGTTCTTGCAAGTTAAGCTGCCGGACGAAATAAGCTTAATAAATATTAATGGTAAAAAAGTATATCAGAAAAATATCTCCACTCGACTTGAAAAAATAGACTTATCAAATTTTTATCCGGGAATTTATATAATTGAAGTCAGGAAAGATAATTCTATGCACTATGCTAAATTTCTAATTAAATAGGCTTAAAATAATACTAATCTAAAATCATAATTAATGTATAGATAAGTATAAATGATGAATGATATTTATTTTATTTTTTTTTGATAAGTTTAATTTCTGAAAAAAATATTATTAGTTTTACATTTTAATACTACATAAATAAAAGAGGTGCTAATATTATTATGGACAATATCTCAGACCTGCATTTATTTCAAAAAATAAAGAGTGGAGATAAAGCTGCTTTAGAGTATTGTTATAAAAAATATTTCACAGGTTTATATTATTATTCAAAAGGTATCGTAAAAAATGCCACAGTTGCTAAGGATATTGTACAAGAGTGTTTTATGAAAATCTGGGAAAATAAAGAGAATATTATTGTCCAGACTTCTTTTTCTTCATATTTATACAAAATGGTTTATAATTATTCTTTAAATCATTTAAAACATCAATCAATTGTAGAAAAACATAAAAACACTCAAAAAGTACAGTTAGAATATGCTGCTGTCTATTCTACTATTACAGATGAAAGCGGGCAATCTATATTAATTGCTAAAGAGTTTTCAAAACGAATTGATGATGCAATAGAAAACCTTCCCGATAAGTGTAAGCAAATTTTTAAATTAAGCCGGTACGAAGATTTAAAAAATAGTGAAATTGCTGAAAAGTTAAATATTTCATTAAATACCGTCCAAAAACAAATTTCTATTGCTTTAAGCAAATTAAGAGAACAACTTTCTGATATTTTATAAAAAAACATTTTTTTTATTTTATTCGTAATCAGTAGTTTATATATTAATTTAGAAATTATTAAGATTTCTTTTCACTGCAAATACTTTTTAAATTGTCATATAATTGAATCGAGCAAAATATGAGCGAACAAATAGATATATTAATAAGTAAATTTTTGCAAAATCAATGTTCAGTTTCTGAAATTGATGTTTTACAAAAATGGATGGATGAGAAGCCGGAAAATTTGCAATATTTTATGCAAATAAAAACTCTTTGGGACAGTGTTGAAATTAAGAATAATCCTGATAAACTTAATATTAACCAATCTTGGAATAAGTTTAATCAAAATCTTAAACAAAAAGAAAAAACATCTTTAAAAATTTCAGCAAAAAACAAAACCTCAGGATTTAAGTTTTTTTTACGTATTGCAGCTCTTATTTTAATAAGTTTTGGCTTATCTTGGACTATATTTTATACCTACTATGGAAACTCTATTCAAACATCAGGTGGTATGTTGGAGTTAAAAGTTCCGCGTGGGTCTAAATCAATATTAAAATTAGCCGACGGAACAACCATTTGGTTAAATTCAGAAACAACAATTAGGTATCCCGATAAATTTTCAAATAAACAAAGAGATGTATATATTGAAGGAGAAGCTTTTTTTGAAGTAGCCAAAAATAAAAAATGGCCTTTTAAAGTACATACTTCTGATATTGATATTATAGTATTAGGAACATCTTTTAATGTGAAATCTTATCCTGACGAAGGAACTATTGAAACTACTCTTGAAGAAGGCTCTATTTTAATTGAGAAAAAAGCAAAATCAGGAAAAAAACAATATATCTCATTAAAACCAAACCAAAGGGTAACATTAGTGAAAGGTAGTGGAAAATTCGCTCTTGATAAACAAACACATGCAGATTTGCAAAATAAGAATAATACAAAAAAAACTCAGACTAAAAATATTAATCGAAAAGAAAAATTTTATTTAGACGAAAATACAGATACGGAATTATATGTAGCTTGGAAAAACAATAAATTAGTATTTAAAAACGAGCGTTTTGAAAGTTTAGCCGTTAAACTTGAACGTTGGTATAATGTAAAAATTATTATAAAAAATGATAAACTCAAAGATTATCGTTTTACGGGAACTTTTGAAAACGAAACAATTGAGCAAGCTATTGCTGCATTGCAATTAACAACTAAATTTGATTATAAATTTGAAAAAAATAAAATTATTATAAAATAAAAACCTGATTATTAACTTAATATATTTGCCTATGAAGTAGATGAAATATAAAGCAATAAAAAAACCGGAAAATGCGCCAACATTTTCCGGAATTAAAAAGTTAAACGTCGGCAGAGAAACACATATAAACCAATGCCGGCAATTGTCTAATCTATAATCCTACAAATTTATGAAAAAAATTCTTTTAATTATGAGACTATCACTATTTTTTTTATTAATCAGTGTGTTTAATGTCTCTGCTACTGTTTATTCACAATCTACAAAAATTTCGTTGAACCTTAGTAATGCATCTCTTTCAGAAGTTCTTGAACATATTGAAAAGAGTAGCGATTACCGTTTTTTATATCGAAAAGACTATCTGGATTTGGATAAAAAAATTAATATTAATACTAAAAATAGTAGCATTGAGCATGTACTTAAAAATGTATTATCGAACTACGAAGATTTATCCTATTCTTTGTTAAAAGATAATTTAATTGTTATTGCTCCAACAAACATTGCATGGGAGCTTACGGGTCAGGTTACCGATGAATCAGGAAGTCCTATTCCCGGAGTTACTGTATCTATAAAAGGAAAACAAGTCGGTACAATTACAGATTTAAACGGAAACTTCACATTAGAAGTAAACGAAGGGGATGTATTGATATTTTCTTTTATCGGCTATCAGACAAAAACAGTTACTATTGTTGATCAAAAAGTTATTAATATCACTTTAATTGAATCCGTACAACAGCTTGACGAAGTTGTGATTACAGGATATGGTACGCAGCGGGTAAAAGATGTAACCGGCTCTATCAGTAATATTTCCACAGATGATATTGAAAGTCGTCCAATGCTCCAATTTCAGGATGCATTACAAGGAAAAGCAGCAGGAGTTCAAATAATTAGTCCTTCGGGAAAACCACAAAGTGGTGCATTTATCCGTATCAGAGGTACAACTTCTATTGATGGAAGCAGTGAGCCTTTATATGTTGTTGATGGGGTTCCTTCCGAGAATATGCAAAATATTAACCCCAATGATATTGAAAGTATAACCATTTTAAAAGATGCTTCTGCTGCTGCTATTTATGGGTCTTCGGGAGCCAATGGCGTTGTAATTATCAATACCAAACGTGGAATAAATAAAAAACCTACGGTTGAATTTAATTCCTATTTCGGATTTTCAAAAGTGATGAAATATATTGATGTGCTAAATTCACAAGAATATATTGATTTGATGGATGAACTTGGACTTTCAACGGACTGGAGTCAATACACGGCACATACTAATTGGCAGGATGAAGTATTAAGAACTGCCGGTAACAGTAGTTATCAGTTATCCCTTTCCGGCTCTGACGATAAAACAAATTATTACATCTCCGGTAACTGGACAAAACAAGACGGTATTGTTCGAAATAATACCGCAGACAGATACAGTGGGAAAATAAATTTTGACCGTCAGGTTAATTCATGGCTAAAAGCCGGAACGAGTATATTATACAGTAAGTGGCACGATGTAAATATTACGGATAATATTGGTGCAGGACGTGGGGGTGTTATTTTAGGAATGTTAACAACTCCCGAAGTAATTGGAATTTTTAATCCTGATGGTACCTATACAGGGAATCCTTTGCAAACATCATGGGAAAATCCGGTGGCAAGTACAGATGCCCCCGAGCAAGATTATTATCAAACACGCTTCCAAGGTAATTTTTATGTAGAGGCAAACATTACAAAATCTTTAAAGTTTAAATCTTTAATTTCTTTGGAAACTTCAAACGGAAAATTTAATTATTTTCTGGACCCTTATAAAACCGATTGGGGACGTGTTAATCAAGGAACTGCCGAAGAATCATCTGACAAAACTGAATATTGGTTAAGTGAAAATACAATACGTTTTAATAAGAAATTCGGTAAGCATACATTTGCTGCTCTTGCCGGTTTTATTGTTTCAAATAGACAATATAATTCTTTATTTGTTCGTACTACACATTTTGCAAATACCGCTGTAAAAACCATCGATGGTGGAGCAATCATAGAAGATGTAAGTAGCTCTTATACAGAACGTTCAAACCTATCCCAAATAGCAAGGATAAATTATGATTTTAATAATAAATATCTAATAACAGCTAATTTTAGAGCAGATGCATCATCTGTTTTTGGTCCCGGTCAACGCTGGGGATATTTTCCTTCCTTTTCTGCAGGTTGGAGAATTTCAGAAGAAGCTTTTTTAAGCGGCATTGATGCACTTAATGATTTAAAATTACGAATTGGTTGGGGAGAAGTTGGAAATGATCGTATTCAAGAATATGCTTGGTATGGAACAGTTGGTACCGGATATAATTATGTTATTGGAGGAACTATAGTTCCGGGTATTTCAATTGAAACGATGGAAAATAAAGATTTAAAATGGGAAACAACTTCTCAAACCGATATCGGATTAGATGTGTTTTTATTCAATTATCGACTTGGTCTTACTTTTGATGCGTATTTAAAAAACACTTCCGATTTATTGTTGTCTATGCCTGTTCCGCGCTCTACCGGCTTTGAATCAACGATACAAAACGTGGGTAAAATCCAGAATAAAGGTATTGAAATACTAATCACAACAAAGAATTTTGTAAATGAGTTTAAATGGAATACTGATTTTAATATTTCTTTTAACAAAAATGAAGTAATTTATTTAAATGAGCAGATAATTAATTCAGGATGGATTTACCAGCGTGGGAATGTTGCCATTGCCAAAGAAGGAAAGCCAATGGGGTCTTTTTATGGCTACGTAGCAGAAGGTGTTGATCCTGCAACGGGTTTAATGATTTATAAAGATGTGAATGGTGATGGCGAGTTTACTCCCGACGACAAACAAATAATCGGTGATGCCAATCCAAAGTTTATCTACGGATTAAACAACACATTCTCATATAAAGGTTTTGATTTAAGTATCTTTTTACAAGGTGTGTATGGAAATGATATTTTTAATGCCACTCGAATTGAAACTGAAAGCATGAACGATTTTAAAAGCCAGCAAGCAACTGTTTTAAATCGTTGGAAAAACCCGGGAGATGTTACCAATATGCCGGCAGCAACTTTGGGTGATAAATATAATTCAGAACTTTCTACTCGATTTATTGAAGATGGCTCATATTTACGAATTAAATCACTGACATTAAGTTATACCTTAGCTCAAAGTGTAATCGGAAAACTTAAATTATCTAAACTGCGGTTTTATGTTACAGGCGAAAACCTTTATACCTTTACTAATTACAGTGGCTATGACCCGGAGGTAAATGCTTTTGGTGGTGATAATCTTGCCCAAGGTATTGATTTTGGAACATATCCTCAGTCACGTAATATTATTTTTGGTTTAAACCTTTCATTCTAACTTAAAAACTGTAAACGATGAAAAAATTATTATATACATTCTTATTACTGGGCTTATTTCTATCATTTCAGTCCTGTAACGACTTTTTAGAACTTAAGCCGGTTTCTTCTTCAACATCTGGAAATGCTTTTGAAACACAAGATGATATTGAAGCTGCTTTAGTGGGAGCATACAGCACCTTACATGCTGAGTATTATATTTGGGATAATATTTTATTAAGCGATGTTCGCTCGGATAATGCTTATGCAGGGCCTCCCGATGATGTTGATATTTTTGAGTATGATTTGCTAACTGTTTCATCAAGCAATAATCGTTTAGTTTGGAACTGGGGTGATTTATATAATGGAATTGCCAGATGCAATACTATTTTAAATAAAATTGATGCAATTAAAGATATTCCCGATGAGCGTGCTTCTGAAATTAAAGGAGAAGCCCGGTTTTTAAGAGCTTTGTTTTATTTTGATTTAGTAAAAATGTTTGGCGGTGTTCCCTTAATTACTTCAACAGAATCTTCTGAACCGGATAAAATTCAAGTACCACGTTCAACACTGGAAGAATCATATAATTTTATTGTGGAAGACCTTGAGTTTGCTTCGCAAAACCTACCGGCTACATATGGCGATGACAACTCTGTTAACAAAGCCCGGGCAACTAAAGGAGCTGCCGATGCATTATTGGCAAAAGTATGGGCACAACGTCCGGACAGAGATTATACAAAAGTATTAAAATACTGTGACGATGTAATAAACTCTGCTGCAGGATATGCTCTTCTTAGTGATTTTAACGAACTATTTGATGGAACTAATTACAATAATGAAGAGTCTATTTTTGAAATACAATTTATTGGTGGTACCGATCAAGGAAACTGGGGTCCGCAATTATTTCTTCCACCTTCAATATCAGGTGATGGATGGCGTAAATATGCCACTCCTTCACACAATTTGGTTGATGCATATTTTGATGCTCAAGATTGGGTTAGGCTTGATGCCACTATTATGTGGGAATGGGTTGACTGGGTTGATGAATATTGGAATGCAGAAGATCCTAATGAGTGGGTTACCTTTGCATACAAATTTAAACACGCCGATGATTGGAGTAGTGGCGATCATATTTATTTAATTCGCCTTGCCGATATTATGTTGCTCAAAGCAGAAGCATTAGCTAATTTAAATCAAGGTGATTTAGGTAGAGATATTGTGAATACTATCAGGGCTCGTGTTGGATTAGACCCTGTTCCTGCCGGAAACAGCCAAGAAATGCTTGATATTATTTTAAATGAACGCAGACTTGAATTAGCTTATGAAGCACAACGCTGGGATGATTTGGTTCGATACGGTAAAGCAGTAAGTACTATGTCTTCTTTACAAGAAAAAAACCTTATCACCGGTGAATTTGTTGACTATAATGCAAATCAAAACACACTAATCCTTCCAATTCCAATAGATGAATTGGATAGAAACCCGAATTTAGTACAAAATCCGGGCTACTAATTGCTAATTTTTCAAGCTATAACTTGCAAATTGTAAGTTATAGCTTGATATAAAAAAGTTTAAAATGGTAAAAACAATTCATTTAATTTCCGGAAGTTTAATTATACTGTTGCTACTTGTTAATATAACAGCTTGTAAAGATGAAAAACCGGATGAACAAACAAGTATAATTAAACCACAAAACATTATTCCTGCTCCTGAAAAAATTATACTTTCAGATGATCAGGTAAATATTTCAGCAGAAACAGTTCTATATTCCGACGCAAGATTTCAGAAAGCAAAAGATATTGTTGTAAAAGCAATTAATCATACTGCACCTTTTACGTTAAATCAATTTAGCACTATTCAAGATAACTGTAACATTTTAATTTTATATAATGAAAATCTAACGGATAATGAATATCACATTGAAATTGACAGTGGTAAAATTATTATTACAGCAAAAAGTCCGCAAAGTGCTTTTTACGCAGCACAAACTTTTAAGCAAATTTTATGGACTGCAGAATTAGATTCAACGGAAAATACAATCAAAGTACAAGCCGTTTCTATTATTGATAAGCCCGAAAATGAATATCGTGGTTTTCATATTGATTTATCAAGGCATTTTTTTCCAAAAGAATTTGTTTTTCGATTAATCGATCAAATGGCATTTTACAAAATGAACAAATTACAATTACATCTTACTGATGATCAAGGATGGAGGATTCAAATTGATAAATATCCCAAATTGACAAGTATAGGTGCATATAGAACTTTTAACGATCAAGATTCTGTCTGCATGGAAAAAGCAAAATACGATGCGGATTACAATTTTGACCCTCAATTTGTAAATGGTTCTACATACGGCGGATTTTATACAAAACAGGATTTGCGTGATATTATCGACTATGCAAAAGATAATTTTATTGATGTGATACCGGAAGTGGATATGCCCGGACATATGTCAGCAGCTATACGTTCATACCCGGAGTTGTCTTTATCGTGTTCCGGTAATATAAATTGGGGAAACGAATTTTCGGAACCTCTGTGTGTTTGTCGCCCAGAGGTAATGCAATTTTGTTATGATGTTTGGGACGAGGTAATGGAATTATTCCCCTATGACTATGTGCATCTTGGTGCCGATGAAGTAGAAAAAAGCTTTTGGGAACAAAGCGCTGACTGTCAGCAATTCATGCAAGATAATAATATGAACCATGTCAATAAAATACAATCTTATTTTGTTGATAAAATGTTTGAGCATATTTCGTCAAAAGGCAAGAAAATGATTGCATGGGATGATATATTTGTTAGCAACGATGATAATATTGTAAATCAGGTTGATCCGGATATAACCATTATGTATTGGCGTGACTACAAGCCCGAATCGGCAAATTATGCTGCTCAAAATGGTAACTCAATTGTTTTAACACCTTGGTCATGGTTTTATTTAAGTTCCGACCCTACTGATGAGAATCTAAAATCGCTATATGAGTTTAATGAACTATCAGAACTTTCTGCTCAGGTTATTAATAAAAAAATTGGTTATCAGGCTTGTGTTTGGACAGAAGAGATTCCTTCGGAGGCTGTATTTGAGAGATATATATTTCCTCGATTTCAAGCATATGCAGAACTTGCATGGTCAAAAAATAAGGTTTGGGATTCATTTATTAAACGAATGCCTGCTCACATTAACTATTTAAAAGAAAATGGTATAAAATATACTGAATCTTCATATTTTAAATAGAGGCTCTTTGGAAACTATCAAATTTTATAAAATTATTTGCAATTTAAAAGAAAAGATTTCTGCCTTCAAAAATTCCTGAAATAATAAGGGAACTTAAGAATTGGTTTTTTTATTATATATTGACTAATAGCCACTTACTATTAATCAACAGGGAGTATTATACTTACTTTTTCGCTAAAACTAACTTTATTAAATTAAAAATTATGAAAAAATTAAATATCTTTGGTTTATTAGTGCTGTTTAATATAAATTCTTATGCTCAAAACCTTGACCCGCTTTGGGATATATGGCAATATGAACATGGAGCTACCATTGAATCTTTTGTTAACGATTATGGTGAAACCAACTATTATGTAACTTGGGCAAGCTCGGCAGGTACACCTTGGACACACGATATATATAACAAAATAGTTGCATTTGATACTTATGGTGCTATTTATACGGTAAAAGCAGATACAAAATATATATCAACATGGGAAGCGCAAGAGCCTATTAGTACTGCTATTAATCCAACAAACAATTATATATTTAGTATCTGGGAAGATGGAAGTGATTCAAACATACCCAACGAAGCGGTCAATGTACATGCACAAATTCATAAACCGGATGGAAGCATCATTAAAAATAATTTTTTACTAGCAGGAGGTGCTGATGCTCAGCATTCGCCGGTTGCAACGCATTTAAATGGTAAATTTGTCGGAATTTACTGTGATGATAATGTGCCCGGAGAAACCGCCATTTTTGCCAAAGTATTTAATGACCAAACAGGAAATCAAATTGAGCAGATTAGTATCACCCCCGATGATGAATATCACTGGTGGCCTACAGCTGCAGCAACTGATGATGGAGAAAATGCCTTGGTAGTATGGGTACATGATACCGAACTGGTTGCAGGAACTGTGATTTCAAATAATGGTAATCATGTAAATGTTGCCCCTTATCAGGATTATTTATCAAATACACAATTTGTTAATCAGCAAGTTAATTGGCTTGAGAACATATCTAAATTTGTAATTATTGCTAAAACTCTAAATAAAAATAAGAGTAAAATATGTCTTATTGACCGTAATGGAAATAAAGTATTGGAAACTGAGCTTAGCGGTGCTGTTTTGCAAGAGGCACGCCCGGCAATTAAGTGGGATGCATCTTCCCAGAGTTACATTTACTTGTATCCAACAGGTGTAAATGATATTAATGTATTGCAAATAAGTGATAATTTGGTTCGATTTGATCATAAAATCATTGGTAATCAAGATCCTGAATTAAGCTGGTTGCAATGGAAAAAAACGGGTACATGGAGTACTTTTGTGACTGATGATACAGGGAAAGACAACTGGAACGGTAAATATATAGCCTTATTTGCTTGGGGAGATTATGATACGAATGAGGAACTAATGGCTACTGTTTATATTAATACTGATGTTTTTGCCCAAAGTGGTACTTCGGAAACTGTTTTAACTTATGATGACTTTGAGAATGGTTGGGGTAATTTTTCTGACGGGGGCTCTGATTGTTCTATCTACACAGGAACAACTTATGCGCATCAGGGAAATAAAGCAGCTCAAATTCGTGACGACTCAGGCGATCAATCTTCTTTTGAACATACTAATGGAATAGATGTTACAATGTATGATAAGTTGAAAGTTGAGTTTTGGTTTAAAGCAAAAAGTATGGAAAATGGAGAAGATTTTTGGGTAATGTACTGGGATGGGTTCTCTTGGAACGATATTGGGATTTATGCCAAAGGAACTGATTTTGTAAATGGAAAATATTATTTTAAAAGTATTGTAATTGACAGGAATGATGTTGATTTTGTAAATAATATGAAAATCCGTTTTCAATGCGATGCTTCCGGCAACTATGATTTTGTATATATAGATCAGGTAAAAGTAGTTGGGATTATGGGAGGAAATGGCTTGAAAAGCTCTTTAGCCAACAACTCTGCAAGCAAATATAATAATAAGCCATTGCAGAAAGTAAATGAGGATATTATTGAGCAAGCCCAACTAAAAGTGTTTCCAAATCCTGTAAGCAATGGTATATTAAATCTTAAAACCGAAGGTTTTAACGGTACCATACGGATTAAAATATTTAATCTGCAAGGTAGCATTCTTTTTGATAAAAGACTGGAATCAAAAAGAGTCATTCAAATACCTGATATTTCAATTTTACCAAAGGGGATGTATATTATTAATGTATCTGATAATGAAAAATCTGTAGCTACACGTTTTCTTGTAAAATAATACAATCTACTTAAAATGAATCTTAGTCAAATTACATTTATTAACGGTTTGATACTAATAGCCTTATCATGCAATAAGCAGGATACAAATATTGCAGATAATATACATGAAGAATCAGACATTACAAAAACTATTTGTCAAAATCCTCCTATTTCATCTGATTATCGTGAGTATCAGCATGGTATTGATTTTATTCAAAAAAATGATAGTATCTATTATCTTATTTGGGCTAGTTCCGGAATTTATCCTTCCGGTGCAAAAGCTGATGGTTCTTGGACACATGATGTATATTATGCAGAAATAAATATAAATCATCCTCGGGTAAATGCAAAACTTTTAATAAGTGCTGATGAGGCTCAAGAACCTCCAAGTAGTGCAGTTTCAGTCGATGGCAATATTTTTATCACAATGGAAGATGGTTATAAGGTGAAAAACGGAATTGGGCAAAGATATGCAGTTTATAATTCAAATATGCAGGCTGTTAAAGATTATCCAAATATGATTTTTGATGGTGGACATTCTGCTCATGTTGCTTCGGTTGGTGATTTCTTTGTTGTCTTTTGGAGCAATGATTGGGATGATTCTGTTCCCGGTGCAGATGGTATAGGTACCGGATT
>Ga0256840_1003873_pt1 | contig 11667 bp, 5 predicted proteins | sample 355202metaG_FD_185969 | JGI IMG/M metagenome (GOLD analysis project Ga0256840, IMG submission 185969) | Hydrothermal vent microbial communities from Mid Atlantic Ridge, Atlantic Ocean - 355-202 | ecosystem: Environmental > Aquatic > Marine > Hydrothermal vents | place: Atlantic Ocean: Mid...
ATCTCCCTCGCCTACGCTATCATCTGTGATGAGTTGTACATAGACTGTATCATCTACTGGGTCATATCCGCCACTCTCTTCTGGTGAAGTTGTTGGTGGAGTTTCGGAATCATTATCTGTGATTGTTCCTGTAACAGTTGAGCCCTCATCTTCAACAGCTTCAAAAGTATTTTGATTATCACTAATTGTATCTATTGAAATAGTGTAACTCTCTGGACCTTCTGCGTAATAATCATCTAAAGTAGGATTAACAATCTCTGCTATATTGTTTCCACCAACAGTTCCCATTATCGTTACTGTTGTTTGAGCAGTATAATCACTTCCCTCAATTGCTGGATTTCCTGATGGTGTATAAGTTAATGTAACAGTTATACTCTCACCATCGTTGAGCATCAAGTCATTGCCATCTCCATCAATAAGTTTAATGCTGTGTGTTAAATCATTCCCTTCTGCTTTTGTGTCATCATTAATGAGTTGTACATAAACTTTCTCTAAGGCTGGTGGTGGAGTTTGCTCATCTGCTGGCTGTGTAGCATCATCGATAATAGTAGTTGTCACATTATCATTTAGAACTTCAACTATAACGCTAGGTCGAGAGATAACATTAGTGATTTGTACAAGATAATCTTCATTTGGCTCTTTATAAACATCATCAATATTTGAAATATCAAAAGTAACACTCGAACTTCCTTTAGGAATGCTTATAATCTGAACAGTTGGGGCAATATCACTTCCCTGTGTTGAGAGGTGTGTCGTAGTGATTTCTATCTGCACATCACTTGTAACTGGACGAGAGAGTGTTAAGGTGTATACAGCATCTACTCCCTCATAAACAAGTCTATCTCCAGATAAGTCAACAGTGATATTATCCACTAAAACACTTGAAGGCGGTGGTGCAAGAGGAGTCTCTGAAGGAACGGTGATGGCTACTGGAGTAGGAGGAATCACAATGTTTTGAGTTGTATTTGAATTATTGCGAACTACAATGTCTTCATTTTCTTGATGATCTAGCTGATAAGAACTTGTTGTAACCTTCCTAAGTCCCGCATTAATATCAACCATATTTCCAGCACGCTCCGCAAAAGCACTTGCAGCTTCAGAGTCTATTAGTTCTCCCTCTTTTCCAGAAGCAGTTTCATCGATGTCATCATATTTTGCTAAAACATCTGACAAATCAGCATCATCATCTGAGCTTGGCACTTCAGTATCAATGTCATTCATATTTGCTGAAAAAAGAAGCCCATCATTCCCTGCAATTTCAATCAAATCGGCATAAGAATCCATACTGACAGTTATCAAAGAGTCATCACTGTTTGAATTATCACCATACACAAAGTCATCTTCGTAAATCGGATCACCCAATTTTAATTCGCGCACTGAACCATCATCAGATCTTGCATAAAATTTTCCACTTATCGCGTTAACATATCCTATAACTGTCATCTTTTATCCTTTTTTAAATGAAAATTAATTGTTTTCATAATACATTAAAGCTCTATTGATTTAATGTATTATAAAAACATCATATGTTGCAAATAGCACCTTTGAAACGTGCTACTACTTGTCACTAAACACATAGTCTCTACTCTTTATCATTGGTTGAATAATATAATCAAGAATTGTCCTTTTTCCTGTGATAATATCGGCGCTCACAACCATACCTGGTATTATTTTAAGTGGCTTATCTGCATGACCTAAATAATTTTTATCCGTTTTAAGTCGTACAATATAGTAGGTATTACCCTCTTGGTCCGTTTGTGTGTCAGGGCTTATCGTTAAGACTTTAGCATCAAGTGAACCATAAATAGCAAAATCATAAGCTGTAAATTTTACTTTTGCGCTTTGATCTGCATAAACAAACGCGATATCCTTTGGTTCAATCTTGACTTCAACAATCAAGTTTTCATATATAGGAACTACTTCAATCATATCCATTCCTGGTTTTACAACACCACCAATTGTATGTAAATATAATTTCTGAACCATACCATCCACAGGCGAACGAATAATGGTACGATTTACAGAATCTTCCATCCCTTTTATTTGCGCGATAACACGTTGGGATTCTGCTAAAGCTTCTGTCAACTCTTTTCGATTTTTAAGTTGCAAAGACTGCCTGCTCTCTTTAATTTTCTCCTTTGCCTCTTCAATACTAGACTCCAATCTTGGAATAGATAATTCTGCGGCGGTCATCTCATCTTCAACACGATTAGCCTCACGTTGCAATTTGAGATAATCAATTTTTGAACGCACTCCTTTTTTCACCATGGGAGCAGTCATACTCACCTCTTCTGAAATAAGTTCAAAAGAGCGTTTGAGATGTTTTATTTTCTGTGTGGCTTCTTTGAGCTGTTGTTGCTGTTGCGAAAGTTGTTCTTTTAAAATTTGAATTTGTGCATTAAATTGACGCATATCAGTATCGTAAAGTAGTTTTTCTTCTCTTAAAAGAGAAGGAACACTCTTTTTTAGCTCTTTACTAAAAACAAGAGGTTTCATATCAATTTCAGCTTTTAATCTTGTAATTCGTGAGCGTAATTCATAACGCTTCAACTCATTGCTTTCAAATGTAGAGAGTGATTTAGAGTTTTCAATTTTAATTAAAACATCTCCTTCTTTAACCATATCTCCCTCTTTAACATTTATCTCAGAGACAATTCCACCCTCAAGATTTTGTAGAACTTGATTATCCCCAAAAGGAATAATCTCTCCCTTGGAGCGAATAATTTCATCAATATTAGTTATAGAAGCCCACGCAATAAGAAGCCCCACACTTATAATCCAAAAAAAGAGAACAAAACGTGTTGAACTTGGTCTTTTATGCAAGACTGCTGCACTGAGGCTCTCAAGATATTCGAGCTCTTCTTCATGATAATTTCTACTCATGGGAGCCCCCTAACTTAGCGAGGATTTCATCTTTAGGGCCATCAAGATATAGCTGTCCGTCATTGACAACTATCACTCTATCAACGATAGCAAGCAGAGACATCTTTTGAGTAATCATAATGACCGTTTTATCTATGAATTTCTTCTGCATCTCTTGCATCAATTTATTTTCAAAACCTTGATCCATAGCATTTGTAGGTTCATCCATAACAATTAGATCAGTATCGTGTAAAAGCGCACGGGCGATAGCAACACTTTGGCGTTGTCCACCAGAGAGTCCTCGACCTCCTTCGCCTATCTCTAATTCATAGCCCTTAGGATGTCGTGAAGCAAATTGATCAACACCCGCAATTTTAGAGGCGCGGAGCATACTCTCATCGGTCATATATGAAGACCCAAAGTTTATATTATCTTTTAATGTACCTCTAAAAAGAGAGACATGTTGAGAAACATAACCTATTTTTGCTCTCAAATCAGCGGGATCAATCTGTCTAATATCAATGCCATCCATAAAAATAGCACCGCTGTCAGGCTCATAAAGATTGAGTAAAAGTTTTTCTATAGTGCTCTTTCCTGATCCTATCGCGCCTATAAGTGCCACTTTTTCACCTGCTTTGATAGTAAATGAGATATTTTTCAAAACCTCAACGCCCGTATCTGGATAGCTAAATGTAACATCTCTAAATTCTATATCACCACTAAAATGCTCTCTTGCAACAAATGTTTTTCCTAAAGGTCTCTCAACTGGCTGATTTACGATTTCATTCATTGTTTTATACACAGAACGTACATCTTCAAAATTGGCAATCAATGAAGCGGCTTGTCCCATCGGAGCTAAGGTTCGAGAAGTTAGGATAACAATAGCGATTAAATCTCCCATGCTCATCTGAAAATCTTTAATTAGATAGACACCAACTACTACTATAAATACAGAATTAAACTGAATAAGATACGAGGTCACTGAAGGAAGTGTTGCTGAAAGCAGGCGTGATTTCATACTTTTTTCGGCTATTTCACCTGTTGCTTCTTCCCAACGCCACTGCATTTGAGAACTTGCGCGTAAAGTTTTAATGGTCTCTATGTTGTTGAGAGTTTCAATGAGTACGCCATTTTTATGTGCTGATGCTTGATGCATCTGTTCCATTCTTCTATAAAGTGGTTTTCTAACGATAAGAGCATACGAAAAAATAAGTATCATCGCTGTAACAGGGACCCAAACTACTGGACCTCCTAAATACCAAATGACAAATAAAAATAAAATAGCAAAAGGGATATCAATAAAAGCTGTTAAAGAGACAGAGGTCATAAACGAGCGAATAGAGTCAAAATCTTTAAGATTACTTGCAAAAGAGCCTATAGATTTTGGATAGACACTCATCTTCATATCTAATACTTTTTCAAAAATTACCGAAGACATAATCACATCAGATTTTTTTGCTGCGATTTCTAAAAAATAGGTTCGAGTAAGTTTTAAAAAAATATCTAAGGTATAAATAACTAAAACACCACCAGCAAAATACCACAAGGTCTCTACTGCATTATTTGGAATAACTCTATCATACACATTACGTGTAAATAGTGGAGTCGCTAAAACAAAAAAGTTTACCAAAATACTCGCAAAAATAACATCAAGATAAATCTTTTTAGAAATTTTAACTGTATCCCAAAACCAATGTTTGCTTGCCCACTGTAGGCGTTTATGGTCACGATCAAGATAACTATACTCTTTTTTAATCAAAAAGGCATACTCTATATATGAAGATTGGAGCTTATCAATATCTATCCACTCATAATTGCCATCAGCTTCAGGAAATATAATCTTCACCTGTTTTCTATCTGATGAAAATTCTTCAAGAATACAGCTATTTTTATTTTCTAAAATCAAGATCATAGGCAAGTGTAGTGGAGTGATATCTTTTAGTTTTTTATGCACTAAAGAACTTTTTAAGCCAGCAATATGTGCGGCGCGTGACATAAGGCTTTTTGCCTTATCCACAGAAAAAAATTCACTCGCAAGTCCTCCACTCCTAGAAGGAAGTGAATGCGTTAAAGCTTCAGCAGAAATAGGCTTATGGTAAAGCTTTGTATAGAGAACAAGAGCCTGTAGTAAAGGATCTAGTTTTTTAAAGTAAGTCTCTTGTTCTAACGACATATTAACGATCCACAACTACCGTTTGAATGCCTGCATACCAAGCATCGTGAACAGATTTTTTTGCTTCTGAGAGAACATTTTTTATCTCTGTTTCATCTGACAGCATAAGCTTGACGTTATAGTGCCCTTTAGCTGATTCAACAAGAGCTTTAGCATCTGAAATATTTTCAAATTTTCTTGCAAAGGCATGTGTCTCATCACTTGTATTAAAACTACCAACAATAATCACTGGACCTATAACACTATCTTCTGTATCATCATCAAAGACTATAGGAATAGACGTTTGATCAACTTCTTCAACTTCGGGCTGCATTCCTTCAAGATTGTTCTCTTCTATAGCTTCTTCAGTTGCAACTTGCATTCCTTCAAGATTTTTCTCTTCAGCAGAAACTGAGTCATCTACATTAGATGACTCTTGAGATAGCCCTTGCATTAAAATAATATCAGTACGACTGTTTTTCTCAATACCTTCATCTTTTTCTTGTGTCCATAACGGCTCCATTGAACCTTTAGGCTCTACAACTATACGCTCAGACGAGATATTGTTATCACGTAAATAAGCACGAATAGTATCCGCTTGAGTCATACTTATATTCATGTCACTTACATTATCATCACTCGCAGCAACATGTGAAACAATAAGAATCTTTTTAGATGTATCGAGTTCTTTGTAATTTTTAATAAATTTATCGAACGCTTCTTTAGAATCTTCGCTTAAATCTTTATCTTCATAAGAGAGCGTTGCTACGCGATCGAACTCTTTTGTTTTATCTTCACATCCATAAAGATCAGAGATAATTTTTGAATCAGAATTTTGGCAAATATCTTGAAGATCACTCACTAGGTCTTCATCACTATCAAGACTAACAGGCAAAGTATCTTCATACTCTAAATCTTGAGAACCTAAACCTACTCGTGAATAAAGATCATCTGTATCACCCATAATCTCTTGCACCATCACACCCATAGAATCTAAAATACGATATTTTGCAAAAAGAAGGTCGTATTTAGCATTTACCAACTGTTTTTTTGCAGAGATAAGGTCATTTTGTGCCGCTAAAAGATCAAGCAAAGTACGTCTTCCCATATCATACTCATCAGAGTATAGAACAAGTGTTTTTAAACTGAATTCTTTATATTTTTGAAGATGAATTAACTGATTTTGAAGCTCTTCATAAGCATCCCAAGAGAGATCAAATCCTTCCATAACTTGACGTTTTAAATCACTTCTATACGCAACCTCTTTGTTAATAATGCTCATTCGTTTTTGCACTTCAGCATCATCAGCACCACCACGATAAAGATTATAAGAGAGAATCAACATCGCTCTAAAATCATCTTCATCACCCTCAACACCATTAAGATTACTATTAAAGTTTTGTCTCACTTCAGCATCAAGATTTGGCATGTAGCGTCCACGTTTCTCTTTGTAATCCTCTTGAGCAACTTTCAAATCATAATCAGCAATACGAATAGATGGATTATTACGTAACGCATACTGTTGCGCATCTGCCTTATTCTCTGGAATAGTTCCTGAGAATTTAGGAACTACTAAAACTGTAGGATCAACAAAACGACCTAAATTTTTCTTAAAACTATGCTGAGCATCTTTGAAGTTATTTTGGGATACAAAATAGTTAGAGCGTGCCAAGGAGAGTGACGAATCAATTTTTTGTTTTTCAGATAAAGTTGTCATCCCTGATTCATAGAGTGTTTTTACCTTATCCAAAATCTTCTCATTTATTTCAATATTTTCTACTGCAATATCAAGAAGTTCTCGTTCTCTTAAAACATTAATATAAGTATTTGTTAATTGAAAACTTACATCATTTGCTTTTTCAATAAAACTATACGCTGCACCCATAACACGTGCTTCATGCGTAGAAACCTGATACGTTGTACTTAAACCATTAAAAAGATTTTGATTAAACACCAAAGATGTCTCATAAATATCTTGCGCTTTTTTTTCAAAACCTGTAATGCTATTACTAATATCTTGATATCCTATACCTGCTTGAAGGTCTAAGGTTGGATAGTACCCTGCCTTAGCGATTCTAACATCTTGTTGCGTAGCATTGTAGTTTTTCATACGCTCTGTTATTGCAGGATTATTTTCCAAGGTTTGAACTGTTGCTTCTTTGAGCGTCAAACCTTGTAACTGAGTTGCTAAAATAATTCCCGCTGGAATTAGAAGTCTTTTATACTGAAACATAGGTTACCTTGTTGTATTATAAAATTTAATTCCATATTGTACTTTAAAAATGTAATGAAAATGTATCAAAAATTCTTAAGTTATAAAAAAGTGTTATATTTTTCACATTTAAGAGAAAAATTTGATATTATTGTGGTATGAAAAAACTTTTTTGTGCGACTTTTGAAGGTCTTGAGGCTAAGGTAGTGAGTGTTGAAGCGACTTTGACAAAGGGGCTTCCTAGTTTTAATATCGTCGGGATGGCGAGTCAATCTATCAGTGAGTCAAAAGAGCGTGTCAAGTCTGCTCTGTTGAGTAATGAATTTAAATTTCCTCCTAAACGCATCACTATCAACCTCTCTCCTTCGGATCTGAAAAAAGAGGGGAGTCAGTTTGATCTAGGAGTTGCTCTGCTTATCGCACTGAATTCTAGCGAATATAAGCTTGATGAGTATGCAATTTTTGGGGAACTTGGGCTTGATGGGAGTGTGAAAGAGAACTCTCTTTTGTTTGCACTGATTCTCTCGCTTGCTAATCAAGGCTTGATCACGCAGGCTATTGTTCCTTTTGAGAGTTTAGAGAAGGTTTCAAATATTCCTCATATAAAATTTCTTGGCGTAAAACATCTTAATGAGGCTATGTCTATTTTCAAAGAGGGTGCCAAACCCTTTACATGTAAGGTAAAAAATATTGAATATCCTGCCTTACATGTAAAGGGTAATAGCTACTTTTTTTTACAAGAGTATCCCTCTGATTTTCAAGAAGTTCGAGGGCAAGAGGTAGCAAAGCGTGCTGCACTTATCGCCGTTGCTGGAATGCACAATATCTTGCTTGAGGGCTCACCAGGAAGCGGCAAATCTATGATAGCCAAAAGACTTCGCTATATCTTACCTCCTGTCTCTTCTGCTGAACTTCTTGATATCGCGAAGTTAGAGAGTTTTGATGGCAAAGAACCGCAGTTTTCACCACTGCGCCCTTTTCGCTCACCCCATCATAGCTCTACTGCTGCGAGTATCTTTGGTGGAGGAACGCATAATGCAAAGATTGGAGAGGTTGGATTAGCACATCGGGGTATCTTATTTTTTGATGAGTTGCCTCACTTTTCAAAGAGTGTTTTAGAAGCCTTGCGTGAGCCACTTGAGGACAGACATATTCGTATTTCACGAGTAAATTCTAAAATCACTTATGCAACGGATTTTCTCTTTGTCAGTGCCATGAACCCCTGCCCTTGTGGTAACTTGCTTCATTCACAACTAGAGTGTCGTTGCAGTGATTTAGAGATTCAGCGTTATAAAAATCGTCTTTCTGATCCATTTTTAGACCGTATTGATCTGTATGTGCAGATGCAAAATGTCACTCCTCAAGATAGGAGTAGTGTTGATTCAAAAAGCTTACATGTAAGGGTTAGAGAAGCGTATTTACAACAGATAAAACGTGGGCAAACATCTCTAAATGGTTCTCTTGAAGATAAAGATATTGAAAAGTATTGCTCTCTTGAAGAGGAGGTGCAAACTATCCTAGAGCAAGCAGTTATGCGCTTTGGACTCTCTTTTCGTTCTATTAAAAAGATTCAAAAAATTGCGAGGACTATTGCAGATATAGAAGCAAGTGATGTGATTAAAAAATCACATCTCCTTGAGGCTTTGAGTTATCGCCGTCGTTAAATAATAGAAGTGACGAGTTTTGTAATAACAAAGCCACCAATAACAAGCCATAAAAACATACTTCCTGCGGTGTAAATAGGTGCTAAACCTAAGCCTTTAAACTTAGCGAAACGCGTTCCCATGCCCAAGGCAGTCATCGCCATAGTTAGTAAAAATGTATCTATGATATTGATCTGATTGACGATATCTTGCGGGACAAGATGCAGTGAGTTAAAACCTGCCATACCTATAAAATAGACTGCAAACCATGGAATAACTAGAGGAACTTTACTCCCAGCACCACCTGCTTTTTTAGCACTATATGAGAGATAAATCCCTAAGATAATCAACATTGGCGCAATCATAATAACGCGAGTCATCTTCACAATAACCGCAGCATTTGCCATCTCAGGACTTGAACCTGGAATTGAAGCAGGTACAGCAACAACTTGTGCAACCTCATGGATTGTTCCGCCCACATAGATACCAAACTGCTCTTGTGTCATATGTAAAAAGCCTGTAGCATTTTCTATAATCATAGAATAAAGCACAGGATACAAAAACATAGAAATTGTTCCAAAAAGAACAACCATAGAGACAGCAATTGCAGCTTTATGCTCTTCTGTTTTCAAAACAGGTTCAGTTGCCAAAACAGCAGCCGCACCACAAACAGCAGCACCCGAAGCCGTAAGCATCGAAGTATCTCTATCCATCTTAAAGATTTTCGTACCTAACCATGTTCCTAAGAAAAATGTAGATGAGAGCATCAAGAGTGAGACTAAAAATCCCTCCATACCAACATCAGCTATCTGCTGAAAAGTGATACGAAAGCCGTAAAAAACAATAGCAAAACGTAAAATCTTCTTACCTGAAAAAACTATTCCACTCTCCCAAGATGAGGGAAAACGGTTATGTAATGTATTTGCATAAAAGATACCGATAACGATACCAACTACAAGTGGTGAGATGCCTAAAGCATGAATTGGAGCGAGTTCTGCTATCCATGTTGCGGCTGCTGCGATAATCGCAACAAAAATTATTCCACTAAATGTTCCTTGACGTTTCTCTTTTGAAAATGCCATAAAAATCCTTTGTAAAAATGCAATTATACTCTTTTATTCATTTACCATAATTTCCATGACACTGTTGATAAAGCTCTCTCTCTTTGCTTCTACTGTACTAAGTTCAGATACAATAACTCTATTTTTATCTATGCCTCGTGAAACACTCAGATAATTTTTAATACTTAATGCACGCTCTTTTGCCAAGCTATCAAGCTCGCTTTGGCTTATCTCTTGTTTGATGATAATTGTATTGAGAAGAGCATCTTGATACGCTTGTCTAAAATCAGACTTCTCTTTATATATTTTTTGAAGTTCTTTGGCTAGTTTTTTCATTGCATCTTCAGAGTAATATTGAATATAAAGTGCTTCTATAAATTGTATATCCAAGAGTGCTTTTGTATCTTTTTTCGCCGATTTTTTTAGAACAAGTGCTTTGAGTTTTTTCGTTTGCAGTGCATAGGTGTCCTCTTGAAGAGCGTAAGTACCTGAGACTTTTAAAGAGAGTTTTGGACGCTTACTCAAGGCTTTTGCCAAGGCATCAAGTTTTTCACGTTCTGGTGGTAAAAGCGTACTCTCTCCTGCTTCATAGGCGATAAATTTCAACTCATCACCCTCAATACCAAGCATAGAGCCCAAAAAGCTAAATGGTGAGCTGACAATTTTTACTATCAGATTGCCTAAGGTTTTCATCACTAAAGCACCATATTTAAAATCAGGCGCGTCCATATCGCCCTCGACTGGCATATCAATATCAATGATACCATCACTATCTTCAAGCAGAGCAACAGCCAATCCTAAAGGCAGGCTCGATTCACCCTCGACCTCATCACCTAGCTTTATTTTCTTAATAACAATAGAGTTTTCACCTAAAATCTGTGACTTGACAATCTTGTATTTTAGATTTAAAGAGAGCTTGCCTTCATCTATTTTTCGTCCTGCAAAGTTTGCGGAATAAGGGCTCATATTGTCTAAAGCAAGATTACGGAAATGAACGCCTATATCTGTAAAAGTTTTTGGATCACCACTATTGAGAGAACCTTCTATCTTCATAGAGCCATATTTATCTATAACCCCAGCCATATTGACATAACTTGTAAGATTTGCTTCACTTGAGATACCATAAACCGTTCCCTCAACATCATGAATGTGTGTGTGAAATTTCAAAGGCAGAGAGTCATCTGCAAAATCTGTTACTCCCCCTTTATAGCTTAGTTTTACGATATTGACAGGAAAAGGTTTTTTCTGTGTCTGATTTGTCTCATTGGTATCTGCTGTGGCTAGAGTTGCATTATTCTCTTTTGCTAGTTGTGAGAGATTGAGTGATTTGTTTGCGTCTATATGAATATTTGTGTACATTCCCAAAACAGAAAGATTTTCTATACTTAATCTATCGGGCTTCATATCAAGATAAAAAGGCTTCGCCTCAATCTTCTCAAAGGCGATTAGCGTTGTATCGTTTTCACTCTCATTGGCTACAAAATCAGAGATTTTTACACTCCCTTTCATTGTCATCTCATTCTGGCTTGATTGTGGCTCAAAACGCATATTTGCCTTAAAATCAACAAAGCCTCGTGCAAGTTTCACCTTATGCGTTTGGGCTACATAAGGGTTTGCATCACTTAATTGTAAATTTTGCAGATTGATAGCCGAAGTGACACGCAATGGTTCTGGTCGTACTTTTCCGCGTAAAAATAGTTTGCCATCATCATTGATACGCATATTGCTCTCATACTG